>Ga0138256_10004886_pt1 | contig 14224 bp, 13 predicted proteins | sample KNB2016incub_MG_FD_105486 | JGI IMG/M metagenome (GOLD analysis project Ga0138256, IMG submission 105486) | Active sludge microbial communities from wastewater in Klosterneuburg, Austria - KNB2014incub_MG | ecosystem: Engineered > WWTP > Activated sludge > Unclassified | place: Austria...
ACACGGGCCGAATCGGCGCTGCGCGGCAGGTAGATGTTGATCGTGGTCCCCTCAGCGGGCATGCTCTCGAGCCAGATGTAGCCACCGCTCTGCTTCACGATGCCGTAGACCGTCGGCAGCCCCATGCCCGTCCCATGTCCGAGCGGCTTGGTCGTGAAGAACGGGTCGAAGGCTCGTGCCATGGTCGTCGGGTCCATGCCGATCCCGGTGTCCCGAACCATGAGACGGACATAAGCGCCCGCTGGCATGGGGTCGTGCAGGCGGGCGAAGGCGTCGTCGACCGTCACGTCGGCTGTCTCGATCACCACGGTGCCACCCTGCGGCATGGCGTCGCGCGCGTTGACCACGACGTTGAGCAGCACCTGCTCCACCTGTGCGGGGTCGGCGACCACCGCCCCCAACGCGGGCGCCGCACGCCGCTCCAGCACGACCGCCTCACCAACCAGTCGCTGCAGCAGCGGCCAGAGCTCGTTCAGGACCTCGTTGAGGTCGAGCACCCGTGGCTGCAACACTTGCTGCCGACTGAAGGCGAGCAGCTGCCGGGTGAGCGTGGTGGCGCGGTCGGCGGCCTGGGCGATCTCCGCCAGTTCACTGCTCGACGCGACGGGCGACGTCCCATCGCCGAGCAGGAGCTGGGCGTTGCCGCGGATGACCGTGAGCAGGTTGTTGAAGTCGTGCGCCACGCCACCGGCCAGACGCCCCACGGCCTCGATGCGCTGCGACAGCAGCAACCGCGCCTGCAAGTCGGCCCACTCGGTCACGTCGCGCGAGGTGACCACGATGCCATTCACCGATGGATCGTCGAGCAGGTTCCGCGCCGTGGACAGGAGCGTCCGCCAGCTGCCATCGGCGTGACGCACCCGATACTGCACGCGGTGCGTGGCGCCCGCGCGCGCGAGGGCGCTGCGGAACATCTCCCCGACTTCCGCGCGGTCCTCGGGGTGGATGCGCTTGATCGGGCTGTGACCAAGGACCTCGGCCGCATTCCACCCCAGGGCGGTCGTGAGGGCCGGAGAGGCGTACCGCGCGATCCCCCCGGCGTCGAGGATCAGCACCACGTCGCTGGCGCTCTCGATAATGGCGCGGAACTGCGACTCGCTGCGTTCGGTCGCCTCTGCGGCGCGCCGGCGCGCGGTCACGTCATTCACGTGGGTGATGATCCCTACGACGGCGCCGTGCGCATCGCGGAACGGCTCCACGCGCGAGCGCGCCCACCCCCTCGCCTGATTGAACGGGCTCCAGTACGGATAGTCCGGCGTCTGTCCCGACTCACCGGCCAGCGCGCGCTCGAAGTACGCGATGAGCCCCTGCTCACGCAGGTGAGGGAAGACTTCGTGGCACACCCGGCCGCGCACCCCCGCTTCCGGGATACCGGTTCGCAGCTCCATGGCCCGATTCCAGACCCGGTAGCGCAAATCGCGGTCGTACACCACGATTCCTTCGCTCGTGCTCTCGAGCAACCGCCGGGCCAGCGCGTCGTCCCCCACTCCCCAGGGCCATTCAGCAGTCGGGGTAGTGGGGGAAACAGGCTCGGGACTCACAGGTGCGGCGGATGCAGGTGGGCGGCCTCGGTGCAATGGCGCCACGCAGCGCCGCCGGCACGCGGCGAAGGGGAGATCGTAGCTTCATACATCCGATGCGGACATTGAGTCAGTGACAGACGACACAAACGCCGTGAACCGTGTGCGGCTGGACAAGTGGCTCTGGGCCGCGCGCTTCTTCAAGACGCGGTCGCTGGCGGCCGAGGCCATCGATGCCGGACACGTCGAGGTAAACGGCGAGAAGGCCAAGCGGTCGCGCCTCGTACAACGGGGCGATACGTTGCGCCTGCGTCGGCCACCCTTCGAACACGTGGTGCAGGTGACGGCGCTCAGCGACAGCCGCGGTTCAGCGACCGTGGCCGCCGGGTTGTACCAGGAGTCCGACAGCTCGCGGCAGGCGCGCGAGTCGTTGGCTGCGCAGCTGCGATCGGTCGGCCCAAGCGCATTTCGTGACAAGGGGCGTCCCGGCAAGAAGGAGCGTCGCGACATCGACCGCTGGCGCGATCGCGGCAGCTGAGCATGCCTCGTTCCGCCCCACCCCCGCGTGCGGCTATCGATTCGCAGCGAGCGTCACGAGCGTGGCGCGATCCAGGCGATGCCCGCCGTCGAACAGGTGCACGCGGTGGGGAATCGCGGCCGCATGCAGCCGTCGCTTCAGGCCATCGAGATTGATCCACGTCGCGTACTCATCCACCGACCCGATCACCACGTCCAACCCGCTGGCCGAGAATCGGTCGCGCCGTTCGACGAGATCGACATCGGCCGGCAGTTCACCCGCCCACGCGACCACGCGCTGCACGGGAGTCGCGCCCAAGGCGACCCAACGCAGGAGCGTCGAAACGCCTTGCGAGAAGCCAAGCACCGTCAGCGGCCGCCCGCGCGCCAGCTCGGCCGCGACGGTATCGAGGTACGCCACGTAGTCGGCAATGTCGGCCTCGCGATCCTCGCGCGTCATCCACGTCGCCCCCACCGGGCGACCGGCATGCCCGCCCGCGCCGCCCTCCCGCTCCCGATAGAAGCGATTCAGTGCCTCGGGAGCGAGCACGGCGCGCCCCGGGCCGGCGATCGCGTCGAACGGCGCGATGAAGTCCGACGCCAGTTGCCCGTATCCGTGAATGACGAGCCAGACTTCCTGTGCGCCGTCGACATCGCCCAGCGACTGCACGCGCGCGGAGCGCGCGGTTTGGATCCGGTGTTCGCGCATCATGGCCGCTCCCGCCTGACGAGCAGGCGGCTCCCCGCAGTGATGCGGGTCGTCTGGAGCGCATTCCAGGCGACGATCGAGTCCGCACTCACCCCGTAGCGACGGGCAATGACATCCAGCGCCTCGCCGCGCTGCACCAGGTGGTAGATCGCCCGACGCGAGGCAGCCACCGTCGCCTCGGTGGCCCGGCGTTCCGCGTCGCTCGCCAGGCGCAATGCCTCTCGCCGCCCGACCAGGACGGCCAGCACGCTGTCCACGCGTTGTCGGTCGTCCGACCAGAAGGCGAAGTCCCCCTGCGCCGGTGTGGCCGTCAGCTGCACGCCGGGCAGGGACCCGAGGAACTGCCGCGACAGCTCGAACGATGCCCCCTGGTCGTACCGAAAACCCTCCACGACAACCGCGGGCGGCTCGAATTCCCGGCGCACCAACGGCTCGGGGGGAATGCCGACGTACAACAGCCGACGATCGGTGGCGGCGAGCACGCCGTGCGTCACCCGGAAAAAGTCCCACCAGTTGCGTTGCATCACGGCAACCCGATGCTCCACCACCTCGTCGCGCTCCAGCAGCACGGCAATCTCGGCGTTCGCCAGTCGCGCGCTCCCTTCGGCGTCCCCGCGGTGCAGGACCAGGAGACCGGCGATCACGGCCATGATCACCAGCGCGAGTACCAGCCACGCCGACGTGACGATCAGGCTCGCCAGTCGCCGCGTGGACGCGGTGAGCGACGAGCGTCGAGCCGAGCGAGGAACGGACGCCGAACTCACCCGCGACGGAGACCGCGTGTGTCGGGTCGCTCTCCCGCTCGTGCGTCGGCTCGTGCGTCCGCTCGTGCGCCGGGTCGACGCCCCCTCAGCTGCGGTCGCGTCTCGGCGTTCAACGAGTCGGCCCGGATGAGTTGCACCTCACCGAGCAGCGCCCGTATGTCCCGGCGCGCACCGTCGTTGTTCAGCCGGATCGACTCCGTCACGGGGGCGGACCACTCCTCGAATCGCTTCAATGCGTCGGCGTCGCGCGCATCCATGCGGCCGCGCGTCTCCATGTTCACTCCAGCCGCTTCGCGCAGTGAGTCCAACTGCCGCATGAACGGGGCGTTCACGATGCGGAGCTTGCGTCGAATCTCGATCAAGCCATCCCTCTGCTGGTCGGTCAGTTCGAGCACCCGCGACCACTCGAGATAGAACGATACCGGCTCGCCATCGGAGAGCTCGAAGGCGTACGCGCCGCGCGGACCGTTGAATGGAGGGGACGCGCCGCCGCGCTGGGCCATCACGGCAACCGGGAGCAGGAGCAAGGCGCTGACGGCGATCGAGGTGCGGAACATGACAGCCCTCCGGGGCAGAGTCGACGATGCCGCTACGACACGTCGCTGCTGTGCATACCCCGTCAGTCCGGTGACGCCTCGGCAAGGGACGTCACCGCAGGGCGTCAGTGCGCGGCCCCTTTCTCGCCCGCCGGGGCGGCGTGATCGGCAGCAGGCGCGTGCGCCGCTCGCTCCGAGCTGGGAGCCATGGGGTCGGTCGGCGGAAGATAGGTGCGCGACTTGATCGTCCCAGCCAGCACAAACGCTCCCACCGCCATGGCGGTCACGAACGCGGCAATGCCCCACCCCTGCGAGAAGTTGGCTTCCTTGCGCCCAGCGGCCATGTCGTCCTCGAAGTCATAAACGGTGATCGTGCGACGCATCCCGTCGCGCGGCGAAGGCAGAATCTAGCGATACACGCCCGGAATGCCGAGTGCGTGCACAGAGGCGCGTCCGTTCTGCGCCGTCTGCCGCCCCCTAATGTACCTACCGGGTTGCTGTTCCGGTCGAAGCGGGTGACGCGGCCTGCTCGGCGATCCGGAGGACCTCGTCCAGGATCGTCTTTCCGCGGTCACGCGCGTACCACTGGCGCATCTGGCGATAGCGCTCGTCTTTCTCCAGCAATATCCCCTCCTCGAGGAACCAGTCCTGGAGCGGTGCCGGTCGCGGCCCCCACCAGCCGCGTTCCACCATCGCTTCATCGAGCACCATCACCACGGGAATCGAGCGCGACGTCCCGGTCAGGTGGCCGTCCATCAGGTCCGGGTTCGCATCGCGACCGAGCAGCCGCAGCTCGAACGTGGGCACCTCCTCCACCAGCCGGGCGATGATCGGCAGCGCGTTGACCGCATCGCCGCACCAGTCCTCGGTCAGGGCGAGCAGATTCCACCGTCCCGGAATCTCCCGCGCACGGGCCACCATTTCCTCCGGCACCCTTGCCGTGCGATACACCGCCGGCCAGAGCTCGGCGTTCTCGGCCACCGTCGAGAGGTAGGCGGTGAAGTCCAAGCCGGCTTGGAAGCGTTCGGGAGATACGATCATCACGGTCCCTGAGGTGTAAGTAGTTGTCCCACAAGAAGTCTCGCGTTCGTTGGTGCGTTCCTGCATCGGGGAAAATCCCCCACGGAATGTGCGCAATACCCTTTCCGCGCGCTCAACGACTCCGCTAGCTTCGCCCCTCGACGGACCCCGAGGAGCTCGTCTCATGCCGCTGATCGGATGTCGTTCCACTGCCAAAGTCACCCGCTCGACCCTCGCTACCGCCCTATTTCTCCTCGCCTGGCCGATGGCCCTTGCCGCACAGACGCTGACCTATCCCGTCACCAACAAGGGTGATGTCGTCGATACGCTGCACGGCGTGCCCGTCGCCGACCCCTACCGCTGGCTGGAGGCGCTCAACAGCCCCGAAACAGCGACCTGGATCGCCCGCCAGAACCAGGTCACGGACGGGTACCTCACCGCCCTGCCGCAGCGGGCCTCGTTCAAGGAGCGACTCACCAAGCTCTGGAACTATCCGCGAGTGACGCTCCCCACGCGCCTGGCAAACGGCGTGCTGTTCTACCGGCGCAACAGCGGGCTGCAGAAGCAGTTTGTCGTGCTGGCGCGATCGTCGCCGAGCACTCCCGCGAAGCTCGTGCTCGACCCGAACGTCCGATTCCCCGACGGTTCCACGGCGCTGTCTGCCGCCGAGCCGTCGCCAACGGGTCGGCACCTGGCGTACGCCCTGTCCGAAGGCGGAACCGACTGGCAGGACGTGAAGATCCAGGAGGTGCGCACCGGCAAGGATCTGGCGGAGACGCTGCGCTGGGTTCGGTTTTCCGGGCTCTCGTGGACCAAGGACGGCCAGGGGTTCTTCTACTCGCGGTATCCCGAGGTCAGCGATGCTGACAAGCTGACGGCCGCGCTGCTGCACCAGAAGCTGTACTACCACCGGATCGGCACGCCGCAGGACGAGGACGTGCTCGTGTACGAGCGTCCCGACCTCCCCGCGTGGTTCATCAGCGGCGGGGTGAGCGACGATGGGCGCTACCTCTTCATTTACATGTCCAAGGGGGCCGATTCCCGGAACCGGCTCTACGCGGCAGACCTCGCCAATCCGAAGGCGCCCGACGTCACCGCACGTCCGATTCCGGTCGTCGAGGAGGACGACGGAGAGTTCGCGGTCATCGGCAATGACGGGAGCACGATTTACCTGCGCACCGACCTGGACGCCCCTCGCCGCCGGGTGGTCGCGCTGGCGCTCGAGCATCCCGCACGCGCCCGCTGGCGCACCGTGATCCCGCAGGGCGAGCACACCATCGACGATGTGCAGATGACGAAGACGCACTTCGTCGTCTCCCGCCTCGTGGATGTGCGCGGCGAGTTGTCGCTGTATTCGCTCGCCGGCAAGGCGGCAGGCACGGTCACGCTTCCCGGCATCGGGTCGGTGGCCGGTATCAGCGCATCGCGCGACTTCTCCGGATTCTACTACGCCTTCACCTCACCGCTCTACCCGTCGACCGTCTTCCGCTACGACGTCGCGTCGAAGCGCAGCGCATCGTTCGACTCGCCGGAGCTGCAGTTCGACCCGTCCCAGTACGAAACCACGCAGCGGTTTGCCACGTCGAAGGACGGGACGCGCGTCCCGTACTTCGTGACCCATCGCAAGGGCCTCGCGTTGGATGGCACCAACCCGACCATCCTGCACGCATACGGCGGCTTCGCCATCGCCCTGGTCCCGGGCTTCTCGACCTCGGCGCTCGCCTGGATGGAACAGGGCGGGGTCTACGTCACCGCCTCGCTGCGAGGGGGGGGGGAATACGGCGAGGGGTGGCACCAGGCCGGCATGCGGGACAAGAAGCAGAACGTCTTCGACGACTACATCGCCGTAGCCGAACAGCTCATCGCCGTCCGCTACACCTCGAGCCCGCATCTCGCCATCCAGGGCGGATCGAACGGGGGGCTGCTCGTCGGGGCGGTCATGACGCAGCGCCCCGAACTGTTCGCAGTGGCCCTGCCCGCCGTCGCGGTGCTCGACATGCTGCGCTATCACAAGTTCACCGGCGGCTCGGCGTGGGTCACCGAGTACGGCTCGGCCGACGACCCGGCGGCACTGGCGTGGCTGCTCGCCTACTCGCCGCTGCAGAACATCAAGGCCGGCACGTGCTACCCCGCTACGCTGATCACGACGGCCGACCACGACGACCGTGTCGTCCCCTCACACTCCTTCAAGTACGCCGCCACGCTGCAGGGCGCGCAGGGGTGCGATCGCCCCGCCCTCATTCGGGTCGAGACCAAGGGGTCGCACGGGTATCGCCCGACGGACAAGCTGATCGCCGAGTCGGCCGACGTGCTGGCCTTCACGCTCGCCAATACGCTCGCCAACACGACGGGCCGGTAAGTCGTCGGCCGCGCTCACCGCGGCCGAACATGGCGCGGCGGCTAGTCGGTGATCGGGGCCGGCCCCCGCAGCGAGCGAAGCACAGCCGACACGTGCGACAGGTGGGCAGCCATCGCCCGTCCCGCAGCATCGGCGTCCTGCTCCTCCAGCGCCGCCACGATCTGCCCGTGGCTCCCGATGGCGCCGTGGATCTCGTCGCGGAAGCCCACCATGAACACCCGCTCGGAGCGCAGCATGGTGAGCAGCGTGCGACTCACGATCTCCAACACTGGATTGCCGGTGGCGCGGGCCAACTCGTAGTGGAAGTCACTGTCGGTCTCGATGAACGAGCGCGACATGTGCCGCTGGCCTTCCATCGCCCCCAGCAGCGCCCGCAGCCGCTCCAGTTGTTCCTCGGTCCTGTTGTGCGCCGCCAGCCGTGCGATCGGGACCTCGATGATCTCGCGCGCTTCCTGCAGGTGCTCCGGGGTGTTGAGCGCATCGCGCAGGAGCAGCGACATCGACTGCACGACGTGATCGGTCGTCAGCGTCGCGACGAAGGTTCCCTTCCCCACGTGCACCTCGACCAATCCCTTTTCCGCCAGCGACTTGATTGCCTCGCGCACCGCCGCGCGACTCATGCGGAAGTGCTGCGCCAACTCGCGCTCCGCCGGAATCCGATCGCCGGGCTTGAGGGCGCCCGACAGGATCTCCGCCTGCACGTGATCCACGACCTCCTGATAGAGGCGATCCTTCGGGCGCAGCGGGTCGAACGGTGTGTGCATGGCAACGGTCGGAGCGAAAGGCCGGAGCGGCGTCACTGACCCCGGGGCCCGCGGGAACGTAGTCCCCGTGTCGCACCGCAGCAAACCGGGACACGAGGGCACTCCCACGCCGTGTACGCGGGACGGCTACATTTCAATCTCCGCTGCTCGCTTGCCAGTTGTGGCTCCCTCCCGGGCTCGCGCCCCGATGACTCCCGACCTTCCCGCGCCCCTTCCGCGCGCCCCACGCACGCGCCAGGTCGATCCTGCCGACGCGAGCGCCTTCGACGCAGCGATCGCCGAAGGCGCCGAGATCATCCGGGCAGGGGGGTTGGTCGCCTTCCCCACCGAAACGGTCTATGGGCTCGGCGCAAACGCGCTCGACGCCGCGGCCGTCGCCCGGATCTACCGGGCAAAGGGACGACCGGCGTTCAACCCGATCATCGTGCACATCGCCGACGCGTCCGCACTGCGCCTGGTGGCGCGCGAGGTGCCACCCATGGCCGAGGCACTGGCGCGCGCCTTCTGGCCCGGGCCGCTCACGCTCGTCCTGCCACGCGCGCCGCACCTCCCCGATGCGGTCAGCGCCGGGCTCGACGCGGTCGGCGTGCGCGTCCCCGCGCATCCCGTGGCGCGGGCGCTCATCGAACGCAGCGGGGTTCCCATCGCGGCGCCGAGCGCCAACCCGTACTCGCGCGTCTCTCCCACCACGGCGGCCCACGTCATCGCCCAACTCGGGGATGCCGTGGACCTGGTGCTCGATGGCGGGGCGTGCCGGGTCGGCATCGAGTCGACCGTCGTCGACGTCACGGGTCCACGCCCCATCCTGCTGCGTCCGGGCGGCGTCTCGCGCGACGAGGTGGAGCGCGTCGTCGGTCCCGTCGAGCGTCCGGCAGTGGTTGCAACTGGCGATGCCCCGCGACCGGCCCCCGGCATGGTCGATCGCCACTACGCCCCGCAGGCGCAACTCGTCGGCTTCCGTGCCTGGCAGCGCGCCGAAGTGTGGGGACGCATCGCGGCGATGGTCGGGAGCGGGCGGCGCGTGGGCGTCGTCGCCTTCAACGTGGCCGGGTCGCCGGCAACCTGCCCCATCGCCATGCCGGTCGACCCCGAAGGGTACGCCCGCGCGCTGTACGCGACGCTGCATACGCTCGACCGCGAGGGCTGCACCGTCGCCTTTGTCGAGGTGCTTCCCACGGGAGGTGAGTGGGAGGCGATCCTCGACCGGCTGCGTCGCGCCGGTTTGGACCGCAGCGCCGACGGCTGACCGCGCGCGCGAACTCGCGCGAACCCTCGCGCGAACCCTCGCGCGAACCCTCGCGAACGCCTGCCGCCTCGCACGCGCTCAGAAGCGCTCCCCCTTCGCCTCGCGACCCGCGCTCCCGACCGAACGCACGCGCGACCACATGGTGTGGAAGAAGACGGCGATCCCCGCCACCTGCAACGCACCCGCGGCCACGATCACCAGGGGCAACCCCGCGACGTCGCTCCACGCGCGACCCAGCTCACCCGCCAGCCGCAGCGCCGTGCCCGTGGTCATGCACCACCACGCGAGTGCCGCGAGGCGCGGGTCATAGCGGCGGTCTTCCTTCTCGGGACGCGGAAAGAGCCACAGCGCCACTCCCTGGATCATCATCATCACGAAGCCCACGAGGATGGCGTGCGTGTGGGCGGAGACCTCGTACGGGGAGGGCCACGTGCCCCAGAGCTCCCGGCGGACCATCACGGCGAAGCCGATCGCGAGCCCGAGGGCGAGGAAGGTGATCGCCGTCTTGATGTAGCGGCGCACAAGGGAGTACATGCAGGCCTCTGGTCAGGGCCGGACGAGGCGCACGGCAGCGACGACTGCTCCGAGTCCGGCCACCGCTCCCACGCGCGCCAGCAGCATGAGGCGCCGCCGCACCCTCGCCCCGTCGGGTCGTTCGGCGAGTGCCCGCGCCCGCGCCGGCGAGAAGGCGAGGTCGTGCGCGAGGCTCAACACCAGCATGACGGTCACCAGCGCCAGCTTCCAGGCCAGCGCCACCCCGATGGCGCTACGCCAGAACGTCGGCTGCGAGAGCACCGCCGGCGACAGCCACCCCCGCAGCTGCAACAGCCAGGTCCCAGTCACCAGCAACGTGAGCACGGCACCCCATCCCACGACGCGAAAGCGCATCCCGAGCCCCTCGAATAACGCGCTGCGCAGCGCCGCAGGCTCGACGCGCCGCAGCACCGGGGCGCCCACGAGGGCGAAGAAGAGGACCCCGCCGAGCCAGACGATGGCCGCCAGGAGATGAAGGGTCACCAGCGTGTGATACATCGGACCGCTAGTCGCGCTGCAGGAGCGGGAGCGACGACGGCTGCTTCTGCTGCTGCACCCGCCGCAGGATCTTGGGCCCGTCCAGCGTGCGCCAGATGTTGTAGATGAACAGGTACGCCCCAACCGCCGACAGCGTCCCCCCCACGGCCTGCACCGGGAAGGCGCGCGCCCCGATTGTCGGCATGAGCATGAACCCGGTCGACAGGATCGCCAGCGCAATGTTGGCGACCCACCAATGCGCCTCCGCCAGCCGGCGTCGATGCAGCGGGTGCCCCACAAAGCGCGGAATCACGTGGTACGCCACGCCGAAGATCATCATCGAGACGAAGCCGAGCAGGTTCATGTGGAAGTGCGCCGTCCGATACATCGTCGCATTCGGCCACGTCGACATCACCGCACCCAGCGTCGTGCCGATGCCGAACCACGCCAGGCTCGACTTGAGGAACGCCTTCGAGAACCAGTCCATGTCGCTGCTCCAAGCTCTAGGTACGGCGTGAGGTAGAGGCACGACTCGCCCGCCGCGATCCACCGCGCGGTCGCCAAACGCGTGGCCCGCGCGCAATATCAAGGGTCCCCATGGACCCTCGCGTGCGGGAACGCCCGACGCAGACGGCGACAATCCCTGAAATCCGGCATAACGCATCCATGATTCTCGATCCCGTCCATCCCTCCCGCGCGCTGCCGCTCCCCGATTCGGCCGCCAAGTCGCCCAAGGAGCTCCCCAACGGCGATGAACTCAAGCGACTGCTCGCCGTCGAACTCAAACAGCTGACCGAGTTACAGGCCGCGTTCTGGGCCGACAAGAAGAAGGCGCTGCTCGTCGTCCTGCAGGGACGCGACGCGTCGGGAAAGGACGGGACCATCCGCACGGTCTTCGGCGCGTGCAACCCGCAAGGGTGCATGATCACCGGCTTCAAGGCCCCAACCGAGCTGGAACTCTCGCACGATTTCCTCTGGCGCGTGCACCAGGTCGTTCCGCCCAAGGGATACATCGGCATCTTCAACCGGTCGCACTACGAGGATGTGCTCGTGGTGAGGGTGAAGGACCTGGTCCCCAAGCAAGTCTGGAGCCGCCGGTATCGGCAGATCAACGACTTCGAGCAGATGCTGAGCGAGAACGGTGTCGTCATCCTCAAGTTCTTCCTCCACATCTCGCGCGAGGAGCAGCGCGAGGAGCTGCTCGAGCGACTCACCGATCCGGCCAAAAACTGGAAGTTCCGCGCCGGCGATCTCGATGATCGCGCCCTGTGGACCGACTACACACGCGCCTATCGTGACGCGCTGCGCAAGTGCAGCACGAAGTGGGCGCCGTGGTACGTCGTGCCCGCCAACAGCACGACGACGCGGAACTACCTCATCACCCGCGTCATCAACGAGACGCTGCGCGAGATCAACCCGGAATATCCGCGCGCCAGCAAGGAGATCCTGGCGCTCAAGTCACGCCTCGAGCCCTGAGCCGCAGGGCCGAATCTGCAGGCCCGGCTCTGCAGCCGTGGCGCTGCAGCCGTGGCGCTGCAGCCGTGGCGCTGCAGCCGTGGCGCTGGAGCCGTGGCGCTGGAGCCGTGGCGCTGAAGGCCCGGATCGGCCCGTGCAGATCCGCAGGCGTCACGCTCCCTTGCGGCAACGAGTGAGGGGGCGCCGACCGTCGCGCCCGGGGGAGGGCTCCCCCCCCTGCCTCAAGCCGCTGCGGTCCGCGGCCGATACTCCCCACGATGGTGTATCCGCCCGCTGTCCTGCCACGTCTCGACGACGACGCCTCACCACCCCCCACCATCGCCGGGCGGGGGACGCCGGCGCGCGTGGTCGCCCAGGCGGCAATGGCCATCCTGCTCGCGGCGATCGGTCTCGCCGCACAGGCCCCCGCGCGCTTCACCCTCGGCGACTCGCGCGAGCGCGTACGGCAGGTGCAGGGATCTCCCGAGGTGATCGAACGCCTCGCGTCGCTCGGTACCGAGGTGTGGAGCTACGGCGGCAGCACGGTCAAGTTCGACCCGCGCACCGGTCACGTCGTGGAGTACGTCGACGGGGAGCGTCGACTCAAGATCACCCTCGCGCCGCGCGGCACTCCCGCGCGCACGCATCCGAACACTTCCCCGCTCACCCTCGGCGAATCGCGCGACCTCGTCGTGCGACGATTCGGGACACCATGGGCCTACACCCGTGATGCCGACGCCCGCCACGCCTACCTCGCCTACGGCCGCAGCATCGTGCGCCTCGCGCTGGACGACGACCGGGTCGACGGATGGATCGTGCGCGACTCGGCGATTCGCGTGGCGCCAGGCGACCTGGCGGTGGGCGAGTCGGCGATGGGCATCGATCGCGGCGTCACGAGCGCGCGGGTCGCCGTCGCCCCCGCCACGCTGCGGGGACGCCTGACCTGGCGCGATGACGACGGCGACGGGGTGCTCGCCCCCGGCGAACAGGGCACCGTCACGCTCACGCTCGACAACGACGGACCGGGCGTAGCACGGGCGGTACGGGGTGCGCTGCGAGTCGAGTCGCCGGCGACCGGGGTCAGGCCCCGGGGTGCACCACCTCCGCTCACGCTCGCCGCCGGCCGGTCGGGGACGATCGAGCTGCGCCTGGTCGCCGACAGCGCCCAGTCGTCCACCGAGGTGGTCGCCGTCGTGCGCGCCACCGAGGCCAACGGCTTCGACCTCGCCCCCTCGCTGCGCCTGCGCATCCCGGCTCGGCCGGCCGGTGCCCCGCGCATCATCGTGCGCGAGGTGCAGGTCGACGATGCCTCACGCGACCGCCGCCTCGCACCACGGGAGCTCGCCGACCTCACGATCCGGCTCGCCAACTCGGGGAGCGCCGCGACCCCGGCGCTACGTGGGCGCCTCTGGCGCGGGGCCGACCTGTTCCTCGCCGCCGGGGCCCGCGACTCGTTCGCGTTAGGCGCGATCGCGCCTGGCGGCGAGGCCACCGTCACGGTCGGGGTCTACACCAACACGCGCGCCGCCGAGACCGCGCTCCACCTCGAACTCGCCGACGCCGCTGGACGGATAATCGCCCGGCTCCCCATCCCCCTCCCCGTCACGGGGCGATCGAGCGGGGTGCTCGACGTGGCCGTGGCACGCGATTCGACGCCAAGCGGCGCGTCGTCGACCGGAGGGCGCGCACTCACATCCACCGACGTGGACCGCGACATCCCCCGCGCTGCGGCCCGCCGTGGCGATGCAATCGCGGTCGTGCTGGGGATCGATCGATACCGCACCCTCCCCGGCGCCCGCTTCGCCGAGCGCGATGCGGCGCTCATGCGGCGCTACGCGGTCGAGGCACTCGGCATCAACGATGACCTGGAACACCTGTACTTCCGTACCGGAGCCGACGTCACCGGCGGAGAGCTACGCAAGCTCTTTGGCGAGACCGGGTGGCTCGCCCGCCGGGTCACGGCCAACACCGACCTGGTCGTCTACTTCGCCGGTCACGGCGCCCCCGACGCGGCGAGACGCACGCCGTACCTGCTCCCGTTCGATGCCGACCCCGCGTTCGTGACCGAAACCGGGTTCGCGTTAGGCACGCTGTACGACCGCCTGGCCCGCCTCCCCGCCCGCTCGATCACCGTGATCCTCGACGCCTGCTTCAGCGGGCTTACCCGCGGCGGCGAGGCGCTGGTCGCCGGGACGCGCCCCACCCAGCTGTCCATCGAGCACCCGGCGCTCGTACGGCGACAGATGGCGGTGCTGACCGCCTCGCGCGACGCGCAGGCCGCTGGCGACCTCCCCGAGGCTCGCCACGGACTCCTGACCTACTGG
>Ga0138256_10004890_pt1 | contig 14221 bp, 14 predicted proteins | sample KNB2016incub_MG_FD_105486 | JGI IMG/M metagenome (GOLD analysis project Ga0138256, IMG submission 105486) | Active sludge microbial communities from wastewater in Klosterneuburg, Austria - KNB2014incub_MG | ecosystem: Engineered > WWTP > Activated sludge > Unclassified | place: Austria...
CGACGTAGGTGCTGATCTCCATCGGGGATGGATAATGGAGGGCACCCGGAGAGGGGCTTAGCCCGCCAACGAACTTAAAGCCGTGTTCTTGCAGGGCTAACGCGACGCCCAAATGGAACGCCCCCGCCTTCGTGGCGCCACCGCTGCACACAAAAGCGATCTTTTTTTTGGGTCCAATCTGAATCTTTTCCGAAGGAGATGCTTGAGAAATCATAGCCTTCTCTAAGATTAGTTGAAGTTTTAAGCCGTGGAAATACAATTACACCATGTCGGCATATTCAGCAGCGATGGGTGCATGGATTCCTCTAATGGATTACGCGATGAAGAAGGGCGTCAGTCTTTCGACGCTCCGTCGTTATATCAAGTCTAAAAAGATTAAGTACAAGACGGAAAGCGGTCGTTACCTGGTATGGGACGAAGACGCGTCTGATCTAACCGCTTCTCATTCAGATTCGGTTTCAGCATCGGAAGTCGCCCAACTTAAAGAAAGTTTACGTCGCGCCCAAAAAGAAGTCGCTGAACTTAAAATGTTAGTCGCTTTATACGAACAGAAAAGTGTTGAGCTCAGTTAAGACTTTCTCCTTCACTCTTTTATTTTCTTTTATCGCTGGTCTCGCGGCGGTTCCGGTCTCTATGGCTTCGCCCGAACTCGATCGACAATATTCTTTAAAGTCGATCGGCGTTTTAAAAGCGTGGGACAATGTGGACGGACTATTCGGCGATCTCGTGACCGATGTTTATAAAATGGAGCTTGGGACCCACAGTCGTTTTGTCGTGCAGGATCTTTCTAAAGCCAATCAGATCTTAGACACTTCAAAGATTCCATACAATAAACTCATTGAAGATCCAGAAATTTTAAGCCAGTTGGCCAAAACATTTAAAGTGGATTCGTTTTTACGGACCAAGGTTTACAAAGAAGGTTTCGAATATCGATTCGTGATCGATTGGGTTCATGCACCAAAACTTCAATTAATCGCCACCGAAAGTTTTAAAATTATAGAACCCTTTTCGGAAGGTAAGTCTTTAGGAAGCGACGAGTTTCGTAAAGGGATCTCAGCAGCGCTCGCTCGTTTGATTAAAAAAGTTCCTTTTCAGGGAATGGTGACGGGACGAGATCAGAGCTCAGTGACTGTGAATTTGGGAGTTTCTGAGCGAATCAACAAAGGCGATACCCTTGTCATTGCTACGATTGATGAAGTCAAATTTCATCCACTTTTGAAAACCATAGTGGATTGGCGCATGACATCGACAGGCAGAGCGACAGTGAATGAAGTCGACGACGGGATGGCTTTCGCTAAAATCGATGCCGAAGATTCAGACAAACAGATCGCTCGTTACCAAAAAATCGTACAAGTCATTCCGGGCCAAGAAGTGAAACCGACTGTCGAAACTCATGTCACGGATTACGAAGAACGGTTAAAAGCATCTCAAGAGCCGCCGAGATTGGGTTGGATTTCTCCTGGGGTGTTTATTGGCAAATATTCGCGCGAGGCCAGCACCAATAATGGGACATCGGGGGTGAGCGGAAGCGGTACCATGATCGGTATCAAAGCCGATGCCCAAGTTTGGTTCACTGGGGATTGGTTTGGAGATTTTACCTACACCTTTGGATCGTCCGGCTATTCTCAAAAAGATATCGCCACCAATGTCAATACACCCGCCACTGATGTGACCGCTACTTTGAGTCAAATTCGAATGGCGGTTGGATATTTTTATCACATCACGCCTAACTTTTTTGGGCCCAAAGGGTGGGCCAAGGCCGGATTTCAAAACACTTCCTACGGTCTTCCGAATTCGGCTGCCGAAGGAACGAGTAAGACGAGCTTCACAAGCGTGACCATTGGGCTCGGTGGTGATCTCCCGATTCGTGATGATTACGGCGTCTTGCTTTCGGTAGACTTTGGTTTGTTTGGCGGCGGAAAAGAAACAGGCGCTTATTATGGAACCGACACGGGTGCAAGCTCGGTGGATGTCTATTTGGGTGCCTACACATGGCTTAAACCCAAAATGAAGCTTCGTGCCGGATTTGATTTCAAATCTCAGTCGCTGGACTTTATTAATGGCGCTACGATTTCGAACAAAGTTTTAGCTTTTGGCCCTAGCCTCATGTTCTATTTTTAAGTATTCAATACTTAAGATGTCGACCCCAGTTTCGCACCCCATCTCAAAAACGATTCAAAAATTGCGCGATGAACTCGAGGCACATAATCATCGTTATTATGTGCTTGATGAGCCGTCCATTTCTGACGCCGAGTACGATCGCCTCTTTCATGAATTAAAAGACCTAGAAGAAACGCATCCCGAATTTAAATCTCCTCTATCTCCGACTCAACGAGTGGGGGCTAAAGTTTCAGGAGAATTTAAGAAAATTAAGCATAAACAGCCCATGCTTTCTCTAGCTAACGCATTTACTGAAGCTGATTTTATCAGTTTTGATGAACGTGTTAAAAAGTTACTCGACCATTCGGATGTCGATTTAGAATATCATGCGGAGCTTAAGTTCGATGGTCTTTCTATGAGCCTCACCTACGAAAATGGAAAACTGATTCATGCGGCCACTCGGGGCGATGGAGAAACCGGCGAAGATGTGACTCATAATATTCGCACCATTCGTTCCATCCCGCTTAAACTGAAAACGGCCCATCCGCCAAGATTAATTGAAGTTCGAGGAGAAGTCGTTTTACCAATCGAAGATTTTAAAAAATTGAATCGGGACCAAGAAGCTAAAGGTGGAAAGGTTTTTGCTAATCCCAGAAATGCAGCTGCAGGCACGATTCGTCAACTGGATCCCAAGGTCGCTGCTTCTCGTCCACTGACCGCATTTTGGTACGGAGTGGGACTGAGCGAAGGGCATTTATTTAAAACTATTCATGAGCTTCAAAAGACTCTGAGTGAATGGGGTTTTCGAATCGGTCCAAAAAGTCAGGTTTGTGTAGGTGTTAAAAAAGTTATGAGTTTTTACGAGAATGTGGGTTTAGTTCGTAAGAACCTGCCGTTCGAAATCGATGGAGTGGTGGTCAAACTCAACCGTTTTTCTGAACTTGATCAAGCGGGATATGTTTCACGCTCTCCGCGGGGAATGATTGCTTTTAAGTTTGCTTCAACTCAAGAGACCACTGTGGTCGAAGACATCCAAGTTCAAATCGGACGCACGGGAGCGATGACTCCAGTGGCGATTCTGAAACCCGTATCCGTAGGTGGGGTTACGGTGAGTCGAGCGACCTTACATAATCAAGACGAAATCGATCGTAAGGACGTCCGAATTGGAGACACGGTTTTTGTTCAGCGTGCCGGCGATGTGATTCCAGAAGTGGTGAGTGTGGTGTTAGATCAACGACCGAAGAAATCAAAACCTTTTAGCATTCGCGAATTTTGTGAAAGCAAGGGCTGGAAAATCGAACGTAAAGAGGGCGAAGCCGCTTTTCGTTTAATTGAGGAAAGCTCCACTGAGATTTTAAAACGTAAACTAGAGCACTTCGTTCATAAGGATGCATTCAATATTGATGGGTTGGGTGAAAAGATTATCGACCAACTCGTAGAATCCGGAGTGGTGTCAAAATTTTCAGATCTGTTTAAGTTAACACCCTCCGATTTTTTAAATCTTGAAGGATTCGCCGAAAAATCCAGCCAGAAAACATTTGATGCGATTCAGGCGGCTAAACGCCCCGAACTTTATCGTGTTATTTTTGCTTTGGGGATTCGTCATGTCGGGGAGCGCACATCGAAAACTCTCGCCAATCACTTTGGGTCTCTAGCGGCTTTAATGAAGGCTTCTCAAGAGCAGTTAGAAGAGATCCATGAGATTGGCCCTGAAGTGGCACTTTCCGTTGCAGGATATTTTCACTCTGTAGCAGGACAAAAAGAAGTTCAGAAATTGTTGAGCGTGGTGGATCCGATTCTTCCGCGAAAAGACTCTGGAGCTGGGGCCCTGGTTGGAAAAACATTTGTATTAACAGGAACTTTCCCGAGTCTATCACGCTCCGATGCGACGAAGCTCATTGAGGCGCAAGGAGGTAAGGTCTCATCCAGTGTCTCTAAAAATACGGACTACGTCGTAGCGGGAGAGGATGCCGGCAGTAAGTTAGCGAAAGCACAGAGCTTAGGGGTTCTCGTCATTGATGAGTCGGCCTTAAAAAAGTTGCTGCAGTGAATTATTTTCTTTGGTTTTTACGATTTGAACTATATAGATAGTTCCGTTCAAACACAGTTTGTAAAAATGTCTAAAAAACTTTTAGGGGAAACCATGAAAAAATTGATCATCGCTTTATTTGCTTTCGCTTCTATCTCTGCATTTGCTGACGCTAAAGTCGGCGATATGGCTGCATTTGACTTAACAGTTTCCGGCATGGGAACTGGCACTACGATCAGCACCATCACTGCTTTTGACCCAGCTACTCAGACTTACACTGTCAAAACTGAAACCAACTTCAATGGCCAAACCGAAGTTGAAGAAGAAGCAAGCCCAGCTGCTGATATGGCAACGGATGCTCAAATCGCTGCTGTCCTCGCTAACTGCGCTAATTACGGCGGTACTGCAGAGAACATCACTGTTCCAGCTGGAACTTTTGCAGTTTGCACCATGAACGGCATGAGCATCGGTAACGTTCCGTTTGGAGTCGTCAAGCTCGTTCAAATGAGCGAAGGCATGACGATTACTATGGAACTTTCTTCCATGGCTCGCGGAAATTAATTTAAATTTTTTTAAATTTCAAAAAACCCAAGGTTCCGAAAGGTTCCTTGGGTTTTTTTATTTCTTACGAGTGATCGCGATTTTTCCTGACTCGACATCGCGCATGAGTTTGTCCCATTTGTCGCGATAAGTTTGGATTTTGGTAGTGAAAGAGTTTGCACGAAACGAGAGTGAGGCCGTGGGTTTTGGAGCGGCTAATATTTTATGAGCCAAGTCTTCCAATAACTTTCTTTGAGTGACCGGAGGGAGACGCTCTAAACCAGAAATGTACATGTGATAAAGATTTTGGATCTGCTCGAGCATCACTTCTGCTTTAGCAATAAGATCCAAAACCGGAGCTTCGCCGCTTGCTGCCCCTGCTGCGCGACCGGGTTTAGCCTCGGAAAGAACACTGTCACTCTCGATTTTGATTTGTTCGTCTCGTTGCTCATCTCTTTCTCGGAAGCGGGACCATGCGTCTTTTTGCTTTGCCATAACTCTTCCCAGTGTAACCCCAGACATGTTAATTCAGAAAGTATGAAGATTAAGACTCAGTATGTCTGTCAAGGCTGTGGCCATAACAGTGCAAAATGGTTGGGGCGTTGTCCGACGTGCGAAGAGTGGAATACGTTTCTAGAAGAGAAACCTGAAGCCAATGTGTCTCCCACCGGAAGCTTAGCTGAAGTCAGAAAAGAATTTAAAACGCTCCATGATTTGGGACACGCCGACTATGTCGACTTAGATAAAATTGAAGCGAAGGCTCATCTCGGCCGTATCTCAACTGGGATTTCCGAACTCGATCGAACGCTCGGTGGCGGAATGGTGTCTGACGGATTTACTCTGTTGGGTGGTGATCCTGGAATCGGTAAAAGTACTCTGCTTTTACAAATGACTAAGGGATTACTTGGAGCCAATAAAGATTTAAAAATTCTTTACGCAAGCGGCGAGGAGTCGTTGGACCAAATTAGCACCCGCGCCAAACGGCTTGGAATTGAAGGTAAGGGTCGCGTATTTTTAGCAGCAGAGACACAACTTGAACGTGTGTTTGCAAGCGTGCATGAATTAAAACCCCAAGTTTTATTCATGGATAGCCTGCAAACGTTTTCGAGTAATAATTCACAATCCGCGCCGGGTAGTGTTTCGCAGGTCAGAGAAATCACTCAACGTTTGATGATGCTCGCAAAATCTGCGGGCGTAGCGGTCTGGCTTGTAGGCCACGTTACTAAAGAAGGAAATATCGCAGGACCTAAGACCGTTGAGCATATGGTCGACACCGTTTTGTATTTCGAAGGCGAAGGCGGTCAAAGCTATCGATTGCTTCGTACGGTTAAAAATCGTTTTGGTAGTACCAATGAACTCGGCGTTTTTGAAATGGACATGGATGGTTTACGTGAAGTTAAAAACCCATCGAGTTTATTTTTAAGTGATCGAAAAGAGGCCGTGTCCGGTACGGCGGTGACCGCATCTCTTGAGGGGTCTCGGCCACTTTTAATTGAACTTCAAGCTTTGGTGTCTCCGAGTGGTTTAGCAATGCCAAGACGAACGGCGGTCGGTATGGATCATTCGCGCTTGTCCTTACTTGCAGCTATTTTAGAGCGACACATGGGAATTAACCTCGCGCAAAAGGATCTCTTTTTTAACGTTTCAGGTGGAATGAAATTATCTGAACCCGCTTGTGATCTTGCGGCAGCAGCGGCTATTTGGTCGAGCGCCGAGGGCAAAGCGATTCCAAACGACTGGATCTTTATCGGAGAACTTGCGCTAACGGGTGAAATTCGTCGAGTTCCGCAAGTAGAACTTAGAATTCAAGAAGCAAAAAAATTAGGATTTAAAACGGTGATCATCCCGGACCATTCGCCCAAAAAAGTTTTTGATCAAGACTTTGGTGTTCGATTGTTACCACTCGGTCGAGTGAGAGATTTAGTCAAAGTTTTAGCTTAAGATTTAGCAGCCGGTTCCGGCAGGTGGTTCTTCTTGGTCATCGCATACCGCTTGGCTTCCAACTGGACAAATCATTCGAATGTGAAAATGTGTTGTGTGCTTTTCGAGCGGTCGCAAGCGATGCAATGTCTCTAAGGTGAGCTCATCTTCCATCAGTCCACTGGATTTGGCGTGTTTGCAGAGATTCTTTTTCATGGTTGGGCTTAAAAAAATACGGTTCACGTGTTTTGACGCAACGATCATCTTAAATAAGTCTAAATTGCCCTGAGGATCGTAGGAATTTGATTTGAGTTTCTTAACGTAAAGAATGTCGACGTCGAGTCCGTTTTGGTGAGAGGCGTGTGGAGTAATATCTCCCCCTTCACGTTGAGAAATATCTCCCACGGCCAAAGGTCCAAAGTCTGGGAAATTTTTGAAAAAAACTTCCGCGACGTTTTGAATGAGCGTGATCAAATCAGTGGTTCCCCATGAACGATCTTTTTTTGTGAGGTAACGAGAAAATCCAAATCCTTCATTGGGAAGTTGGGTGGGGGCTTTAAGTTTACCGTCGGCGTAGAACCCCGAAGCTTGCGAGAAGGATTCCGTATTAAAAGTATAAGTCAGATCCATGGTGGGAAGACTGACCGGAGGAGTTGGAGACGGGGTTGGAGTCTCGATTGGCCACGGAGCTGGAGCTGGAGCTGGTGCTGGAGCTGGTGCTGGAGCTGGAGCTGGTGCAGGAGCTGGTGCAGGAGCTGGAGCTGGTGCAGGAGCTGGTGCAGGAGCTGGAGCCTCTGATATAATCTCGACTTCAAGGCCACTAGGAGAAGTCACAACGGGTTCAGTTTTTTTTGGAGGCGGAATCACCACTTGAACAGATTGGGGCGCAGGAGAAGGAGATGGGCTCACAACTCCATTGGGAGAGTCGGCAGGGGTTGCACCCGGTAAGGGCTGATAAACTTTTGGTTTGTGCGAACGATAACGATTGACTCGTTGTCCGCTCATTTCGTCTCGGTTGGTATCTTTTAAATCGTCATCAGACACACTGGCGCCGGGTCTCCCACAAGACACTAAGGTCAGGGAAAATGCGGTAAAAGCCAAAATGATGAGTGAAGGTTTTCTTTTCATCCGGCGTGAGTTATATCAAATCCTGACTAAATAAGTCAAGTTATTCGTATCGTACCGCAAAAACCTAAAAAAACTAACAATTTCAATAAGTTGCGCTCAATTAACCCTTCTGATGGTAAAACTACGGAAGGGTATCGCCGTCGTTTCCAGAAAGATTCAAGAAATCGGAAATATGAATTCCTTGGTCTCCTTCCCACTTGGAGATGAGAGTGGGTAGCCCTTTTCGATAACCTTTAATCTTACCCGTTTTACAGTTCACGACAACAACGCCGTAATCAAACTTGTCCTTTTGAATGTCGAGCAGACTGATTTCACCTCCTGATAAAGCGACATACTTTCCAGAAGGGCTAATGATTGCCGTGACAACCCCATCCGACTTAGGCGAATAAATTGCCTTGTTCTTCCTGAACACAGAGTAAGTCGGGTATTCTCCGGCGGTCGATTTGACGACGCACTTGGAATTAGGTTGCGAGATCGTGCGAGCGGGTGATGGGTCCGCGATAGTCGAAGTCGAAGCCGCACAGATCAATAACGAAACGAATCTTAGTTTCTTCATAGTGGGTATTACTCCGTATTAAAAACGTATTAAAAACATTGATCATCAAGTCGACTAGGTAGAATTATATTATAAGTTTACACGTTCTACGGCGTCAGTCCAGCGGGTGAGTTCGTTTTTTCTTTGAGCAGGAGTGATCTCGGGCGTGAAAATTCGATCTTCTTTCCAGGTCTTCTCGATCTCCTTTAGACTGGACCAAATCCCAGCACCAAGGCCCGCAGCAAAAACAGCCCCTAACGATGTAGATTCTAAAAACTTTGGACGTCGTAATTTCACTCCCAAAATATCAGATTGAAATTGCATCAGTAAATTGTTGGCTGAAGCTCCTCCGTCGACATTGAGACTTACGAGCTTTTTCTTGCCTAAGTCTTTTTGCATCGCGGTCAAAAGATCAGTGATCTGAAACGCAATGCCCTCTAAAACGGCTCGCGCAACGTGAGCACGAGTTGTTCCGCGTGTGATCCCAGTGAGCATCCCCGTTGCATTCGGGTTCCAATAAGGAGCCCCAAGCCCGGTGAGAGCAGGAACAAAAACCGCGCCCTCAGAACTTTTTACTTGAGACGCAAGTGCTTCAATTTCAGAGGAACTTTTGATGATTCCAAGCCCGTCACGCACCCACTGAACAGCAGCCCCTGCTATGAAAGTGCTGCCCTCTAAAGCGTAGGTGTAGTTTTTGTGATCAAGTGCCCAAGCAATTGTAGTGAGCAATCGATGTTTTGAAAATGCAGGTTTTTTGCCTGTGTTCATGAGTAAAAAAGCGCCGGTACCGTAGGTGCATTTTGCTTGTCCCGGTTCAATGCAAGCTTGGCCGAGGAGCGCCGCTTGTGGATCACCGAGTACTCCGGTGATTGGGATACCATCAGGTAAAAATCCTAAATCTTTTGTTTTACCAAATAGACCTGTGGAAGGTTTTACTTCAGGCCACAATTCTTTTTTCACACCGATTACTTTGCACAAAGCATCATCCCAGACATGTTGAGTCAGGTGGAAACATAACGTGCGAGAGGCATTCGATGGCTCGGTCACGTGTTCTGCACCACTCGTGAGTTTCGCAATCAAAAAACTATCCATCGTACCGATCGCAAGGCGCTTTTCTTGAGATGCCTTTTTCACAGCATCCAAATTTTTTAAAGCCCAAGCGGCTTTGGTGCCCGAGAAGTAAGGATCTAAAAGAAGACCAGTGGAGCGGTTAATCTTTTTTTCTAAGCCTCTTTTTTTAAGTGCTTCGCATTCCTTGGCCGTGCGTCGATCCTGCCAAACAATCGCGCGCGACAAAGGTCTTGTGCTTTTTTTATCCCAAAAACAAATGGTTTCGCGCTGATTGGTGATCCCAATGGCGACAATCTGCTTAGGATCGATTTTAGAAACGACTTTTTTTATTGTGGTTTTTACCGCGTCCCAAACTTCATTGAGATCATGCTCTACCCAGCCGGGCTGTGGAAAATGTTGCGCGAAGTCTTGTGATGATTCTGCGATCAGATTGAGATTCTGATCCATGAGGATGGCTGTGGTTCCCGTTGTACCTTCGTCAATGGCGAGTATGTAGCGCATGGCTACATTCTTACATCATTCTTGGACTAAGCAATAACCTTCACCTGCCTGGTAATTAATTTTAACAGAAAGGTCACGCAATTTCTCACGGAGTTTTGAAAGATGAAAATCAAATGCTTTAGGCGAAAGGGCTTCTGATTTCCAAACCTCGCCGATAATTTCTTCGCGATTAAGTCGTCGGTCTGAGTTTCTAAAAAATAGAGCTAAGATTTTATATTCTGTTTGTGTGAGCTGAGACTCTTTATTGAAACCGGTCCGTGTCACGTTCTGCGCATACGTGTCTAAAGTGAGATCTTGAAATTTTGCTTGCGACGTTTCGATCGACGCACCTTGGAGAATGCGATTCACCTTGTAAAGAATCTCGTTCTCATTGAAAGGCTTTACAAAAAAGTCACGAGCGCCTTTTTTGAAGCAGTCTTTTAATACGCCAAAGTCATCGGCAGCTGAAACAATGGCGAAAGGCATAGTGAAAGCTTTTGCCATAGTCTCTAACAACTGCATGAAATTACCATCAGGCAACCGAAGGTCGGCGATTAAAAGTTCTGGTTTTTTAGTTTCCGTACCAATCGCTGTTTTGAGGTCGCCTAAAGATTTGAAATACTGCGTGTGATAGGTAGAGTGGAAAATTTTTTCATATAACCGGATTGCATCTTCGTCGTCTTCCAAAATCCATAAACGAGCCATGGTCTTTTCGGCTTCACTCATTTGCAATGCGTTCATGGTCCGGTCCTATCTCTGTAGGGCTTTACTGATAAAGTGGTGTGCACAAGCGGCTCCTAGTCGCGCCGTGCGACCGTCGTTATCGTGTAGCGGATTCAGTTCAAAAATTCCGAGTGAGCAAACTTTTTTTTCCATTCCAGCTATTTCCATCATTTCGATTACTTCTGAAGACGAAAATCCTTCTGATTGAGGTGCAGACACTCCAGGTGCAAAACATTCGGCGACCGCATCCATGTCAAAGCTAATCACAATATGTTGAACGAGCGCCGACAATTTTTTCAAAGTTTTTTCAAACAATTCAGTTGCTTGACCTCTACGTAATTTTTCATAAACAATCACTTCTACGGGAAATTTGTGTATATAATCCACTAACTCTTGCGAATTGCAGTGAGTTTGGATGCCGAACTCTATCAAGTGTTCTGGTTTAATAATTCCATTTTCTAAAGCAAGATAGAACGGTGAGCCACTGCCAATGAGTGGTGACGGTTTTCTGACATCCAGATGCGCATCGATATTGATACACCCGATCAGTGCGTGGGGACCTAAGGCTCGGCGAATCCCAAGAAGATGAGAGTACCCATGATCATGGCCACCGCCCACTACGACGGTGAGATCGGAAGCCTTCGTTTCAATTTCCACGAGTTTTGCGGCAGTTTCTAAGTTCTTTTCCACGTCGGAACTGAACGGCCCCGCATAGGTTTTGTGATGAAGAGTCTCAAAAACCTCGGGAACTCCTTTGAATTTAAAGAACGCGTCATGGAGAGCGGCGGGCCCGAGAGCCGCCCCCACTCGTCCTCCGACGTTAAAAACCCCTTGATGATCAGGAACTCCAATGAAGCTCCATTTGATTCGGTTTGCCATTTCCCTTAGACTTGAATGTATCACGAAAGAAAATGGATATAAAAGTGGCTGATAAAAAGTGGTTTATCTATGTAGGTGATCATCATGAGGGACCGTTTACGGTACATGAGATCGCAAGTGGGATTATTGAAGGCAAATTCCAGAAGACGGGATTTGTTTGGTGCGAAGGAATGGGCGATTGGCAACCCATGTCTCAGCTCGAGGAATTTAATCCTCGGCCTAAAGACGTGAAGCCGGAACCTCCTATTCCTTCTAGTCCGCCTCAAATTACTAAGTCGACATCGACTTCGATTCCCGGACCGGAACCCATTTCGGTTGAAGCGACAAAAACAAAAACTACTTTCATGGAGATGAAAGAGTTGGGCAGTGAAACGAGTCCAGGCTTTATTGGCGGACCTCCGATCACTGAGATGAGTTCTCAACCCAAAATTGTCGCGAAACCTTCTTCGCTCATGGGCGACGATTCACGAGCGGCTCCTTCTTCGTCTCTTCATGTGGACTATTCGAAACCTGAAAAGAAGAAGTTTTTATCCAAGTTAAAGCCCATCTTTTTTGTAGTGATTCTTTTAGGGGGTCTTTTCGCTTTAAAACAAGCGGGAGTACTTCAAGGGCTAGAAGAAAAAATTAAAAGTTACACAACATCGCTCCCTGTTTTGGCTGGCTTATCTCCAGAAGACCAAGCTCGCTTAACAGCGATTGTAAAAACGCCCATTTCTCAGGCTCCTGCGATCGATTTTGCGGTTTCAAAAGAAGATCCGCTCAGCCCGGCATTTTATGTGGTTTCAAACTTATCAGACGGAGCAAGGTTTGAAATTTATGTAGAAGGAGTGCCGCACACGCTTCTTAATACTTTTGAATTTTCAGGGAAGCTCGATGTTGTTTTGATGAAGCACTTCGGTAAATCAAGTCCGTTGCGATATCCAGATGGGCAAGTCATCCCACGAGGTGAGTACACCCTTTACCTGATGGAAAAATCAGACTCCCAGCCTGAAACCGTGCAAAACGAATTGTCAAAACTGTCGCCGGTCGCGCGCAGCATTCCGTCGACTTTACCTCAAGACCGAAAGCTCGTTTTAACGAGATCCGTTTTTTTAGGCCAAAAGGACGAAACTTATTTAAATCGGCTGAAAGAGTTTCACGATAAAGTTTTGGAAAAGTCCAAACAAGAACGTGCTGAAATTTCACAGCTCTTGGGCTTAATGGAAAGCCAATACTCAGTTTCTGTTTCAAATTTTGAACGTCTAAGAAAACAAAGAGTGGGATTGCCTCAAATCAACGCATGGAATACTTCTCAGCAAACTTGGCGACAAATTGATGCCCAGCTATCGAGTTCTTTAGGGAAGTTAACTCCTGAGCTTTTAAAGTCGGACTATTTTTACGGTACACTTTACGGGAAGCTTCAGACTCTGTTAGCAAAACTTCACGAGCTCCATACTGCACAAGACTCTCTATTTTCCAGAAGAGCTAATGTTGGCATTTTAGTTCCTCAGGTGATGGATCTTCGCGCTCAGTATGAACAAGCTGCTTCCGAACTGAAACGTGAATTACAAACCCTTGAAAGTGCACCTACCGACGAACATGGTTTGCCCGCGCATGCGTCACTGATGGGAGCATCTCGTGTCGGAATCTGATAAATCTGGGATTGAGCGACGTAAGTCTCGCCGACGTCCGATCATGGAGTCGTTTTCGTTTTTCGTCGTGATTCCAAATAAAGGTTATTTCAAGCTTAAGGTCGCAGACGTCAGTGATTCTGGAGTGGGTTTTGATTACGATATTGGTGGAGAGTCTCCAGAAGACTTCCCGGTTAAAGACGGAGAAGAATTTGAGCTTCATCTTTATTTAAACCAAACCTTATTTTTGCCCCTACAGGTTCGGGTCATGCGTGTCGATGACTCTAAAGTCATTAGAAGAGTGGGCGTCGAATTTGTGACTCGCGATACGCCTGAGTATCAGGGGTTAGTCGCTTTTTTAGAGATGATCGATCGTCTATCTGAAGTTGTTCAGTTCAATGCACAGCCTGAAGACTAAAAAAGCCAAAATATTACCGTTTCTTTAACTGTTAAGATCGGGCGTGTCCCTGCCGATACGGTCTAGGTAAGGAGACATTCCATGTCTAAGTATACCGATAAGACCACCACTGAACCCGGTTCCAAAATCATTGATTTCAACGAGATCAGACAACAAAAGTTAGAAGAAAAGCGTCGCAAAACAGAGCGCGTTTTTATGAATCACTTTCTGGGTGTCTACTGCATGACCGGAATCAATTCGATGCACCAAATTGAAATGGTGGATTTGAGTGAAGAAGGTTGCTCGTTTCAGGTTCCTTACAATGTCGACAAACCCTTTCCGGCGCAACAGGGCCGCGAAATGCCGATTCGACTTTATTTCAGCCAAGATAATTTTTTACAGGTCGTTGTGACCGTTCAAAACGTTCGCAACACCAAGCAAGGAAACGATATGTACGTTCGGTACGGTTGTAAGGTTGATCCGACGACATCGACCTTTGCTGCCTATCAAGCGTTTGTGCGTTTCTTAAAGGCGTACGGCGACGTCTCCCAAAAAGATGAAGGCAATATCAACGTATTTTTCGTTTAATTAGATTCATCCGGAATCTCTTTTGCCAATTCATAATACAAATAGGCTTGGTCGCCCGTTGGGGTATCGCTAGGCTCGAACAGTATTCCCGGGCTACGATTCACACGCAAAAGCGTTTCGTCGCTTGTCAGGGGTAAGTCTCGCCCACTGGGCGCAGATCCAAATGCTAAACTCGCAAACATCGACAGTAATGAAAGAATAAAAATTTTCATGTGCTCCAC
>Ga0138256_10004891_pt1 | contig 14220 bp, 10 predicted proteins | sample KNB2016incub_MG_FD_105486 | JGI IMG/M metagenome (GOLD analysis project Ga0138256, IMG submission 105486) | Active sludge microbial communities from wastewater in Klosterneuburg, Austria - KNB2014incub_MG | ecosystem: Engineered > WWTP > Activated sludge > Unclassified | place: Austria...
AGGGAATCCGACCTGAGACAGGTCGGACTACGTAGGCAGATCTGTCCTCAGATCTGCTTCCTTTGGCGTGGTTCAGTCGCACGAGTCCGCTCGACCCAATGACTCGCCGATGGTAAATCCATTCCTGCCGCTCGCCTTACCGCGATCATTCGGAGATGAAAAACGCTGACGTTTCCATCCGAAAAAGACTCCCGACCCTCTGCCCTCACCAATATGCGGCAGTCGAATTAAGGAGATCGATTGTTGTCTCGCTCCTCCGTCAACCATTTGATGACGATTTCTTCCAGGACATCCAGCGGCACGGCTCCGTTTCTCAGGACCACGTCGTGGAACTCGCGGACATCAAATGCCGGACCGAGTTCCTGTTCACAGCGGCTGCGAAGTTCGCGAATACGAAGTTCGCCGATCTTGTAAGCGAGTGCCTGTCCGGGCCAGGCGATATAGCGGTCGATTTCGTTTTCGATATCCAGCATCGATTTGGCTGTGTTGCTGACAAAGAAATCGATCGCTTCCTGGCGACTCCATTTCAGACTATGCATTCCGGTGTCAACCACCAGGCGAACAGCCCGCCACATTTCATAAGCCAGCTGTCCGAATCGCGCGTACGGATCGCGATACAGGCCCAGCTCACCGCCGAGTTTCTCGGTATACAGAGCCCAGCCTTCGATGTACGCCGTGTACCCGCCATAGCGACGAAACTCCGGTATGTCCGTCAGTTCCATCGACAGCGCAATCTGCAAGTGATGACCGGGCACCGATTCATGCAGCGACAGAGCGTCGATCTCAAACTTCGGCCGCGTGTCCGGGCGATACAGATTGACGAAATAACTTCCCAGACGGATTCCGTCTGCAGCCGGAGGCCGGTAGTAGGCGGTTGTCGTGTCGGGTGCCATCAGATCAGGAATGGGACGAATGTCGTAGCCGGTTGCGGGCAGCTTCAGAAAGAGTTTCGAAAGGTTGGGATTAATGCGGTCGCAGCATTCGCGGTAAGCCTGCAGAAGTTCGTCGGGCGTCTCGAAGTAGAACTGTTTGTCTGTTCGAAGATGCGTCAGAAACTCCTGAAACGATCCTGAAAATCCGACCTCTTGCTGAATGGATTCCATCTCCGTCCGAATCCGTTTCACCTCCGCCAGTCCGATGTCGTGGATCTGCTGAGGCGTCAGACTGGTCGTCGTAAAACGTCGAGCCAGCTGAGCATACATGGCTTGTCCATCCGGACGTTGCCAGCAGCCGACGTCATCGAAACACGCAGGGAGATATTCCTTTTCGAAGAACTCCAGAAACACGCGGTAAGACGGCAGAACGCAGGACTCGATCGCCGCCGAGGCTTCGCGCCGCAGGCGCGCTTTTTCGGTCTCGGTCAATTCCACAGCGAACGTCCGAAACGGCTTGTAAAATGGACTGTCCTCAGGACGATTGACGAGCTGTTTTCTCAGCTGTGCGGGAACACGCTGCATGATGACTTTCGGATGCAGCATCCGCGTGCGGATTCCCTGCCGCATCAGGGCCATCGTTTGGCCGGCGAACATGGGAAATGCTTTTAGCCGTGCGATCCAGTCCTCGTAGTCTCGCAGAGTGTCAAACTGCAGCAAGTCCGCCACGGTGTCCTTGTTCTGCAGTCCTCCGCGCTGGTTAACGGGCAGCAGGTGCAGCTGAAATCGCTGTTCGCGGATATCAGTTTCAGATTGCCGTTCAAACAGCCGGACGTTGAGCCGATCCTCGACGGACATCTCGGACATATCCAGTGCTTTGACGGCAGCCAGAACCTGGCGCGTGTTTTCCTGAGATGCGCGAATCGCGGGAAGTGAAAGATCGGGCCACAGTTTGTTGTATCGGCGATCTCCCAGCTGAGAAGCCTGAGTCGGGTTTTCGCGCAGTGTCCGCTGCCATTCTTCGTCGAAAATCCGATGCAGCTTTATTGCGGCGACCGTTTTGGAATTGAACCGACCGACAGGAGCAGACATTTCCTTTTGAAATGCCATCGCCGTGCCGGTGGCAATCGTCGCGAACAGGCCAATGGAAAGGCAGATTAGAACTGCCTGAACGGTTTTCATCAGCGTGATCTTTCGAAAAGGCGGTTGTGCCACCGCGTCAGGTCTTGAACCAATCTTTCGAGATTTTCACCAGCATCGAAGATTCGCCGGAATGTTGAATGACTAACTTTCGCAAATTCCCGGCTTTCTGTGGTCGTCCCGACCGGAACGAGGGAGAACCATTCCCCACAGAACCGGAGCGTTCGTCACAACTGTTTTCTCCAGACCAATTGCTTTCGCCGATACGACAGGCGAGGGGTTCCCCAATCATTCGCGCTCGGCAGCGTGGATGACCTGCAATGAGGGGACCGAGTTCTGGAAGGCGCACCAATGTTTCCGCAGCATAAACTCTTCAGCGTTGGGCTATTTGTGCTCTTCACGTCCACACATCTTGGATGTGCCGGGCAAGACGTCAGGAACCTGTTTTCAAGAAATGACACCGCTGGCTACAAGACACTGGAAGAGCTTGAAGCACAGGAACACGCGCTCGCAAAAGCGGAAGGCCGCAGAGAAGAAGATAAAAAGCCCTCGGTGACCGCTCGACTGGCCTCATGGAGTCCATTTGGGAAATCTGAAAGCACGGACGAAAAAAGCGACGCGGTCAGCAAAGCCAGTGATTCTCGACAGGCTGAAGAATCATCACGGTCGCAGCGATTTCTTGGTCTGCCGCTGCGTGGACGAGAAGCCATTGAGCCTGATCCGTTTCTTGGTTCAGACTCTCGGCTGGCCGACCGCGAGGAATCACCTGCAACTCGGCACAAAACCGAACAGAAACAGAGCGCAGTCGATCATAAACCTGGAACGGAGACGGATGCGTCTTCCATTGCGTCTGGCAAAAAGTCCGCCGCGAAAAGAAAAGCCGTGGCTGACGCGGCGCAGATGAAGCCAGAACAGGAAGAAGAAACAAAGGCCACCGTTGCCGCTGCACAAGATCCCAAAGCAAAATCAAAGTCGGTTTTGGCTGAAGATGAAGAGTTGGCGGCGCGATTCGAACAGCATTTTCTGTTGAATTCTGTCGGAACAGTTTCCCGGACGGAGTCTGACGTGGTCGCTCGTGGAAATGAGATGCAAGAGAAAGTCGAATCAAAAAAATCGAAGGCGACAGTAAAGCAGCTTGATATCGCAAACAATGCCGATCGTCAGATTGACCAAATCGATCAGATCCTGGCTGCGGACAGAGCGCCTCGAAAATCCCGGGCATCCACGGTCCGCAATTCTCCGAAGGCGACACAGGGCAATTCACTTGCCGCATTTGATCACCTGCTGGGGACAGAAGTCGAGACGAAGCCCGACGCCGCAAAGAGGGTCACGTCAAATGTCGATGCTTCAAAAAGTAAGCAGGCGAGGGCAGAAGTGCTCGAGGCAGACGTCAACGTGGCAAATGCGGAAACGCTTTTTGGAGCCGCTGCAGCCAGACAGCAGGCACGCGCTGAGCGACTTGCTCAACTCGCTGAGTCCGGAACTGGCAGCCCGTACGTTGAGCGTACTGGTGCGTGGTCCAAGACACCCGACAAGGCCGCGAATCTCAGCTGGGATGAAGAGGATCAGGCGAAGTCTCAGTCAAACTCTGTGAATCGCCGCGAAGACCCATTCGTCGCATCTGGGGACCGCGATCAAATTCGCACGCGACCAGGCGAAATCCGCAGGGATGAGCGAAGTTTCGGCGCACCACCCGTGGCGGCGGGAGACGTTGACGATGCGGAGTCGGCGGTCGTCACTGCCCACTCGCAATTCCGTAATGAATTCGCATCATCTGCAGCCGCGAGACGAGTTGTCACGGCCAACTACGGCAATTCAGGTGCGGCCCCCGTGGTCCGACCGATCTCAGCCGAACTGTCGGCAGCGAATGATACTCTTCTGACTTCAGCACCGATGGCACCCGATTCCAGATCGATTTCGGAAAATGGAACGCCCGCGACAGGAACTCGCACTGGACTGATTCAGTCGCTGTCCGGGAGGAACTGGCTGCTGCTGATCGGCGGCATAATCATTATTGCTCTGCTATTCGCTCCAAGCCGCACAAAACCACTGACTATGAATGGTTGACCTTGAAACAGGTAGTAGTTCCCGCAGAATTTTGAAGGGACTGTCTGCTGAAGCCACGGTTGCGAACTAGTGTTGCGATACGAAGGCAGCGACGGAAATGGAGTCGCTCCGCAGCACCAAGTCAAATAGCAGCTGGCGAATCATTCCGTATCAACGGAGTCGCAGCAGGAGTTCTCTGATGACCCAAGATCCCTGGAGCCGTCCTACGATCGATGATCTTCGCCGAATTCTGGAGAGCATCGGCAAGATCGATTTTTCCAACGCCCGTGCAAACGAGCGGCTTGAACTGTCAGTCCCGGCCGAAGTTCGCACGTCGCGCGGCAACACAATTTCCGCCATGACGCGAGAAATCAGCCGCACGGGCATTGGGATGCTGCATCGCGGTGCCATCACTCCGGGCGACGTGATCGTCCGCATGGCCAGTGAAAGCCGTGAATTCCAGTACAACGTCCGCCTCGAATGGTGCTCCCCCTGCGACAACGGCATGTTCATGAGCGGCGGCCGCTTCCTGCCCAATACCACCGAAGCGTAAACAATCCGCACCTGAGTCAGAATAATCTTTGGCAGCGTTTTTCATACGCCGCATTTTACTGCGGAGCGGTCTCAGATATTAGCCGGAGGTAAAGATCGCTCGATCAATAAATGAGCGGCAAGGCGCTAGCCGCCGGTGATATCGAGTGGCCGTGTAGGAAACGCACATCGTCGCTATCATGTGCCACCTGCATTGTGCAGGTCAGGATGAGTCAGGACAGTATTTCAACAGAGCTCATCTGCAGCCGTTTTGTTCGTCGCTTCAGGCCAAGATCGATACTCTTTCAGCTGATGCCGATCAGGTTCCGGGTGGTCTGATTGTTCTGAGGTCTGTCCAGACGGAAATGACGGCGTTGTTGGAAGATTGTTCGGCTCCGCTATTCAATCGCATTACCGATGAGATTGACGTCGTGTTGTTTGCATCCCCTCATGCGAGGTCGGGCACCTGCCGGCTTTTCGTTCCAGCCTTTCATGAAGACCCAAGTTACCTTGTCCGGCAGCTCGACAATCTCCTTCACCTGCACCGAAGAACATGCTATCGTAACGGGAAGTTTAGGAGCCACTGATGAACCCGATTGACTTATCCCGACCGCAAACCGAAGACCAGATTCCAATGCTGGCCGCGATGGCTATTGAGCAAGCATATAAGCAGGCTCTGGCAGCGGGGCAAAGCGTCCTGATTGCCGACAACGGTGCGTTGGTTGAAATTTCGCCAGACGGCAGTCGTCGTGTGATTCGCCAGATTGCTCCCAACATTCCAGTGAAAGCTGGTCAAGTGATCTCACTGCAATGATGGCAACTGTCCCCCGAGTCCGCATGTTTGCCGGACCCAACGGCTCGGGAAAAAGCACCATCCGGACGCTGCTCCGTCCGGAACTGATTGGCGTGTACATCAATCCTGACGAAATCCAGTCTTCACTGCTCCAAACGGGCAAGCTTGATTTTTGTGCATTTGACGTGAGTGCATTGCCGGAAGAGCTTACACAGTTCTTTGCACAATCAGCGCTGATTGAAAAGGCGGGATTGACCAGCATTCTGCCTCAGCTTCAATTTGAACACAACGCGATGGCGGTTCCCGACAGCAGCATCAATGCGTATCTGGCATCGGTTGCCGCTGATTTCATCCGGCGAAAACTTGTGGCGGCAGGCACGTCGTTCACATTTGAGACTGTCATGTCGTCACCAGACAAGATTGAGTTCCTGAAAACAGCTCGAACTCAAGGATACCGAACGTATCTCTACTTCATTGCAACTGAAGACCCGGCGATCAATGTGTCCCGTGTCCGCAATCGAGTCAGTCTGGGCGGACATGATGTGCCGGAAGACAAGATCGTCGCACGTTATCACCGGTCACTCAGTCTGCTGCTGCATGCAATTCGCCAGTCCGACCGTGCCTACGTGTTCGACAATTCCAGCTCGCAGCAACGCTGGATTGCTGAAATCACCGACGGGCATCAACTCGAACTAAAAGTTGATCAAGTGCCGCAGTGGTTCCAACGTGCTGTGCTGGACAAAGTGCCAACTCAGTAATCAACACACATCGATGCATGAAGACAGCAACAAAATATGGTCGTCCGGCTCGATCAGGAGGTGGAGAGTCTTGGCCCCCTTGCCTCTCCATCGCCCGGTCAGTTCCTGACCTTCGCTGAGATAGTCCGAGTGCGAGTAACAATTCTTCGCCGCCCCTGCCGCCCAATTTTGAATAATGCGTAACATGCATCATCAACGCACGGGAACACCGTCACGTGAGCTCTGAGTGCAACCCCGTCAGACTACCATCATTCTTCGCCCATCGCCGTCAGTCGGACGGTGACTTCGGCGGCCTCAATGGATTGATTGATGCGTTCCAGCAACGACCGGTATTGCTTCAAGCAGTTCTTACAATCGTCGATTTTGGGGTCTCCCAATTCTGCGAACACTGATGCCGCCCTGCGGTAAAGTTTGAGAGCATTCTTTGGCGTACCGATTCGTGCCTCTACAAATCCCAGATTTCCAAGAGCTACCGCCACATCTTTATGGATTCGTCCGAGCACGCTTTGGCGAATTGCAAGTACCCGTTTGAACAATGTTTTTGCGTTCACGCCATCGTGTTTGCTCACGTAATAGTGGGCTAGGTTGTTCAAGGGGGCTGCAAGGTCAATGTGATCCTTCCCCAAACGGTCCTCCAGTATTGTGATCGCACGCCGATAGCACGAAACGGCGTCTTTTAGATTGCCCATTTCCCGATGACAGTGCCCTAGATTATTCATGATGAGTGCGACTCTTGGGTGTGTCCCTCCAAGCGTCCGAGTTGTCACATCCAATGCCGATTTGTAAGCTGCAACAGCAGCATCGAATTGTCCAATTTGTGATAGAATCGCTCCGTAGACGTTGCACGATACCGCGTATTCCGGGTGCGTTTTTCCGATGGTTTCTTTCTGAATTGCCAAGACCTGCCGGACGATTCTTAACGCCTCATCCGTTTCTCCTCGTTCACCCGCGAATACAGCAAGATTGCGAAGTGTGAACGCAACTTGTGGATGCCTTTTACCCAGATTGGCCTCGCGCTGTGTGAGTACGTATTTAGTGAGCTCTTCGGCCTCTCTTGACTTGCCTCGTTCGTGGTTAAGTTTTGCGATGTTGCACAATGTTGTCATTGTTCCATCGTTGTATTCGAGGTCCTCTGCCGACTGTTGCAGAATCTCTCTCGCTTTATCGAAACACTCTTGGCTCTCATCCAGCCGCCCCAACTGTCCAACCGCCATGGCAATGTTGTTCCATGATTGCCCAACATCTTCGTGATGATCCCCACAAGCCGTTGATCGTATTCCCAAAGCACGACGAAATGTCTCCTCAGACTGCTGAAAGTACCCCAGTTTGAACAACACGAGCCCCATGTTGTTTATCGTCGTCCCAGTGTCTGCATGCTCAGTTCCGAGGACGGCCTCTCTAATTTCCAGTGCCTTCTGATATACCGATAACGAAAACTGGTAGTCGCCCATTTCTTCGAGAAAATGTCCGACCCGATGAAGCAGATTTCCAGCTTCGACGCTTTGTAACTGAGACCAGTTGGCGGTTCCTGTGATCGCTATTGCATGCCGCAGGAGTCGCGCGCAAATTGGCCAAACGTCGTAACCAACTATCGGAAAGCCACCACCCAGAATTCTGATAAGTCTAGTAATCCTGTCTGCTGTTTCTTCTTCGTTGAGTTGAGCTTTTATCACCTCCTGCACAAGCCGATGAATCGAGAGTGTGCAATATTCTGGGAATTTTTCGATCAGCGAATAGCGACCGAGAGAGTAAAGCAGTTCGTCGATCAAGGTCTCGTTGACTCTGGGACGAGGGTTTGTCAACTCGTCGTGATCAACGAAAAAGTCTTTGAGGGCAGCATCGATTCCGCCTCCCATCTCGGTGGCCCCCATCGGAATGAATTCGAATGGTATGTCGTCCGGATACAGGAAGGCAAAGTACCCAAGCAATGTCGCCGATGCGGCTGATTCCTCTCGGACTGCATCAAGATTTAAAGACCAAGTGGTTGAAACCGTTGCAGCATAATCACCCGTCTTCGGTGAAGACTTTACAAGCAATTCCAATTTTCGTGCGCGGTAGGCGGTCAAATACCCAGAATACGAAGCAGTGCGGGAGAGGATGTAGCTGCCAGCTTGCTCAAGTGCCAAAGGCAATCGTCCCAGTTCTTCTGCAAGACTTTTCACAGCTTCGAGTTCTTGTCCTGTGGTCTGCAGACGATTCGCTCGTTTCAACAGGAATCCTGTTGCCTCTTTGTCGTTCATAACCCCAATCGGCATTGAACACACCACGCCAAGACCATCAAGGACTGACTGACGCGATGTGACCAAATAGTGCCCGTGCCGATTTCCAGCGATGAGAGTTTGCAGCAAGTCTGGCTCGTCGGCGTTATCCAATACAAGCAGCCATGCGCTGTTTGTTGCCAGCCACTGCAATACACCATTCGCCACGAACGCCTTGTCATGCAGGCCGGACTTTGGGAATTCAAGTAGAGTTGCGATCTCAAGAATACCAGCATCAATCGTGATCTGTGATGCGGCATTGATCCAGAACACATTCTGGTAATCGGCTTGATGCCGATAAACGTATTCCACAGCAATTTGCGTCTTCCCGACCCCACCAAGCCCAGTCAGTGCCTGAATATTGGCGATTCCGTCTTGCACGGTGGTCAGGAATGCGTCTCGAAGCTGCTTCAGCATCTGGTCGCGGCCGTAGAAGAACGCATTCCGTCGGCGATGGATGGGCAAAGGGCTAACGGCAGCTGCAGGTGCTTCGGTACTCGACCCAGAACCCGCTTCTACCGGTGATTGTGCTGTTGTGGGGGAACCACTCGATAGTGGCGATGGTTGAGCGACGGTAGGTACGACGTTCCAGATCGGCGGGATTTGACCAGGATTCTGGTCGTCCCGATGCACCGGTTCTTCAGACCCACCACGCTCCGGCGTGGCTTGTTGTGGCGGGTCTGTTAGGGGTTTGCTGGACCTTTCTTCACCGGAATACCAATCGGTGGTGGCACGATAGCGGGATCGTTGAGCAATCTACGACGCAGCGACTCATATCCAACGTCAGAATCTGCCAAATAATGGTTCACCGATTTTAGCCATTTCAAAATGTGATTCGCATCACCCCCATCGAAAACTATCGGAATGAACTTATCGTTCGACATTCCGCCTTCGTATAGATCCTGAAGAATCAAGACACTCTCGAAGCGACCACCCGAGCGTTTCACTTCTTTTGCTTTCGTGGCGTAGCGTTCGGTGGAAACTACAAGAACGAAGTCCGCAGCATCAAGCTCGTTGTCCATCCACAATGGCCATCCCTCGGACGGATTCTGAACATATTGATCGATATGGGCTTCGATGCCATCAGTTCGCAGCCGATTCGCTAATTGAAGCACTTTTTTAGCGTGCCCATCAGAGTCGTGCGTGTAGCTGATGAATACTCGTGGCGAAGATATAGTCGCCATTTCTTGTCCCTCTTCGGCAAAGACCTGTTCGGTTCGTATTTCGAGTGTCGTTAAAGGATTTTTTGTCAGAATACCACGTTCAAGGTCTAGGAGCACCTGGTATGTGTCTCTCGCTTTGTAGTTGTATTCTTTTCCAGTCTCGGGATGAACAAAGTTGTTGTCTTCCGTCGGTTCTGGATCTCGTAGGTCATGCCAGTAGTCTAGCGACTCTTGGAGAAGGGTCTTAGCCAGACTAATCAGCGGAGAGATGGCTTGAATTGCTGCGGCGCGATCTTGCCGACGTTGATTCACACTTTTGAGCGTTGCCACTTCGTTCGTTATCGTGCCAGAGAGCAGCAGTGTTTCTGCATCATGGATGGGAATGCGAAGGAATTCTTCCCGAGTAAACCGATACTCAGACACAACCCGGTCCTTAAATCGCTCCCATTTGGTCGACCAATCGGAATCTTCAGGAAAACGTTCACGCAACCCATGGCGCAGGCCAGAATAGCATTCGCTTTTGTCAAAGGAGCTAATGTTCGTGGCGATTGCAATTTCTGCCTGATGTAGTTTGCCATTACCACAGCGACATGAGAGACAAATAGCCCTATCAGGTTCGGCACTTATAGAACCCCCGCATTCCAGACACCCGATTTGATTCGAACCAAGTTGCTGGGCAGCCTTGAGCAGCAAAGCCTCGGCGCGGAGTTGGAATCCACCAGGTATCGCCCAAGCGTAGCGACACTCTTCGTTATTGGCAGCGAGCAATTCTACTTGTCCGGTTTTCTCGTCGGCAGGGATGCCGGTGTCGAGAGCGACTTCGACGTCATCCACCGCAGCCCCCGCGTCGCCTCGCAGCAGGTGCAACCGAGCCCGTTCCAGCAGCAGGTCGATGTGGTACAGGCCATAGCCACAGTCGCGGGCGACCTTCAAGCCATGGGCAATCGCGTCTACACACGCACGAAGCGCAAGCGAGTGAGTTACGGAATGTCCTTGCGACTCACGCGCTTTCGCTTCGTGCTTGTGTGTCCTCGCAAGCTCGATGCGAGCCTGCACGAGGGCGGACCAACAGATGACTTCCTTCGCGTCGCACGCCATGGCCCACTCATAGGAACGCTGATGTAAATCTGATGCCTCATCTAATCGCTTGTCCGCAGACAGCAAGTTTGCTAACTGCAGAACCGAACGAGCCTCATCGAGTCGATATTCGAGTTCTCTAGATTTCTGTTCAATCTGCTCAAAGGTCTGTTCGGCTGCACGCGAGTTTCCAAACCGTACTTCGGACTCGCCCTTGTACATCATTGGATAAAGCAGAGCGTTACCCGCAGGATCGTGCGGCAGACGGTCGATCCGCAATCGCCTGAGTTCGCCGCAACGGGACACTTCTCCAGTGAGCAGACAGAGATGCGCCAAATTGGACGAAGAAAGCGATTTGTCCTCAGCTCCCCTACTTTTCTCGACTGCGTTACTGCCGATCTCCAGGGCGCGGGACATCCTTCCCATCTTGTGCAAACAAAGGGACAGATTCCTGAGACCTAGGGCCACAGAATGTCCAGTCATTTCGCGCACGATTACTGACTTCTCAAAGTACCGAATCGCAGCTTTGAGATCGCCGAGTTCCCGATTGAACAACGCCAGGTTGTTGAATAGGTAGGACTGATCTACCGCATCAGTTATGAGTACTTCGTTCGAACCATCGACGAATTCGCTGCACAGACGCCTGCCACGTTCGTTTTGTCCCAATCGTCGGCCGAGGTTCCCAAAACGACCTGTCCTCCAATAGAACCCCCATCCTTCATGGACATGACCAGCACGGATTGTGTGGTGCATGATTTCCTCCAGTAGATCGAGCGTCGCGGAATCGGACCACTTGACGCCAGGTATATGGCCAAGCGAAAATTCAAGCCTCTGGAAAACTGCTTCGTGACTGGCCACTGCAGCTTTACGTCCAATTCCGCTGAGAAAGCCATCACGTACTGCGGGGTGGATAGTGTACGAAAGGTTTGGAGTTCCATTTTCGTTGTTGGCTGACACAAACTGCGCTTTCTCGACGATCCGCATGTGGACAAGCCAGTCAACTTTCTTTCGCAACTGATCGGCATTCAAGCTAGCCAACGCTTTGCCGGAGACCAGTTCGGCGGCGGGGCCGGTGAAGATGGCGGCAAGGGTTTCACAGTCGATGGGAAGCCGGAACAGGCAGATTCGCTCCAACAGCGCCAGGGCCGCCTCGTCGCTGCTGAGCATCGCTTCGCGATAGCGCTGGGCGATTCGGGCAAAACGGATGCCTTGCTTCAGCACGGCTCGCTTGTTGTCGTCCGGCTCCTGTTCCGCCTCGGCTTGCAGCTCTTCGGCTGTGCCCAGGTTCAGCGGCGTGGACGGGTCGCCGTGACCGTACTCGTTGATGTAACCGCCGACCAGGTCGATGGTCAACGCATGCCGGCCGCAGTGCTCGACAATCGGGGCGAGCTGCATGTCGGTGCCGCGGACGCCGCGGTCTCGCAGCAGAGCGATCCCAGCCGCCACGTCGATCTGGTCGATCGCGATTGTACGGAAGAAGCGAGGTTGGCTGTCGCGGAGGTCAGTCAATGGAAAGCGACTGGTAACCAGCACACTCAGCCTGCGGGCCGAGCCACTGGCGATATGATTCAGCAGGTCGCGGAGGCTGGGACTGGTCAGTCGGCCAAAGCCGCCCCGCGCGCCGGATTCCTGAACACGTTCCAGCCCATCCAAGATCATCAGACCAGAATGCTGCTGGATGTCAAACATCAGTTGCGTCGGCGACTTTTGTTTGTCGGGCGAGGAAGTGCCTTCCAGCCAGATTTGGAGATAGCGGAAGAAGTTTTCCGGTTTGTCGTCGTCGTAAAACGAGTAGACGAAGACCGATTCAGGTAGACTCCCGCGCTGGCGCGTTGTGCTTGTATCGTCGAGCAATTCGTTCAGGAACCGATCGGCAATCGCCGTCTTCCCAGCTCCGCCCATGCCGACCAACGCACAAACACCCCTGCCGCCGTCACGCCACCACGCACCAACCTGATCGAACTGAGGCCGATGCTGCCAGTCGCGAGCACGAAGCAGAGTGTGGACAAAGTAGTTTGAATGTTTTCCCTGAGACACGCGTCAACTTCGAACGAATCAGACGGAGATACAAATGAACGGCAATTTGGCGTAGGAGGGGGCCGAGAGTCTACGGAATTGCGAATTTAGTAGCCAGTGACACAGGCTCTTCGCGCAACTCGGGATTAATTACTTGGAACCACATGGATGCCGTATCATCGCAAACAACGTGTTGGAGAGTGAAACGAGTACGATGGTCCCTGAGTCCACAGCATATCGACACCACCGTTGTTCTGGTCGGGCGACTGTCGGCTTCGCTGACGCTGCGGTTCTGCGAATCGCAGAAACTGTCCTTAGCGTTGCCCTGATGCGAAAGCGCAGTGCCGGAATGCAGGAAACCGATGCATTCAAGCTGTCATTTGGCCCGCCAAAATATTATCGGGAGACAAAACGTGTATTCCTGCAAATCTTGAAAAATCGGGTTTGTTGAATGTCAGCAAATTCTTCAAACCGTGGCGCTGCATTGCGGCGACCATGCGTGTGTCATGAGCGAGTTTGCCGTGACCGGTCGTGTGGCGACTACCCAGTATTCATAGATCGACTGCGGCACAAGGCAGAGATCTTAGTCTACATTTGCGAGTTGTGTCAGGGCTGCGAGTGCCGTCGCATGGGATGCAATCGCTGGTTGGGCAACTCGCAAAAGAACGTTGGCATCGATCAGAACTTTCCTGACTCTACCGGATTCTATGTGTTGCCCGAGTTCAGAACGAGAACCGCGAATAAACGCGAATGGACGCGAATGGACGCGAATCCAATACCCAAAATTCGCGTCCATTCGCGTCTATTCGCGGTTAAAAAACACAGCACATAGAATCCGGTAGTGTCAGGAACTTTCATTCGCCACAGCCCGCATAAATCGATTCGCGGCTGATATCGATTTCATGGTCAAGTCGCGGATGGCGGTTCGCCCATTGCTTCAGCCAATCGCCAAATATGCCCTGAGTCGTCAGTTTCCGACGTGCTGCTTCGACCTCAGCCTATAAACTGTCGGCAACGATTTCGCTGACATAGGCGTCTATTGCCCCAGCAGTCACCGCCACCTGCTGCTACAGAACGGCGACGTATTCCGTTGGCAATTGTAAATGAACATTCAGCGTCATTGGGTCACTCCTCGTTGAAATGATAACACGATTCCTGTTGCCGATCACGCTCTTTCTTGTGATGCTGTGGACGAAATTTATGGTCTTGAACCTCCCCTCATTCGAGGTCGGGCGACTGCAGGCTTTGCGTGCGCTGCGGTTCTGCTGATTGCAGGAACTGCCCTTGTGTTGCCTTGATGCGGAATCGCATTGTCGGAATGAATTCCGGATTTCGACGCGAGCTGCGTCTTTGTTTTTGACCAAATGCTCAACGCAGATCGTTCGCCGCATTCAACAATCTGTCAAAACGAAATTACATTCAACATCCCGGATTGGGTTGCGGGCCAGAGGGGGCGCGAAGTTTGGTCAATTAAAAAGCAGGACTTCAGCGAGGAAGTGATGATTCCAGGCGGCTCTTTGTTGCTTACCTTTGATGCTGTCTTTGCAGGGATGGTGCTTGAGCAGA
>Ga0138256_10004892_pt1 | contig 14218 bp, 9 predicted proteins | sample KNB2016incub_MG_FD_105486 | JGI IMG/M metagenome (GOLD analysis project Ga0138256, IMG submission 105486) | Active sludge microbial communities from wastewater in Klosterneuburg, Austria - KNB2014incub_MG | ecosystem: Engineered > WWTP > Activated sludge > Unclassified | place: Austria...
GCGCTAATAAGTAGCATGATCTGATATGTAAACTGGGCGTGCAACTGCGCAGACTTCATTGAGACGAAATATTACAAACAAAATTCCAACTATGAAGTCAAAGATGAAGAATGCATTTTCATTGAGCCATCAAATAAAGCCAATAAAATTCATGACAATTATTACAACACAGGACACATTAATCATTACTTGAAATTAAATGGACAAAATTATAACGACCAGGGTGTTTCAAAATCTTACGACAGGAAGACGCACGAAAAAAATGAAAAAGCAAAACTTTTTAGGCATGATAGTTTTGAACTTGTAAAATAGTAATGACCATGAATAAAAAAACGCCACATAATAGCACATTTGCAATAGGTGAGTTTTTGTGCTCCGAAAACGGTTTTGGATTTGCAGAAAGTTTGCATCTTCGAATGAGCATTTGTGCTGGACAACCAGCCCATCGCAAATCGGCGATCCGTTAGTAGGCATTAAATTCTATCTATGATAAATTGCACTAAAATTCTATTTTTCACATTCATTTTCAGCTTATCATGCAAGCAGATTTATCACAATAAAACTTACTGTGAAGCTTTAAGTGTATACATTAAAGAAAACAAAATTGATTCTACTTCCTTAATTATTAATGAATTTATAAAATTAAAAGCATGGAGCCCAAAACTTGAATTGTATATAAATGACCAAGATACTGTTTATATTCCAGAACCACCCCCAATACACTCAGAAATTGAAGCTATTACAAAAGAGTCATTGGAAATACTAGCAAAAAATGAAGTCATTGATTCAAATGAAATTGAATATCTATTTAATCATCTATATAGCACATCAAAATTGGAATGTCCATTTTTCGACTTACATGTCAGATCAATTAGTTTAGAAGAATTTGTTAAATACAAGAAAAACATAGATGGTGATAAAATTTTCAATAGGTTGGAAAAAGATTTCAAAGTTCGATCCTATATGATATTTTCCGAACCTATATTTACTAAAAATCAAGAGGTAGTTATATTCAGTTCTAATTTGTATTGCGGATCATTATGTGGAATTGGCCACAAAATAGCCATGAAGTATGTAAATGGAAAATGGAAAACGATATATATAAAGAAGACTTGGATATCATAAAAATAACATCCATTAAGATCAAAGTAATCGTAGCGTCCGCAGGGCGAACAATGCATACTTAGTTTCACGCCACATTCTTGGGTACTGTATAATTCGGAGCATATTGACCCACCCTGATTTTGATAATAATAAGGGATTAGAGTTATCAATTATTCCAAAATCCGGAGCATGGTGCCCCACCCTTTTAACCGAGTAATATATTGATTTTAAAGAATTTGTTTTTGGAGCTTTAAATCCAAATATTGATGTCTGCTAAACTCAAGCAATTGTTTCAAACAAAAATTATTTATAAAAAATTGATCATCCAAAAAACAAAGTATTATTTTTAGGTTTCAAATGGAATAAAGTATTCATAAATACATCACACTAAAATATTAATAATGAAAGTCATTTCACTTAATTATGTTCCATCTATGAGTTTTCTAACGTTTGGAAATAGACAAACTGCTCACCTTTAATTAGAAGATTCGCCGATGCAAATAATAAATAAAAATCAAGTTGCTATTTCAAGGACAGCAACCGTAATCATTTTCCTTGCTTTAATTCGGTGTATCTCCGAACCATTTAGGCTGGACTATTACGGCACAACTGTATTAACTTTTGCAGCAATTAAACCATTTCTAATAGGTGCTTTGATTACTGGTATTGCTCTTTACTCCATGACCATTCTTTCATTCTTTGCCAAGCACAAATTAATTTTTGCCATTTCAATTCTGACCATTATTTTATTGTTAGTCGTTAAAAAAATATATCTTTGACAATCCTAAATTTTGAGCACACTTCAAAGGTTCGTTAGAGAATTTATGCGGTCACTGGTCATTTAATAATAAACAGTTCAACAAAAGTTAAATGGACGTTTTCATCATTTCAGTTACGGCTTTTATTGTCGCTATTCTCACCTTCTTTTCGGGCTTCGGACTTGGAACAATTCTCACTCCGGTATTTATGATTTTCTTTCCTGTTGACTTGGCAATCGGACTGACAGGTATTGTTCACTTCTTCAACAACATTTTCAAATTGTTTTTAGTCGGACGAAAAGCTGATAAAGAAGTTTTATTGCGTTTTGGTATCCCAGCTGTTATCGCTGCAATTGTTGGTTCATGGCTGCTGCTCAACATCACCGACCTCAAACCGCTTTTCGTTTACGAGGCAATTGGAAAAACTTTTGAAGTGTATCCAGTAAAGTTTATCATCTCCATTTTACTTATCATTTTCGCAAGCATTGACCTCATTCCATATTTCAACAAGTTGCAATTCGGCAAAGACAAACTTCCCATCGGTGGAGCATTGAGTGGTTTCTTCGGAGGACTTTCAGGAAATCAGGGAGCATTGCGAAGTGCATTTCTAATCAAAGCCGGACTTTCAAAAGAAGCATTTATTGGTACAGCAGTTGTAGTTTCTACTTTTGTTGACTTCACACGCTTGAGTGTTTACGCAACACGATTTAACAAAACAGGACTTAGCGACAACTTGATTTTAGTAGTATGTGCGACTCTCGCTGCAATTGCAGGGGCATACATCGGCAACAAACTTTTGAAGAAAGTAACCTTGAGATTTTTGCAAGTAACCATTGCCATAATGCTAATCATTATTTCGCTTGCCTTGGGTGCAGGATTAATATGACTACGACAAACACGGTGGACTGAAAAAAAACAACCGGTAACAGCCAAGGATTCCGTGTCAAATAGCCGTAGCATGCTATTGGGTCCGAAGGATAGCACGTCTTGTCCTAAGAGAAACAATGAATACTTTGGTGCAAAGCTTGACTTGTAAAGAAGATAAGGACATCTGTATGGACACTGTAAAATCCGGAGGATATTGACTCACTTTGATTTTGATAAAAGAGAAGAAATCAATTGAGCAATATTTCTAAAATAAAGAGGCATAGTGCCCCTCCCTTTATAGAAAGTAAAATTGATGTAAATGAAATTATATTTGGGAAATTAAATGCAAAAACTCCTACCAGCAATCCTATTGCAAATTCAACAAACTAAGAATATTTTCAAAAATATTTAGGATTTATCCGACAAAGTATTATTTTTAGCCTTCACATGGAAAAACACTATAAATATTTCACTAAATTGGACATAAACCATAAAAGACTTTCACTATTTACCATTTATATATATATTCACTTGCTCGTGTGTCGGGTTAGACAGGTCGTACAACATAGGAAGTTGATGGCAGCAATTATATGTTTCAGGAGCTTGGCTTTAAAGAAAGCAATCACCTTACCTTTTTGGTAGTCACCTTGAACTTAATATGAAAGTAATTATCAACATACTGTCTTCAATAATATTCTTTTATTGTTTTATTATCTTAATTTATTCGGCTGGATTTAACATTAAAGAACTCGTATTACAAATAAATATATTTACTTTAATACTTTTAATAATTTTGTTCTTTCCAATTGTTACTTCTTTGATCTTATTTCTATTTAAGAGAAATGATTCGACCTTTCAAAAATTCACAATATTAAATTTAATTCTATCATTAATTTTAGTATTTATTATTGACAGGCAATGGAATTTTAAATATTTAAATGATGATATTAAGATTGTTTCAAGTTATAGGAGCGGCATGCCTAAAGAAATTAAATATTTTAATTATCGCGATTATAGCGATCAAATTGTTTTGAAATATTATGAAAATGGGAACATTAGCTACAAAGTAAACTTTCTAAACGGAGTAAAATCAGGGATAGAAACTTATATAAATGAAAACACTTCATTAAATAAAATTAATGATTACACCAATGGTGTATTGATCAGAACAATCGAATATGAAAATCAAAATTATGGTTTGTCTACCGAATTAAAAAGTGATTTAGAAAACTTAAATGTCGGAATTGATACTAAGATATTAAATGATCTAATTAATTCTCTTAATGTATGTACACTCCCAAATAGAACAGAGATAAAATATTTCGAAAATGGAAAAGTGAAAGGCAAGCAATTTTATAATAGAACATCAGAAGTTAGTAAATATCATGAATATTACAATAATGGAACATTAAAAGAAGAAGGAATAAAAAGCAAATTTGATAAATTTGGGGAGTGGAAATATTACAATCATAAGGGTAAAATTGACTCTATTGAGAAATATGACACCACAGGTATTCTTATAAAGAAAATAATCAATTGACCAGTTTGTGGTAATCGTCAAAAAAATTCGCTATAATATTTATTTTAAAATTTGCACCTTTGTAATGAAAAAATAATGAAAAGATAACATCAGAATTACTAAAAACTTTGAAGAGTTATTAGACATTAAATATGGAAAAATCGGCACTGAAAAACGTGCTAATTTTGAAGAAAAAGCACAGTATTTTGTGATTAGCGAAATGCAAAAAGAGGCACAAAAAGAAGCAAATTTGACACAGGTTACACTTGAAAATAATTGTCTCTTAATACAACACACTAAGAAATTAATCATGAATAAGCATTTAATATTATTGCTATTTTTATATACTACATTAACGGCGCTATCTCAACCTACAAAGTTGCTAACCAATAAATATAGTGGAATTAATCAGATATCTGAGAACTATAGTGTATTAAAGTCCGATCGAGTAACAAAGCATGGAACTTATATCACCTATTTTCGAGCCACAAAAGAGGAAATAAATGACATTAAAAAGGGATACATAAAATTAGACCATTTCATTAAAATGAAAGGAAATTACATCAACGGCAAAAAGGATGGCGAATGGGTGGAGTATTTCAAACCATCCGTTTTCAAATCTCAAGGAAACTATAATGATAACAAAAAGGTCGGAATCTGGCTTTCATCGAAGGAAGGTGGAAGTGTCATTGAAAAATATGACTATGATCATCAAATAAAAATCAAACCCATTATAAAAGTAGAAATACGCTATCCAGCAAAGGCAAGAGATGCGGGTATTGAGGGCCATGTAAAAATATTATATCATGTTAATAGTGATTGTTCCATTTCAAATTTTGAAATTATACAATCAGTATCAAATGAATGCGATAAGGAAGCTCTTTCCAAGCTCATTAAATTTGGAGAGCTATCAAAAAAATACAGTATAGAGCCAATTTGTAAAGAATCCATCGATACATTTAAAGTAAATTTTAGACTCAAAGAATGAACATAAAACTCGCAAAGCAAAAAACATTGAATTCAAAGCAATCCCGCCAGGAAGTTCAACCATTTTCTTATGGTTTTACCAGTTAAATTCAATTAATTCATTACTTTTGGCAGTAACAAAATACGGGTACTTCTTAGATGCCTGACCCTTGAATGTAATTTTATTTGACGAAACAATAACATTGAAACAATGAATGATAGTACGATAGACAGTTTGCGAGAGGCCTTAAAACATTCGCCTGACAACACTCCATTAAGACTTTTATTAGCAGACACTTTACTGAATTTGAATAGACTTGAAGAAGCCGAAAAAGAATATTCAACCCTTCTTAAAATCTCAAATGACCACAAAGCTAAAATTGGTCTTGCTTCGGTTTTTTTCAAGAAAGGTAGCTATTCAGCTTGTAATGTTGTTTTAGAGGAAGTAATTGACACAGGGACAAATGAATTAAGCGCATACACACTTTATGCAAAAGCACTTTTAAAAGAAAATTCAATATCAAAAGCAATTGATGCTTACAAAAAAGCCCTAACGATTGACCCAAATTACTTTGATGAATATCTTGACAACCAATTGCGACAAAGAGGAAGCAATGAAGTTGTAGATACAGAAGAAGAAATTGACACCCGTTTCTTACAAAAACCAAAAATCAATTTTAGTGATGTTGGAGGCATGGAAGCTGTAAAAAAAGAAATAGACTTAAAAATTATAAAACCACTACTCCACCCTGAACTTTATAAAGCCTATGGCAAAAAAATCGGCGGCGGAATTTTGCTCTATGGACCACCGGGCTGTGGTAAAACATTTATTGCCAAAGCAACTGCCGGACAAGTAAATGCTAAATTTATTAGTATTAGTTTAAACGATATTTTAGATATGTGGATTGGCAGTAGTGAAAAAAATCTTCATGAAATATTTGAATTAGCAAGACACAATACGCCATGTGTTTTATTCATTGATGAAATTGATGCCTTAGGTGCAAGTAGAAGTGATATGAAACAGTCAAGTGGCAGACACTTAATCAATCAATTTTTACAAGAGCTTGATGGAATCGATAGCACAAATGAAGGTGTATTAATTATTGGTGCAACAAATACACCGTGGAATTTGGATCCCGCTTTTAGACGACCGGGAAGATTTGACAGAATTGTATTTGTTCCGCCACCTGATGTAACCACAAGAGCATCCATTTTAAACTTAAAACTCCAGAATAAACCGACAGGGAATATTGATATACCATCCATTGCCTCGAAATCCGAAAATTATTCAGGTGCAGACATTGATGCCATTATTGATATTGCAATTGAACAAAAACTTGAATCTTCATTTAGTGATGGCATACCTAAACCACTTGAAACCAGCGACTTGTTATCCGCATTGAAAAAACATAAACCCAGCACTCAAGAGTGGTTTGCAACAGCAAAAAATTTTGCAATGTTTGCAAACGATTCAGGACTTTATGACGACATTCTAACTTACATGAAAATAAAAAAATAACATGACAGAAGACCACAGACTTTCCAAAGTTGAAATTCTTATTCAACAGAATAAATTCGCAGAAGCAGAAAAAATCCTTTCCGACTTATTAACAGCGGATTCAAACAATATTCATTTTTTGTCATTGCTTGCAGAGGTCAACCTACAACAAGACAAATTTGATAAAGCGAGCAATATAATTGACAATGCAATCGGGCTATCGCCCGACACCTCGTATTTATTCTTTATGAAATCTCGAATAGCAATTCAGCAAGACTCATTGAGTGAGGCAGAAAAAAATATAAGTCAAGCGATAGAACTTGACCCTTATGAGGCCGACTACTTTGCATTACTTGCTAATATTAAGTTAAGTCGTAAACAATTCGAAGAAGCACTCGAATCTGCAGACCAAGCATTAGAGATCGATGCTGAAAATTTGTTGGCACTTAACACAAGAAGTACAGCTTTAAACAAACTTAATCGTAGTGAAGAATCATTTGCTTCTATTGAAGGCGCATTGCGCGAAGCTCCTAATAATGCTTTTACTCATACAAACTATGGATGGGGCTTACTTGAAAAAGGAGATCACAAAAAAGCATTGGAACATTTCAAAGAAGCATTAACGAACGATCCAACTTTCAATTATGCCCAAATGGGTATGCTTGAAGCTTTGAAAGCCACAAACCCAGTTTATAGGCTATTCCTGAAATATTCCTTTTGGATGAGCAATCTGACTGCAAAATATCAGTGGGGTGTAATAATTGGTTTTTATTTTGGTTTTAAAATATTAAAAACAATTGCTCGTCATAATGAAAATCTACAACCCTATTTAATGCCTTTAATTGGTGCTCTTGCTTTAATTGCGTTTTCAACATGGGTTATTGCTCCAATAAGTAATTTATTTCTAAGGTTCAACAAATACGGACAATTGCTCCTAGATAAAAAGGAGAAAATGAGTTCAAACTTTGTTGCTGTAAGTTTTGGTGCTTTTCTTCTTGGAATAATATTATACTTTGTTTTAGCAGACGAAAAAATGCTGACCATTGCAGGATTTGGTTTTGCCATGATGTTGCCTTTTGGAACTATGTTTTCTCCATCTAAAAACAAATACGGCCTTTTAATTTACACCATTGCTTTGGCAGTAGTGGGCTTGATTGCTATCATTATGACTATTGCAAGTAGTGAAATGGATAACCCAATGTGGCTTGTCTTCATTTTTGGGTTTGTAGCATTTCAATGGGTAGCGAATTATATGTTGATTAAAGAGGATAACCGATAATGATTTATAGAAATAACTAAAATTAATAATGAAATATTCCTCTTCAAATTGCCGTAGGAAGCTATTGGGTCCGAAGGATAGCACGTCTTGTCCTCAGAGAAATAATGAATACTTTCTTGCGCAGCTTAACTTGTAAAGAAGGCGAGGACATATGTTTGAGTATGGCAATTTAATTAGAATACAATGCCTGTTATCATAATGACCAACTTATCTTGGTTTAACGAATCGGTTATTAAATAAATCCAATTTGAAATTCCTATAAATTATCACTTGCTTGATCAAAAAAGAAAATTGGGCTTAATAAGTTGAATTAGAAAATCTATGGTTAAATTTGATCTAAAATAGTCCAGCCTTTATATCGGGATTCGATTTACAACTAATTGATTTTCTGGTTAGACTGGTGACGTTAGTCAGAGTTAGAACAATAAATAAGACAGAATCATGAGGAAAATTATTTTACCTATTCTTTTACTATTCATTGTTAATGTCTTTGGACAAATTTCAAGTAGATTGACCCCTGCAGAAAAAGTATACGGTCTTTCCAAATTTTGGCAAGAAGTAAATTACAATTTCGTATATCTGAATAAAGTAAATAAAGAAAAGTGGGACAGTACTTATGTTTCTCTAATAGATCAGGTACAAAAAACAGAGAATGACTATGAATATTATAGATTAATGAAGCATTTCTGCGCCACGCTTAGGGACGGACACACCAACATTGATTTTCCAAACGAGATACAATCTAAATTGATAAGAACGGATTTTAGTGAATACAGAATTTTCTTAGAAAATATTGAACATAAAGCCATAATAACGCGCATTAATCTATCAAAAAAAAATATCATCCCACCAGGAAGTGAAATTATTTCAGTAAATGGATTATCAACAAAGGAATATTTAGGACAATTTGTTACTCCCTTCATTTCATCTTCAACAAGCCACGGCCTGGAAGATGAGGCAACAATATTGATGCTACAAGGCTTTGAGGGTGAGCAATATAAGCTAGAAATTAAAAAACCTGATGGTAAAATTTTCGAATTAACAGTTAAACATTCCAAATGTCTTGAAACAGAAACGTATCCAATTATTGATAATACCAATAATTTGATTGATTTTAAATGGCTAAAAAATCAGATAGCTTATCTCGCATTAAATTCATTTCAAGACCAAGCAATAGATTCCCTTTTTATTACAAAACTGCCAGAACTTTATGCAGCAAAAGCTTTAATTATCGACCTCAGAAAAAATGGTGGCGGTAATGGTGATTACGGATTAGAAATTCTTAAATATCTCATTCCAAACAAAGAAGTATTGGGAATTAAAAGTAGAACTAGAAATCACATTTCTACTTATAAGGCATGGGGGGAAATGACAAACGCGCAGGATACTACAATTCATGAAGAGTACAAAAAAGCATATTTAAATTATATTGGTGAGTACTATCATGATTTCCAAAATTCAAGAAAAGAATTAGAGACAAAAGGAAAAAGAATAGTTATACCAACTGCAGTTTTAATTGGTCATAATACTGCGTCTGCAGCTGAAGACTTTTTAATATATGCTGACAATCAGCCTCATTTCACCAAAATTGGCAGCCCCACTTATGGTAGCACAGGACAGCCTTATCATTTTACGCTACCTGGTGATGGGCAGGCAAGGGTTTGTACCAAGCAAGATACATATCCTGATGGAAGAGAATTTGTAGGCATTGGGATAATTCCAGATATATTAGTAGAAACAACATTGTCTGATTATTTGAATAGCAAAGACCCCGTCCTTGAAAAATCAATTGAAATTTTGAACAAGAAAATAAAATAAAATAAAAACAGCAACTAACAGCTAAGTATTTGTTGCGTCCTGAGAACGTAAAATGAATACTTTGTTGCTCGAAACCTACAAAGGTACGGTCAAACAAGAGACGCCTGCATAATCCAGAGCATGCTGACCCACCAAATCCGGAGCTTGGCTCCCAACTTCTAAAAGTGAACAAATATTTATGCTAAAGAATTTGCATTTGGATCATTAAATTCATATACCCAGTCAGCTAAACGAAAGAAATCGAGTCAAATTAAAATTATTTTAAAAAAAATTGATCATTCAAAAAACTAAGTAGTATTTTTAGGTTTCACTGTAAATATTTCACAATGCAACATTTTCAAAAACTTCTCAATCCATCACAACACTATTATTAATATTTAATTTAAAAACATTGCTATCTTTAAAGCCCTAAACATAAATCATTTGAATATGAAACAGGTATATGCCCCTTCATTAAGTATGCTTCTAAATAAATTACTATTAATTTTACTTCTATTATTTACCTCAGAATTTGCTAAAGCAGGATGGAATCAAGTTAATATTGGTATCAATGACCACTTTAACAGTGTGCTTTTTATGAGCTCAACTCATGGTTTAATTGCTGGAAACCACGGAATATACTTTACTACAACTGGAGGGGGTACTGCAAGTGATTGGACACGTTTTACTTTTACAAATGACCCTTCATATTTAGAACTTTATAATAACTGCCAATTCAAAAAAATAGCTGTATATTCTGATTATACTGTATACATTTGTGGAACAGATACTGTAAATAAAAGAGCTATTATCTTTAAGCTAGATTTATCCAATTTAAAATATTCGTTTGCCTATGTTGGGCCAAAAAACAGTTCTCTGAATGCATTAGCAATAATAAACAGTTACCTATTTGCAGTTGGGAATAATGGGCTTGTGTTAACTTCCTCAAATTTTACTGATTTCACCAAAGTTGAAACAGGATTGTCCAATAACTTATTTTCCGTATATCCAAAAAAAAATACGGTATATGCTATGGCCGGCGATGGTGTTTTTATACATATTGATGCAAATCAAAGAGTTTACAACCATCTGAGCGACTCAATCAGAAGCTTAAACTACAATCAAGATCGGGATAAATTTTTAGCGTTTGGGAACAAGCATATTCGATACGAAAATTATGGAGCGACAAAAAGAGAGTTCACCAACTACGATTTTGCACCTCTTTATGCAACTTCCTCTTTTAATATTGGACAAAACTATTATGTATCAACCAATCACGGTATTTATTACCAAAATGGACCTTTAAGTGAAATTTTAGAATATATGCCAAGTTCGAATAATCTTAGTTTGAACGATGTATATTTTTATGGCTTTGAAAAAGGATATGCAGTTGGCAATAATGGAGTATTTATTAAAACTACAGATTCTGGTGGGGGAAGTAAACCCTATGCGACATCTAATGTCATCCCCAATTGCAAGGACACAATAACAACACTACATGGTTCAAGCGGAACAGGAATTTGGTGCAAATGGCTATTAAACAATAAACTTATTGCATCTTCTTGTAGTATTAATTATGTTTTTGAAACAGCAGGTAAATTTAATCTTGACTACATAGTAACAAATAGTTTCAATTTGTCAGATACTGCCTCCAAAAGCATCATTGTGGTTGATCCTCCTCAAATAAATTTGCCAGTTACAATATCCGATAGCATTTTATGTAAAAATCAAACCATTCAAATAACAATACAAAATACTCAAAAAGATTTCACTTACATTTTGAAAAAGAAGAATAGTGGCTCTTCTTACGGAAGTGGTTTTGGCAATGGAGGGACTATGACCTTCAATAGCAACTTATTAGATAGCGCTGGTTATTATTATATAACTGTACGAAGTAATTTTAGTCATTGCGAAAAGTATTTTACTGACAGTATTAAATTACAGTCTGAAAAAACTAAAGTATCTTTCAATTATGATCTCATCAATGCGTTTCCGAATGAAAATGTAAATTTTTATTCCAAATCGCATGATGCCCAAAATTATTATTGGTCTTTTCAAAATAACTCAAATGTTTTATCTTCCAATGATCCTAACCCTACAGGGATACGTTTTGCTGATACTGGACAAATAGTGGTAACTCTCATTGCTGAAAGTGTTAATCACTGTTTTGACACAATTATAGCAAATGGCCCCTACGTGTGCAAAGAGCCAAACGTCGAAGACACTTGTTGGGCAGAGGCGTTTATTGGAGAAGATCCACTTTGGGATGGGAGGGGATATCATCAAATTAGTCAGTCCTGTTTATCCAAAGACGATTATTTATTAATATGTGGCAATTATAGTGATCATGTTTTTCGTTCAAGGTATGGAAAAAAAATCAATACTCCGAAGGGAAAAGTAGGCTCATATATAACAAAATATTCTCCCAGCGGCACAATAAAGTGGTTAAATTCTATTCAAATGCCTAACACCAATTCTTCAGATATGAAATCAACAATCTATTCAGTAACAACAGACAAATATGGAAATATTTATGTGACAGGGTCGGTTTATGATTTAAGTCAAAATGTATATTATTATCAAAATAATGGAGACTCAATATTGATTTCAAATATTAAATATCATAATTCGTATGTAGACAAGACATTTATCCTTAAACTTGATTCTTTAGGTCATTATATCTGGCACGCAGAATTGTTTAACATTATTTCAATTTATTTAAAAGCCGACTCCAATGGAAATTTATTGGCTTATGGTATAAGTGGAAAATCTCCGTCTTCTACTATAATTTATAGACAAAATGGATTTACCGACTCTTGTTTTGCTTTCACCAATAAAAAAATTGATCAAATAGGTTATTCCTTACAAAATTATGTTCTTAGGATAAACGAAAATGGATCTCTAAAATGGTTCACTTTCATAAGTAAAGAACACAATGAAGGACTAATAGATGCAGAAATGGATAGTTTCGGCAACATCTACATAACGGGTACATATGACATCAAAACTACATTTTTCTCAACAAATGGCGATTCAGTTAATATAAAAAGAGAAGATAACGAATCTGGTAGGCGAATGTATGTTGTAAAATATAATGATGTGGGAGTGCTACAATGGCAAGTAAGAGCTAGAATAATTAATAACTTAAGTTATGATACTGATGTAATAACGCCATATAAAATTCAAATTGATCCAAATGGAACCTGTTATATCTTAGGACATACATCTTTTTTCAACTATCGATATCAAGAATATATGAAGGTGATTAATGCTGACATGAGTATTACCATTCCACGGAGATATGGTTCCTTTTTTTTGATGAAATTATCTCCATCAGGTATAGCACAATGGATTACTGGAAATTCATATTCAAATTATGGTGACGGTTCAGCATTTGAGCTCAAAGGCAGCCAATTATATTTAATAAATACCCTTCATGGTTATAATAATTCCGCTTGGTCGGGATATTATTATTCTGCAAATTTCCAAGACAGCATTTACGTACCCAATATTAATTACGGAGATTTTTTAGTGGCTAATTATGATACTTCAGGAGCACTTCATTGGATTAGTTTAGGAGGAAACACATTACCCACTGGTTATCTTCACAATTTAGTCCCTACTTCCATTTCTACCAATACTTATGGGCATCATTTTATTACAGGAACAACCCGTGGTGGAACCGAACCTGCTATTTTATTTGGAGACACTGTGTCAATAAATAGATATGATGCTTTTTTTTCTAAAATGGGAGTCTCCGGATGTGAAACTACTTTAGTAAACAATACAGAAATTAATATTCCTACGACCAGCAAGCAAGCTAGTCTAATAATTTATCCTAATCCAGCTACTAACACTTTACACATAAGTGGTATCAGCCACAAATCAATTGTTAAAATATATGATGTATTAGGTAAACTTATAATTGAAAAAGAATCGGAGTATAATATGACTCTTAATACAAGCCAACTCTCTGCAGGCATTTATACAATCATTACACAAAGTAATAATAGTAGGTCAACAAATAAAGTAGTTATTACTAAATAAATTACCAAATCCGTACAATCGACAAGCTTAGATTTTCAGAAGTTTATAGCGAAATTAGTGACTATAAAAATACAAAATGAAATAGTAAATATATTGTGATTTCACCTTGGAATAAATCGAACATAAGCACCTACCACTTACATAAGATCAAGAACTCTGATAAAAGATTAACAAAACAAGCTTGCTGATCAAGCAATGATTATTTTATTACATCCGAACAAATTTGAATATGCAGCATGCTTTGTTATAAAAAGTTATAAAAAATTACTTAGAAGGGATAATTCTTTATGAATCTCCTTTGAGTTCAAATCTGGATGCTTTGCAAATAGTTTAAAAGCATATTAAATGATCCATTTAATTTACTCAAAGTAATTCGTTCGAAA
>Ga0138256_10004893_pt1 | contig 14218 bp, 10 predicted proteins | sample KNB2016incub_MG_FD_105486 | JGI IMG/M metagenome (GOLD analysis project Ga0138256, IMG submission 105486) | Active sludge microbial communities from wastewater in Klosterneuburg, Austria - KNB2014incub_MG | ecosystem: Engineered > WWTP > Activated sludge > Unclassified | place: Austria...
TGGCCAGCGTGGGTCGTGCGCGCGAGGCGCTGCAGCGGGACCCGGCCGAGATCCCGTGGCCGAGCCGGATCCGCACCAGCGACTTCCTCAACTATTACCGCTTCGCGGTGGCCAAGCCCGCCGACGCGCAGGGCGAGGCGTTCGTCACGGCCCAGGCGAAGTACCGCTTCTTGTACAACGCCGCGAACCCCAGCGGGGTGTTCACCGGGCAGTGGGACGTGGCCATCACGCTGCAGGCGCTGCCCCAGAAGGCCCGCGCGCCGCACGCCTTCATCGCTGTGGTGGATACCACGCCCAGCATGGCGGGCGTGGGCCTGGGCCGGGCCAAGGCCGTGCTGGCGGCCCTGCTGAAGAGCGCGCCCGCTGGCGATCACGTGGTGGTGCTGACCACCGATCCGAAGCAAGAACCACTGCTCGAGAGCGATCTGGCCGGGCCCGGCGAGCGCGAACAGGCCCTGGCCGCCGTGGGCGCGCTGGATCTGGGCGCCGAAGCGCCGATCACCGACGCGATCGACCGCGCCTACGACCTGGCCGAGACCAAGCAGGGCTCGGGGGTCCCAGCCCGCGTGCTCTTGATCAGCGACGGCGGCGGCGACGTCACCCGACTGAACGAGACCCGAATCGCCACCGGTTCGGCACCCGGCCAGACCCCGATCTTGCTCACGGCCATCGGCACCGGGTCGTCGAACACCTTCCGCTCCACCCTCTTGCGGCGCGCCAGCGAGGTCGGCCGCGGCCCGTACGTGTACGTGGACTCGGAGGACGAAGCCGAGAACCTGCTCGGCACACGCCTGGCAGAGCTGACCGAGCTCGCGCTCGACGACGTGTCGCTACAGCTGGAAGTGTCGCCCTTCTTCAGCGTCGAGCAGGGCGACGGCGAGCCGTCGGAGTCCCGCCCCCAGTACCTGGCGCCGGGCGGGTCGATGACCAAGCTGGTGCGGCTGGTGCCCTGCCAGTTCGGCGGCTGGCCCGTCGACGCTGCGCTGAAGGTGACCGCCAAGTTCTCGGGCAAGTCTGCAACTTGGACCGGGAACCTGCACGAGCTCAAGAAGCTGCCTCACCCGCTGGTGGACAAGGCCCTGGCCATCGACGCTTTCGCCGACGCGCTGAGGGCGCGGGACGCTGAGCGGCTCGGCGCGGCCAAGGCCTTGATCGAAGGCACCCTGAAGGCGGGCGCCGACGCCCAGCTCACGGAGATCCAGGGCCTGCTCGCGCGCCATCCGATGACCCCCTGAGCCGTTCGGGCGGCGGGTGGGCTAGGCTGAGCGTTCGATGAAGCTCCGGTACGCGCTGTCCGCCACCGCCCTGCTCGCGCCGTTCGGGTGTGCGTCACTGCTCGGCGTGGACGCCTACAGCGACTCGACGGAAGAGCTCTGCCAGCTGCTCGAGCAGTGCTACCAGGTGAAAGACTGTCGGGGGCGCCTGGGCCCGCGGCTCGACGCCGCCAGCGCCGCCGAGCGCAAGAGCTGGCTCAGCGCCGTGACCGACCAGGCGTGCCTCGAGCAGTGCAGTGCCGCCCGGCGCTGCTTGAACATCGCACCCGTCTGCGCTCCGCAAGACGCGCCCTGCCAGACATCGCAAGAGTGCTGCGGGTTCTTGGGGGGCGTGCGTGCGTGCGGACCGAACGGCGCGTGTTGTCTGTCCAGGGGCGCCGCGTGCGCGTCGCCCAACGAGTGCTGCGACGGCGATTGCCGCAACGGCCATTGCGGAGGCACACAGTGCTTCGAGCCGGGTGAGGCGTGCTTGAACCCCTTCGACTGCTGCACCTCGATCTGCGAGGGCGGCGTGTGCTCGGAGGGCGTGTGCATCGAGCTCGGCGGCGTCTGCCAGAAGAGCGAGGACTGCTGCGAGGGCAAATGCCTGGATGGCCGGTGCGGCTACGAGCAATGCCGCACCGCGAACGAAGCCTGTGCGTCGACAGGCGAATGCTGTGCGGGCCTGGAGTGCTTCGACATTCCCGCGAGCCCGGGGAAGAAGCTGTGCCAGGCCGAGAAATGCGCGCCGCTGGCGTTCCCCTGCGAGGCCACGGCGGACTGCTGCGTGGTGGGCGACAAGCCGCTGGTGTGTGATCCGGCGCAGAAGCTGTGCGGCGAAGCATGCCTGTCCAAGGGCGCGGTGTGCCTGGGGGACGGTCAGTGCTGTGGCAAGAAGTGCGAGGGCGGCGTGTGCGGGTGCTCGACCGATGCCTGCACCCAGGCCGCGGACTGCTGCGCGGGCCAGTGCATCGGTGGGAAGTGCGTCGCCGACTGCGGGACCGCCAGCTGCCACGACGAGTGCGTCCCGGGCGGCCCGCTGAGCCCCAGCTGCCCCGTGGCGATCGCCCCCAAGATCGATCCGAAGTGCATCCAGAAGGTGTGCGACAAAGACGGATATTGTTGCTGCAAGGACTGGGACCTGACCTGCGTGCAGCTGGCGCTGACCGAGTGCGGCAAGGCCGCCTGTCAGTGAGCCCTGGCACATGTGCCAGCGGGGGCTGGGGCAAACCACGCAAAGCCCCGTGAACGAGCCCCGGCATGCGGCGTGCTAGAGTTCCGGGTCGATGGCTCGCTGGTACTTGCTCGGGCTGCCGCTGCTGCTGGGTGTCGGGCTTCTCGCCTGCGGGTCGAGCGCCGCCGATTCAGGCGCCGGCCCAGGGCCAGGCGGCGCGTCCGGGGCTGGCGGCTACTTGCCCGACGGCGGTATCAGCGTCGGAGGCACCGGCGGCAACGGCGAGGTGAGCACCGAGGCGGCGCCGCTGAATCCGGATGTGCTGCTGAAGCCGAGCTCTTCGTCGCCGCCCACCGGCGCGTCGGCGTGCGCGGGTTTCGACAGCGGCAGCCTGCTCACCATCGCGGTCGCCGACGCCCACGGCATGGCCAGCGGGCCGCGCATTCGCGAGCTGCTGGCCAAGGGCACCCCCGGGCCAGCCGCGGTGCGCCGCGACGAGATCACCAACTACTTCCGGCTCGAGTGGCCGAGCGCGCCGCTCGCCGGTGGCTTCTTCGCACGGGTGGGGCTCAGGCCGCGGACGGTCGGTGGCCAGGTGCTCCCCAATCACTACGACCTGCTCATGGCGGTGCGGGCGGATCCGGCCGTGCACACCCGCAAGAAGGTCGAGATGGTGGTGGTGCTCGAGACGTCGTCGGCGATCGCCGACGAGTCGCTGGCCCGCGGCAGAAAGGCGGTCCGCGCCCTGGCCAACTCGATGCTGCCCGGGGACCACTTCACGTTGAGGAACGTCGCGGGCACCGAGGCGTTCAGCGCAGAGCTGAAGGATCCGAAGACCGAGCTCGCGGGCGTCGAAGAGCTGCTGGGTCGCGAGACCGGCGAGTCGACGCGCATCGCCGTCGAGAAGGCGCTGACCAAGCTCCAGACGACCCCGGCCGACCCGGCCGTGTGGAAGCGCGCCGTCTTGGTCAGCAACGGCGGCTCGTCGGACGGCCCGGACCTGTCGGTGGTCGAGACCGCAGCCAGCGGCCAGCACCGCATCTTCTTCTCGGCCGTTGGCCTGGGCGGCGACGCCTACAACGGCGCGCTGCTCGGCGCCCTGTCGCGCGCGGGCCGCGGCGCCCACCTCTACGCCGACAGCGAGGCAGAGCCGTCGAAGGTGATCGAGCCGCGCTTCGACGAGCTCTTCGGGCTGGCGGCGGAAGACGTGCGGTTTTCGATCAAGCTGCCGTGGTTCGCCAAGTCGACCGACCCGTTGGTCCCGGATGGGGTCGACCCCGCCCCGCCCAAGCACCTGTCGCCCGGCGGCACGATGATCCAGGTCTCGCACCTGCTGGTGTGCGACACCGCCCTGGCCAACGCCGCCGAGACGCTCGACATCACCGTGTCGTACACGCTGCCGGGTACGGGCACCACGGCCATCTTGCCGCTGAAGCTGGGGCAGCTGTCGACCGAGGTCACCCTTCCCGTGCCCGAGCTGGACGAGCTGGGCGCCATCGATGCCTGGGTGGCGGCGTTCCGCGCGCCCAGCGCCAGCCGTTACGAGCTTGCCTCGCAGCTCTTGGCGAAAAGTGCGCTGCAGGGCAAGGCGCCGTTCGACGAGCTGAAGACGCTGCTGGCCCTGCACCCGAACGCGCCGTGAGTCAGCACTCGCAGCCGCCGAAGATGCAGAGCAGGCTCAAGGTCAGCGTGTAGTCGCCGCCGTCGCTGCCGGTCTTACCGTCGACCACCACCACGTACCAGCCGTCGTCGGGCGCCACGAAGGTGGTGCTCCAGGTGCCCGCGCCGGTGTTCGAGCACTGCAGCTTCTTGCCGCAGCCCTTGTCGGTGCAGCTGGTGCCCGAATGGATCTTGAAGACACGATCCCAGCTCGACGATGCCGCGCACTTGGCCCCCTGGGTCAGAAGCACGTCGAGCTTCTCGAACTTCTTCAGGTACAAGCGATACGCACGGTCCTTCCCGTCGTCTTTGCAGCTCTGCGCGTCGTAGCCGCTCAGATCGTTGCCCGCCCCGCAGGTGCTGCCCGAGACCTGGAACCCGCCGGCCTGCGAGGCGGTCTTGCGCCCGACGACGCGCGCGCCCAGACACCCCGCGCCGCTCTCGCTGCCGTCGAGACAGCCCACCACGTCGCAGGCAGTTCCGCCGCCGGTGCCGCCGCCGCTGGGGCCGCCGCCCGCGCCCCCGCCCCCACCCAGCCTGCCCCCCGCGCCGCCCACGCTGCCGCCGGCGCCACCGGTGCTGCCGCCGCTGCCGCCAGCCCCGCCGCCGCTGGGCAACGTGCCGCCGGCTCCGCCGACCGCGCCGCCCACCGCCCCCGAGCCGCCGGCGCCCCCACTGCTCACACCGCCCGACGCGCCGCCGCCGCTGCCGCCCGACGCGCCGCCGCCGCTGTCGTCGACGCCTTCGCCGGTGGCGCACGACACCACGAGCACGGCGAGCAACGCGCCAAGGGTTCGAGCCGTCTGCGACAAGGGGGGGGAACTATACCGCGCTCCGGTCTCGGGGTGGGCCCCCGATTCGACGTATGCTCACGCCGTGGAGGACCCACGCTTCGTACCGCCGCCGCCGCCCACTGCGCCCGCCGCGGCGCCAGCGCCCAGCAGCGGGCTCAAGATCTTGGGGATCGCGCAGTGCGCGCTGGGGGTTTTCGGCTTGCTCTCGGCGCCGCTCTCGCTGCTCACCCGCGCCATGGCGCGCGACCCGGGCTCGCAGCGCGTGCAGCACCTGCTCTGGGACGGCTGGCTGGGTGCGTGGACCTACGCTTCGCTGCTGATCGGCACCGCGCTCGCGGTGCTGCTGATCGTCGCGGGCGTCGGCGTGCTCAAGGGGCGCGCCCTGGGCCGCAGGCTCTCGATGATCCACGCCGTGGCCGCCATCGCGTTGGTGGTCGTCGGCCAGGTCGTCGCCGTGGTCGGGTTGTACCCGGCCCTGTTCGAGCTGGCTGCCAGCGGCTCGGCGGCCGAGCGTGGCGGCGCCATCGGCGGTGTGGTGGGCGGCCTGTTCGGCAGCCTGATCGCGCTCGTGCTGCCCGCGGTCGAGCTCTACGTGATGACTCGCCCCGACGTCAGAGAACGACTGGCCGGATGAGCTCGGGGAACCGCCGCCTGGCGCGCGTTCTGGGCGCGGCCCTGGTGCTCGTACTCGCCGGCGCCTTCGGGCTGAAGCAGCTGGGGCCCCGAACCGCTCGGGTGCCCAGCACCCTGGCAGGGGTGGCGCTCGGTTCGACGCCCCACGACCCCGGCGGAGGTAGCGACCGAAGACGGGTGCTCGACCAGGCCGCGACGTGCGCCGTGACCGTCGGCAGTGACGCGCGCGTCGCGCGCATTGCCTGCGACGTCGACGCGCACGATGCCCGCGACCGCGTGCTCGGCACGCTGCGCGAGCTCTACGGCAAGGAGTCATGGGCCCAGGGCGGCACCCATCGCTGGCAGAACGGAGAAGCGCGGCTCGAGCTGGTGTCGGCGCCGGGCTCGCTCCGCGTCTCGCTCGAGTCGCTCAGCGCTTCTTCGCGGTGATCTTGGCCTGCAGGGTGAGCGCCGTGTCGCGGAAGCGCTGCGCTTCGGCGGGGCAAGTTGGCGGGCACGGTTGGCGCTTCTTGGCGCCGCAACCCTTCTTCGCGCCGGTCGACATCCCGATCAACGCAGACACCGTCCGCGAATCGCCGTGCTCGAGCGCGCGAGCGAGAAGCGGCAGGCGGTCTTCGCAGCTCTTGGCTGAGCGCAGATCGAACGCGATGGCCAGCGCCGGCGAAAACGTCTTGCGCACTCGGGGGTCGTCGAGCCGCTCGCGCGTGGCCTGCCTCAGCGGAACGCTGGTGAGCATCAGGTCGTACAGCATGTCCGCCCCCAGCGAGCCCATGCGCGACCCCATCAGGTCGAGCGCGCGCGTCGACGCCTCACCCGGCGACAGCGCCGCCTTGACGACCAGCGACCCCAGGGTCTTGTCGTTCGCGCGCTCGGGGGCGACACCGAGCAGGGTGTCGAGCTCGGCCATGGCGCGGGCAAGGCCCTCGGTGGTGGCGCCGAGCGCGATCACCAACGGCTCGAGCACGGCCGGGTCACCCGGGAACCGCTTGGCCAGCGCGAGCAGGCCCTCGACGCCGGCGGCGGTCGCGGCGCGCACCTCGTCGGCCGAGGCACGAGGGCCCACAGCCACCCCGGGATTTGCCGGCGGCGGTGGCGGCGAGGCAACGCTGGCAGGCGGCGGAGGGGCCGCGCTGGCGGGCGGCAGAGGGGCCGCGCTGGCCGAGGGCGCGGGCTCGGCACTGGCAGGCAGCGGCGCGATCGCCTCGCGGGGGCGCGCGCGCTGGCCGAGGTGCAAGAGCACGGCCGCGATCACCACGGCAATGGCCGTGAGCACCGGCCCGGCAAACACTCGGACCGCGCGGCTGGTGCCCGACTCGAGCAAGCGCCGACGCAAGAAGATGGTCGCGCCGGCGATCAGCGCGATCAGCACGTGGATGGGCGCGAGCCCGGGCCAGCCCGACGAGGAGGACGCGCTGGTGCCGGCATGCGCCAAGGTCGCGTCCACGCTGCGTCCGAACAGCACCACCAGCCCATAGCTGGCCATTGCTCCGACGATGGGCCCGCGCAGCCGGGGCAAGAGCTCGAGCATCTTCACGCTGTTGTTCCAGAACCGGCGCCAGAACCAACGCACCACGAGCGCGCCGGGCGTGAGCAACGTGCCGCCGACCACCGCGAGCCCGAGCCAGAACTCGGACGCCGACAGCGCGCGCCGGCCGAGCAGTGCGGGGACGCCCGAGAGCAGGGTCATCACGCCGAGCACCGCGCAGACCAAAGCCAGCGCCGCGAAGAACACGACCTGGGGGCGTGCCGACCCGACCTCGTCGTCTTCGGTCATGCCGGTGGTGGCGCTGAGCAGCTGCCGGCGAGGGGGCGTGTCGCGGCGCTCGGTCGGGTCGAAGTGGGCGAACGCCGCGTCGAGCTCGTCCAGCGTCTGGAAGCGCTCGGCCGGATTGGCGGCCATCGCCCGCTGGATCACCAGCTCGAGCTCTTCGGGGATCTCGGGGTTGATCGACCGCGGGCGGGCAGGCTCGCCGCTCATCACGGCGAGCATGGTCTGCTGGACCGATTCGCCGGAAAACGGCGGCCTTCCGGTCAGGCAGGTGTAGACGATGGCACCCACGCCATACACGTCGGCGCGCTGGTCCACGCGCTCGCCCCGGGCCTGCTCGGGCGCCATGTAAGAGGGCGTGCCCATGGCGATGCCGGTGCGGGTCACGCTGTTCCCGGTGGTCTCGACGAAGCGCGAGAGACCGAAGTCCAGGACCTTGACGTCGGGGTACGGCGGCGGACCGATCAGGTGGACGTTGTCGGGCTTCAAGTCCCGGTGGATCACGCCCTGGGCGTGGGCGGCAGCCACACCCTGCGTCACCTTGCGCGCGATGTGCGCCGCCAGCTCGAGCGGAAGCCAGCCCCGCTGCTTGATCCAGTCGCCGAGATTCTGCCCTTCCAGGAACTCCCAGACGATGTACGGACGACCGTCTTCGGCGTAGCCGAAGTCGTGCACCGCGACCACGTTCGGGTGCGAGATGCTGGCCGCAGCGTCGGCTTCGCGCTGGAACCGCGCGCGCACCTCGGGGCTGCCCGCCATCTCGGCGCGGATCACCTTCACGGCGAACCGCTTGCCCGCGATGCGCGTGTGGTGCGCCTCGTACACCTTCCCCATCCCGCCCTCGCCGATCAGCCGTGCCAGGCGGTAGGTGTTCTGCAGGGTCACGCCGACCAGGTCGTCGGCGATCTCTGCCTCGGGATCGAACTTCACGCCCGGATGGGGTGACTCGAGGGCCGTGGGCCGATCGTCAGGAGAGCTGGTCATACCCGAGAGGGCACCATCCTAGCGCCCCTGGGCGGCGCGCGGGGGCCCGGGAGAAAAGCCCGTGTTTACGGGTCGAGAACGCGCTGCCCCGTCTTGGACCGCCACACCGCGAGCCAGCTTGGCCCACCCACCGCGACCAGTGGTTGCGATGGGGACAGCACCACGCCGCGGTTCTTGGTGATCTCGCGCACCCAATCTTCGGTGCTCGGCGCCGCGTCCAGGGGCAGATCGGTCGCCATCTGTTCCTTGCCGTCGGCGTCGAGCACCACCAGCTTCCACGAGCGGGCGCCAGCGTCGGCAGAGCCCGTTTCGAGGCGCAAGAGGGCGATTTCGGAGTCGTTCGTCGCCACGTCGAAGGTCCCCGGCAGGTCGAGGGTCTTCTTGACGGTGAGCGCGGCGTCGCTGAGCTGCGCGAGCACCAGCTTGCCGTCGGTGCGCGCCAGCCACAGCTCGTCGAGACGACGCGTGGTCAGGATCCGCCACACTTCGGCCCCGGCCGGCAGTGCCAGCGTCCACTTCTTCCCCCCGGGGAAGAAGCGCACGAGCGAGCTTCCCGCGGTGTAGACGTAAGAGCCGTCTTTGAGCAGCGCAAAGCCCTTCTGGTCGGCGCCGTTGAGCGCGATGAAGTCGAGCGTCTCGAGCCTGCCGGCCTCGCCGAGCTCGTAGGGGTAGAGCGTGGGGTCGATGCCGTGGTGAACCCAGAGCTTCTTCTTCTCGCGCCGGTCGCCCAGCATCAGGGAATCGGGGAAGAGCGGCAGCCGGGTGTAGCGCTCGGCCTTCTTCGGATCGCGGGGCACGTACCAGACGTCGCTCGAGCCAGCGGCGAGCACGCTCCCGTCGGCCAACGTCGCCACGCGCCGTGGCCCGGTCATGGGCAGCCGGGTGACCTCTTTCATGTCCTGCGTGTCGCGGATCAGAAGCTCGCTGTCGGTCAGCTGTACCAGCCGCTCTTTGCCGAAGGCGATGCGCTGAGCCGGCACGCGGCGCGGCGCCACGTCGAGCTTCGAGGTGCGCATCTCGGCCACGACCTTCTTCGCCTCGGCGCTCGAGTCGAAACCGGGGGCGTCTGCCGGGTCGGCCAGCGCCGCGTCCAGGTCGAGCGCCGGCGGGCGCGCCGGCTCGGGGGCGCGGCCCGGCGGATCCGGCGGGCGCTCTTCGCACCCGAACAGAGACCAGAGGACGGCCAGGACGGCGAATGCGCGCATCGGGGCGCGAGGATAGATCGGACAGGTGACAGCCGGCAGAACTCCGAGTACTCGGGGCCGATGCGCCCGTGCGCTCTGGCCTGCCTGCTGCTCTCGCTGTGCGTGGTGAGCGGCTGCGGGTATTTCCGGAAAGTCGGCGACTGCCGGCGTCTGGCCGCCCAGGTCAACCGCGCGCTGGACGACATCGCGGCCGCCCACGACGCCGGCGGAGCGACTGCGGCGACCCAGCGCGACCTGGCGGGTCGCTACGAGCGGCTGGCTCAGGACGTGGAAGCGGCAGCCAAGAGCGACGACGCTCTGGGCAAGACGCTGCGGGAGTATTCGCAGGGTTTTACCGAGACGAGCCGGACGCTGCGCGCTCTGGCCGACGCGACCGACCAGAACGACGCCACCGCCACCACGCGCCTGAAGCGCGAGCTCGGCACCCTGGCGCGGCGCGACAAGACGCTGGTGAGCCGGCTCGACGCGATCTGCGCCGAGCCGTGAGTCACCTTCAGTTCGTCGGGATCTGAACCTTCGGCCCTGCGGTCCCGTCGTTCCCGGGGTTGCCGCCCAGGCCGCCCAGGCCGCCCGAGCCGGGCAGCCCCGTGGTGCACGAGTTCCCGGTGAAGGTGTGCGAAGCGACCGCGGTGCTGTAGGCCAGGCACGCGCTCGGCCCGCCACCGCCGCCACCACCCGGTGCGCCGGTGCCGCCGTTGCCGCCGGGCCCACCGGGCCCACCGGAGCCGCTGTCGTCGCTGTTGTTGCCGCCGCCACCGGGGCCGCCGCCGTTCTGACCCGAGGCGCCGTCGCCGCCCTTGCCGCCGTTGCCACCCTTGGCGGTGGTGATGGTGTTGTTGGTGACGATCACGTTGGCGCCCGCCGCGGCGAACACGCCGAAGCTACCGCCGCCACCGCCGCCGCCCTTGCCACTGTTGCCGCCGAGCCCGCCGCAGCCGCCGGAACCGCCGCCGCCGCCCTTGTCCCAGTAGCCAAAGCACAGGCCGCTGCCCGAGCCGCCGCCGCCGCCGCCGCCGCCACCGCCGCCCTTGCCGTTGGTGCCGTTCTGACCGGTCTGACCGGCGCGCGGGGTGTACGCGCCCGAGACGGCGCTGCCCAGGCTGGCCCCGCCCTGACCCGATTGACCGGGGCTGCCGTTGCCGCCCTTCTGACCGGGCTGCCCCGGGTTGCCGGGATCGGAGAGCGCCGGCAGGCACCCGTTGGCCGACGCGCCCGGACCGCCATTGCCGCCGCCGCTGAAGCCGTCGTCGCCCTGGATGCCGCCCTGGCCCTCGCCGCCGCCGTCGCCGCCCTTGCCGCCCGGCTCACCGCAGCTGGCTGCTGGCGCGCCGCCGCCGCAGCTGCCGCACTTCTCGCCGCCGTTGGCGCCCTTGCTGCCGCCGGGCGCGGTCGAGCTCGAGTGCGGCGTGCCGTCGGCGCCGACCGACCCCGCCGTGCCCGGAGCCGCCTGGATGTCGTTGTAACGGACGTAGAGCTTGCCGGTGCCGTCCACCAGTCGCACGCCGAACGTGCTGGCGCCGGCCCCCGAAGGCGTCTGCGCCTTGATGGTCATGCCCTCGATGTGGGTGTCGGCGTCGATCTTCGGCGCCTGGAACACCGTGCCCTGCGCCTGCACGACCGTGGTCGCGCTGGCAGAACGGCGGAACTTGAAGTTGCTGTCGTACTCGTCGAACCCGCCGTACACGCTGATGCCGCTCTCGACGGTCACCGACTCGCTGTAGGTGTCACCCGAGAGACACACGGCAGGAACGGCGCCGGCCTTGGCCTTGGTGATCGCCGCCGCGATGGTCTTCATCGGGTTGTCACGGGTGCCGTTGCCGGTGGTGTCGTTGCCGTTACCCGCCGAGACGTAGACGCACTGCTCGACCATGCCGTCGCCGCCGTCGCAGTTGTCGTCGCTGAAGTTCGCGTCGATGGCGTCGGTGGTGTCCGCCGGCCACTTCGGGCACTTGTATTCGCAGCCGCAGACGCCAGTGAGCGGGTTGTTGTCGATGTCCTTGTAGCCCGCGGTGCAACCCGTGGAGCACTGCCCGCCGTCGGTGCCGCCGGTGCCGCCGGTGGCGCCGCTGCCGCCCGTGCCGCCGCCGCCAGTTCCACCCACGCTGGCGTCGGTGCCACCATCGCTGCCGGCTTGGCCGCCGCTGCCCGCTGCGCCACCCGCGCCGCCCGTGGCGCCGCCAGCGCCACCTGCACCGCCACCCCCGGTGGCGCCGCCCGAGCCACCGCCGCCACCGGCACCGCCCGTTCCGCCGGTGCCGGCGTCTTTGCCGCCGCCGCCGCCGCCGGCGGTGTCTGCTTCGTCACCACCCGCGCACCCCGCGAAAGCGAGCACCCCACTCAGACACACCATCACCAGCCCAAGCGCCGCCGAAGCTCTCATGCCGGCAATTGTGCAACGAGCCCCGCCGCTTCTCAACTGGCGTCAGGGCGGCGGGCTGGCACGCCGCGTCAGACTCACTTCTTTTTCTTCTTCGGCCGCGGGACCTTGCGCTCTTTCGGGCCCACGCTGACCTGCCCCCACACGTAGCCCACCTGGCGGCGGAACTGGCCCAGCTCGTCGCCGCCGAACAACCACACGTCGCGTGGGTCTGCGTCCATGTGCAGCATCGGGGCCCAGTGCCCGCTCGACACCCAGGCCAGCACCTTCGGGGTGGTGATCGTCGAGCGCAGCACCACGATGCCGCACGCAGGTTTCACCGCCAGCCCCGAGCAGCCGCTCAGCACGTGCAGCTCTTCGTTGCCGATCGGGCGCCACACCCAGTGCCGCTCGAAGCGGAAGCCCTTCTGCTCGGCGATGTCCTTCTTGGCCTCGTCGGGCAGGCGCGCGAGGGCGGCGGCCGCGAGCTCTTTGTCGGGGACCAGCTTCGCGTCCAGCTTGTCGCCGCGCGACACGCTCAGCACCACCTCGGCCTCGTTGCGCGGCCCGGCACAGCAACGGAAGCCGACGTTGGCAGCGCGAGACTCGGCCGAGCGCCCGATGGCGTTCGCGCACCGCCCCACCAGCTCGCCCTGCGGAGCGTTGCCGCCTCGGACCGAGATCAACGGCCGCTCGGAGCCGCGCCCCCAAGGGCTGTCGGTCCACTCCCACACCCCCCCGTGCATGTCGCGCGGGCCGAACTCGCTCTTGCAGCCCATCAAGAACCCGGTCGGGCGCATCGCCGAGGTGCTGCCGGTGTTGCAGCGCTCGGCGCGGTAAGAGCCGCCGTATTCGTAGGTGTGGTTGTTCGGCCCCTTGCACGCGCGCTCCCACTCGAGCTCGGTGCACAGGCGCTTGTCGCGTTCTTCACACAACGCCGCGGCCTCTGCGCGATTCACGTTGGTGCGCGGGATGGCCCCCTCTTCGTTGGGGAACGGGAAGACGTCCATGTAGAAGCCGTGCAAGATCACCTGCTCGCCCGGCATCTCTTCGTCCGCCAGGCGCGGATAAGCATCCGGCGGCGTGCCAGCGACCAGGGCCCCGCCCGGGATCCACACCATGCCGGTCTTGGGCGGCGGCGGCGCCTCGGGCGGTCCGATGGACCCGCTGGCACGCGGGCTGGCGTCCCCCGACGCGCGGTCTTCGCGGCCGCGCCCGCAGGCGGCTACGGCGGCGACCAGCAGCAGGGCGCCCCAGCGTTCGCTCACGGCGAACGCCGGCGTCATGGCTCGCCGCGCTCGTCCTTCTCGCGCAGCCCCAGCTCTTTCATCTTGAGCTGAAGGCCCTTGCGCGAAATCTTCAAGAGCCGCGCGGCGTGGGTCACGTTGTTGTGGGTCTGATCCAGGGCCTTCAAGATCAGCTCGCGCTCCAGCCGGCTCATGGCGGCCTTGACGCGCTCTTTCAGGCCGTCGGCCAGCGACTCGTCCAGGGCCGGCGGCTCGGAGGGGGTCGACGGGCGGTGGCCGTCGCCGCGCTTCACCTCGGGCGGCAAGTCGGCAACGCTGATCCGATCGCGGTCGCAGAACAGCACGGCGCGCTCCACCAGGTTCTCGAGCTCGCGGATGTTCCCCGGCCAGGGGTAAGACAGAAGCGTCTGTTCCGCCTCGGCGTCGAGCCCGCTCACGTTCTTCTTGAGGCGCGCGTTGAACTTCTCGATGAAGTGAGCGACCAGAAGGGCGACGTCTTCGCGACGCTCGCGCAACGGCGGCAGCCGGATGGAGACGACGTTCAAGCGGTAGTAGAGGTCCTCGCGGAATGCGCCGGCGGCGATCTCTTTCTTCAGGTCGCTGTTGGTGGCGGCGACCAAGCGCACGTCGACGCGGATGGTCTTGATGCCGCCGACCCGCTCGAACTCGTGCTCTTGCAGGGCGCGCAAGAGCTTCACCTGCATCTCGATGGGGATCGTGCCGATCTCGTCCAGGAACAGGGTGCCGCCGCTGGCCAGCTCGAAGCGCCCGGGCTTGCTGCCCACCGCGCCGGTGAACGCCCCGCGCTCGTAGCCGAAGAGCTCGCTCTCCATCAAATCTCGGGGGATGGCCGCGCAGTTGACCTTGATGAAGGGCTTGTCCCGACGCGACGAGTTCTCGTGCAGCGCCCGGGCCACCAGCTCTTTCCCCGTGCCGCTCTCGCCGCTGACCAGCACGGTGGTGGGCGTGTCGGCAACCCGCTCGAGCACGGCATAGAGCTCTTGGATGCCGGCGCTGTTGCCGATGATGCCGTAGCGCGCGTCGACCGGCGGCGGGGCCTCGGCGCTGCGGGTGAACTCGGCCGACGAGAGGTCGCGAGTGCGCAGCGCCTTCTTGACGATGGTCCGCACCTCGGACTGATCGAA
>Ga0138256_10004894_pt1 | contig 14212 bp, 15 predicted proteins | sample KNB2016incub_MG_FD_105486 | JGI IMG/M metagenome (GOLD analysis project Ga0138256, IMG submission 105486) | Active sludge microbial communities from wastewater in Klosterneuburg, Austria - KNB2014incub_MG | ecosystem: Engineered > WWTP > Activated sludge > Unclassified | place: Austria...
CGCCAAGCGCGCGAAGTGCGCCAAGAAAACCAATTAAAAACTTCGCGGCCTTTGCGGTCTTAGCGGTTCAAAAACTTTACCGCCAAGCGCGCGAAGTGCGCCAAGAAAACCAATTAAAAACTTAGCGATCTTTGCGGTCTTAGCGGTTAAAGAACTTTACCGCCAAGGAAACCAATTAAAAACTTAGCGGCCTTTGCGATCTTAGCGGTTCAAAAAAAGAATGTATAACTTCACCCCTCGCCCCTCCCAACAAGACATCCTTCGCTACACAGGCGGACGCCTCGGCATTGCCGCTGTCCCTGGCGCGGGCAAGACGCACATCCTTTCCGCGTTGGCGGCGCAGATCATTCACAGCGGCGTGTTGCAAGACGATCAGGAAGTCCTCATCGTCACGCTCGTCAACTCGGCGGTGGATAATTTCGAAGCGCGCATCAAACGTTTCTTCGACAACCCGCTTCACGCCCTCTACAAATATCGCGTCCGCACACTGCATGGGCTGGCGCATGACATCGTCCGCGAGAAGCCTGCGAGCGTGGGTCTTGAAAATCGTTTCAGCATCATTGACGAACGTGAAGCGAGTTTCATCCGCCGCGAGTCGGTCAATGCGTGGCTGGCGAATCACTCGCTGGATGAATATCTTGACCCGAGTCTCGATCAATCCAAAATGGATTGGGTCAAACGCGATCAACTTCCCAATTTACTGGATTCCCTCGCCTTAGCCTTCATCCGCTCCTCGAAAGATCGCCTCATCACTCCCGTCAGCCTGCGCGCCAAACTCGACTCGTCTCCCACGCCCCTGCCTCTCGCCGAACTCGGTTACAGCATCTACGCGGACTATCAACGCGCCCTCGCCTATCGCGGCGCGGTGGACTTTGACGATTTGATTCGATTGGCATTGACTTTGCTCGAAAACGATGAAGAGTATCTCGCGCGCCTGCAATATCGCTATCCATTTATTTTGGAGGACGAGGCGCAGGATTCGAGTCTGACACAGGAGAGGATACTTTCATTATTAAGTGGTGGTCGAGTAGGTCGAGGCGATAGCCGAGACCGTATCGAGATCACAACGACTGGCTCCAATGTAGCCTCTGGTCTCGATACGCTCGCAACGAACGCTCGCTACTCGACCAGCGAGGTGGGAGGTAACTGGGTCCGCGTCGGTGACCCGAACCAAGCCATCTTCGAAACATTCACAACCGCATCCCCTGAACTTTTGCGCGCGTTCATCCAAAATAATCCCAGCGTAGACATGCCCGAGTCGGGACGGTCACAGCCATCTATTCTCGCGTTGGCAAATCATCTCATTGATTGGGTGATGACATCGCATCCCATCCCCGAAGTGCGGACGGCGTTATCGCTTCCCCATATTGTGCCTGTGCCAGAAGATGACCCCCAACAGAATCCGCCTGACGATCCCACAGCGATCAAGTTCATCAGCAAGAGGTACACGCCTGACGAAGAACTCGAAGCGGTGGTCAAGTCGGTGAAGGGATATGTTGACTCGATTTGGGATTTTCCCGACGACGACAAACCGACGATTGCGATTCTTGTCCCGCGCAACCAACGCGGCGTGGATGTGGTCAATGCGTTGCGACAAAAAGGAATCGAGCCGATCGAGTTAATCTCATCCACATCTGAAACGCGCGCGGCGGCGGGATCGCTGAGTCATTTGTTGGGGTATCTGGCGGATCCGCAGTCGGCGCGGAAGTTGTCGAAGGCGTATGAAGTGTGGAGGAGGGATTGGCGTGATGGCATGTCGTTGCGAGCGCAAGTTGCGAAGCAATCTCCTGATGGTGAGGAGAATGCTGAAAGTGAGGGGGTTGCTTCGACGGAAGAACATCGTCTCGCAACGATATCTACAGACGAGGAGATTGCTTCGTCGCAAAGTGCGCTCCTCGCAACGACATCGGCAATGTTGCGAAAGATGGTGGATGTGGAAAACTTCGTCGCGCCGCAAAATGCTGACGACTGGCGATCAACTGTCGGTGAGAATGAAGCGGAGCAAGTCATCCAAGAGTTGAGCGCGTTCCGAGTCGTCATCCAGAGATGGTTGAGCGCGGTGACGCTTCCGATTGATCAGTTGGTATTGACGCTGGCGCAGGACGTGTTCACCGAAGCGCATGATCTGGCGTTGGCGCATAAACTTGCATTGGTGTTGCGGAGCGCGGCGGACGATCACGCGGATTGGCGTCTGCCTGAGTTGACGGCGGAACTGGCGGTGATCGCGAAGAACGAACGGCGCTTCATCGGCTTCTCGTCGGACGATTCGGGCTTTGATCCCGAACGCCATCGCGGACGGGTAGTGGTGACGACGATGCACAAGGCGAAGGGACTGGAGTGGGACCGCGTGTATTTGATGTCGGTCAATAATTATGACTTCCCGTCGGCGATGCCGAACGACCGTTTTATTTCGGAGAAGTGGTTTGTGAGAAGCGGACTGGATTTGTCGGCGGAGGCGTTGGCGCAGTTGAGCGCGCTGGGGTCGTCGAATGAGTATGACTTCTACGAAGAAGGCGCGGCGACGATGCGCTCGCGGCTGGATTACGTCAAGGAACGCCTGCGCCTGTTCTACGTTGGCATCACGCGCGCGAAGCGGGATTTGATCGTGACGTGGAATTCAGGCAGGCAGGGCGATGCGACGCCGTCCCTGCCGTTGAGTGAGTTGATGGGGTGGTGGGAGTCGGAAGGCAGTAATCAGTGAGTAGTTATCAGTTATCAGTATGTTCATAGACTAAAATTGAGTTATGACAAAACGCGGCGAAGTTTTAGTAGCAATAATCAATAACCTAAATGATTTCGCTGACCTGCGAGACCGTCACTGGTATCGTATTCCTGTTGCCAGCGCTGAAAAATGGCTCAAAAAACGTTTTCCGCCTGAGTGGATTGCTTTTTATCAAACGAAGAAATTTGGCGCAGAGGCTCATGCCATAAATTATGTTGCAAAAGTACTTGAAGTAAAGCAAGTTTATCGGCATGAGATTTTTCCTGATGAGCCGATTAGCGAGAAAACAAACAAGAGATATTACCAACTTTTTCTTTCACCTCTAAAACCGCTTCGTCATCCAATAATCAGCAGGCGTAAGCGTAGAATCATATTTATTTCAACGACTATAGAGAAAGTGAAAGAAGCAAAAGAGATTAATGACCTTTACGACGACAGTAAACTTGAAGATATGCTTTGGGCAGAATTGAAAAGACTAGTAATTCCTGCTGAACGCCAAGAGTTTATAGAGGTGAGCGAGCAAGAATATGCTCTTGACTTCTCGATCTATTGTATTGATGGAAAAGTTGATGTTGAAACTGACGGTGATTTTTGGCATCGCCATCCTGAGAAGAAAGAAGAAGACACTCGACGTTCCAATGACTTACAGACAAAAGGTTGGCATGTTATAAGATTTACCAGCCGCCAAATCCGAAAAGAAATGGAATCGTACTGTATTGATAAAATCAAAAAGATGATTGATAGATTGGGCGGTTTAGATGTTGGCAAATTCAAGCCGATGAAGTTTGGCGACCCAATAGGAACTTATCAGCCGTCACTTTTTGACCCACCAGGAGACAATTGATCGGCATGTCGGCTTGACCTCACCCAGACAACCGTAATGATCGGCACATCGGCTTGCCCCTCTCCAAATGGAGAGGGCATGGGGTTGACTTCTTTTCAGTGTGAGGAGGTGTTGAGTTTCCAAGGCAAAGTTTCGTTTGACAACAATCAAGCGAGCGAGATTTACGGATGATGAAAGTCATGCAAAAAGTCTCAGGTTGTTTTCGATCTGTAGAAGGCGCTGAAATCTTTTGTCCGATCCGCGCTTATCTTTCCACAGCTCGCAAGAATGCGACAGATGGCGCTCTCCGTTTTGCGTCTCGCTTTTATCGGCGCCCCTTACTTGCCTGCTATTGTCTCACCCTTAGCGGTGTAGTTACAAATGGTTTGATATTATTGAATCAGTGTAACTGCTCAGCCTCGGAACATGTCGCTGCGAGGCGCTCTTGGTTTTGCCGAAGCAGTCTCCCAATACCGAGAGATTGCTTCGGCGGGACCCCGAAAAAACATCGGGGCAGGCGAGCAAGAGCCCTCCTCGCAACGACATGCCTGAGCAGTTACGAATCAGTGAAGGCAAAATTTAATAAATCTCAGTGGTTCGATTTTTGCTCGATTAATTTTGAAAAGCACAATAGTCGCTTTTTCGCCGCGCAATAAACGACTGAAGTCGTTACTACGGTAAACCAATCGCGCTACCTGTATCGAAACGTTTTTTGTTTTCCCGCTACGAAAAGAGGACCAAATCAAAAAAAGACCTCGCAGGTTTCGGAACCTGCGAGGTCTGAATAAGAAGTCTGCTCGTTTATCCCAAGTGCGCCACAATGCGCGAGTGGGCGGTTTCGGTATCCATGTCGAACACGGTGATCAACTTGTCGCGCCCCGAGGAGCCTGCCACAATATCGAGGCGTGATTTTGCGACCCCCAGAATATCGGAGAGGAACTCGATCAGCGCCTCGTTGGCTTCGTTGTCGGCGGGTGGCGCGGCGATACGCACTTTGATCGTCCCATCGTCCAACAGTTCCACGATCTCGTTGCGGCTGGCGCGCGGCGTGACGCGCACCGCCAGCGCGGAGCCTCTTTTTCCATCGTGCAATTTTATTTTCAGATCGGTCATGGCTACCTCAGCGAAGAGAGTACGGCAATGATGAAGCGTGACAGGAATTGGACCAGGATCATCAGGATCATCGGGCTGAAATCGAACATCCCGGCGGTGGGCGCCACGCGGCGGATGGGCATGAGCATCGGTTCGATGATGTTGTCGATGCCGCGCCTCACTGGGTTGTACGGATCCATAACATAAGACAGGATGACGGACACAAAAATAAGCAAGGTCAAAAGTTGGGATAACAAACTGACGATATCGATCAGGAAGTCCATTACGCGTCATTCCTCCGGTGTATGCCTGCGCTTGCTACGCTCGCCCACGATAGCCGTCCCCACGCGGACGAGGGTGGCGCCCTCCTCCACTGCCACGGCGTAGTCCAGGCTGGTACCCATGGAGAGTTCGCGCCAATCTCCGCCGGGGAGTTGGTCGGCCAGCCGCTCGCGGAGCCGCCGCACTTGATAAAAGAAGCGGCGCGAGTCTTCCGCATCGTTCCCCAGCGGGGGCATGCTCATCAATCCGCGAATCTGCACATGGGGCAGATCCAAAATTGTGGAAACGTCGGGCAGGAGGGAGTCCCAGGTGGATTCATCCGAGGCGTCCCAGCCCCCTTTGGATTCTTCGCCGCCCACGTTGAATTCGAGCAGGATGGGCAGGATGCGGTTCGCTTCGCCGGCAAAGCGGTTGAGGCGTTGGGCGAGGTTGAGGCTATCGAGCGAGTGTAAAAGTGCGAAGTGATCTGCCACGAGGCGGGCTTTGCGGCTCTGCACATGACCGATCATGTGCCATTCTACACCAGTTTGATTGCCGAGGGATTGAATTTTCGTGACACCTTCTTCGGGATAATTCTCGCCGAGGATGCGCGCTCCCGCTTCGATGGCGGCTTGCGCAACTTCGAGCGGCTGCGACTTGGTGACCACCACCAGGCGGACTTCGTTCGGGTCGCGGTTGCTTTTGCGCGCGGCTGTGGCGATCTGATCGAGCGCGTAGAGGTATTTTTCGCGGATGGAGGAAACAAGTAAATTCATTTTTATTTTAGACTTTATTGGTAATCAGCGAAGAACATTTTTGGGACGCTGAAAAACGCTGAGGTTCGCTGATTCAAAAAAGAAAAATCTGCGTTTCACCTGCCCTGGCGGGCGGCGCAAGGGTCTGCGTGAATCATGCGTCCCGATTTAGTTTTCGATAAAGTCTATTGTACTGTCTTAACCGCTGAGACAGCGAGGCATTGAGATTCTGTGGTTCTATCGTTTTTAACGGGAATCTTTTTTTTCAAACACAAAGGCTTGCATTGACGGTTCGTCTTTCGCTCACCGTGTCGAAATGATACGACGGTCACGTGGGAAAAACACTAGGAATCTAATCTCTTTTTTTCCTTTGTGTCCTTCGCGGCGAGGCGCTTTCCCGTTAATTACGGGAGACCCGATTCTTTTTTCTCCGTGACCCCGCGCCTCAGTGGCGATGTTAACAGAATCCGTTACAGCGAGATCAACGCGCCAAAGCGACCGGTGCGCCCTTTTTCGGCGCGATGCGAGAACCAATCGTCGGTGTGGCAGGCGGTGCAAATGCCGGCGATCTCGATCTTGCCCACGCCAGCCTGCTCGAGCAGGGTCTGGTTCGTCTTCCACAGGTCGAAATGGATTTTGCCGTTGACGGAGCGCAATACTTTTTCTGAATCGTCGCCGAATTTTTGCATCACTTGCAGGATCACGTCAGCGCCGATTTCGTAGTGATCGGGTCCGATGGAAGGTCCGATGCAGGCGACGATGTCGGCGGGGTTCGAGTTGTAATTGGTTTTCATGGCTTTCACCATCGAGCCAGCCACGTCGCGCAGGGTTCCCATCCAGCCGGCATGGGCGACGCCAACCACACCCCGGCGCGGGTCGTGCGCAAGGATGGGCACGCAGTCGGCGAAGCGCATGAACAGGCTGACTTCCGGTTTGTCGGTGAGGATCACATCCGCCTGCCGAACCGATTCGCCTTCCGGGCGCGGGGCTCGGGCGCACACCACGTCGGCGCTGTGCACCTGCCACACATCGAAAATGGATTCGGGCGGGCGGTTCAGGGCGCGGAAGGACAAATGGCGATTCTTGCGGACCCGGTCGAGATCGTCGCCTACCGTTCCGCCCACGTTAAGTGAAGCCCACGGCGAAGGGCTGGCGCCTCCGTGACGCGTGAATATGGCGTGACGGGTCTGGAGGGAATCGAATTGAAAATAGCGAAGTCCGTTATGGACGGCGAAAGGCATGGCGAATCACTCCCCTCCCAATATCTCTTGCAGGGTGGTCATGTCTGCGACTGTTCGATCGAGGTGAATTTTTTGATGAAGAATTGCCGCGTTTCAGCCATCGACTCTTCCATGTAGGGATAGGCGAACCAGGCGGTCATCAGACCGAACAATACGCCGGTGAGAATGCGAAGTAAAGGCGTGCTTTCGCGGTACGGCAGAAGATTTGCAAGCCATTGCCACTCGATCTGGCTGAAGAGTTGCGAGAAGCCGTCCAACCCGATGGGTCCCATGCCGATGAGAATCCACACGATCCAGTGGATGGGCTTGATGCGGCGACCCGTTGCGGAGTAGGCAATGCCGAATAAAAAGATCGCGCCATAGATGGCCACGTCGCGCTCGCATAGCGCCACCTTGTAGCCGACCTCTTGGTTTCCAATGTATGCGCGCGCATCGTAGCGGGCGTAGCTGGTCGCGTCGCGCAAGCCCACGATGCCGGTGACTTCCTCGAAGTTTTTGATGTCGGACATCCCCGCCTCTGCCAGCGGATAGTACGGCTGTTCGCCAAACAGGAAGAAGGATCGAAACCCGAATTGGTGGCACAGTGGTTTGTACATTGTGTAAATCACTTTTGCCGGCACAGGCGCGCCGATTTTCATCAGCGTGGGGGCAAGGAAGGGCAAGCCCACGTATAACAGGATTAATACATTCAGCATCGCCAGGTAATGTTGCGATATCCAGTACATCACCCGGTCGGCGCCGCTGATGGATTGTCCGCGGCGGAGGCGGTCGTGGTGGTCTTCGCGTCCAAGCCGGTCTAGTTGTCCCCGTCGGTCTGAGGCGGCGCCGAGGGTCATGCTGAGTTTTTGCTTGTCGAAGGGAGGTTTCAAACTGTAGGGACCCACTTCAACGACCGGCGCGTTTTCTCCGAATTTTTTTTGGAGGGCGGGGTCGGAATCCACGTCCACTTCCACGAGGCGGTGCGGGAATTTTTCCTGGAGCGACAGCAAATCGGCTTTTGCCGATTTGCTGTGTTCGTCGTCTTTGCGAAAGTAAAGGGTGATTGTGAGCATGAATGAAATCTCTATAAACCGAAATCGATCCAGAAGAATTGCCCCGCCGCGGCGATGCGTTCGAAGATGCCGAAGAAGAGCATAATGCCAACGGTAATGAGGAGGATACCCATTGCCACTTCCACATAACGCATCACTTTGCCGTATTTTCGCAGTGTGAGCGAAACCCAGCCAACGCCGAGCGCGGCGAGCAAAAACGGAATACCCAGCCCGGCGGAGTACGCGCTTAATAATGGCACGCCTTGCGAGGGCGATCCGCCGTTGATCACGAGGGTGAGGATCGACCCCAGCACAGGTCCTACGCATGGAGACCAGCCCGCTGAAAAGAACACGCCCATCAAGGCGGAGGAGAGATAGCCCCATTTTCGGTTGGGCAATTGCTGGACGCGCGTATCATATTCCAAAAACGGGATGCGAAAGACGCCGATCATATGCAAGCCAAAGATGATGACAACAGCCCCGCCCACTTTAGAAAGGATGAATCGCAGGTCGAACAACAGCCTGCTCAATTCGGTGGCGGCGACTCCCAGCGTGATAAAGACCGCGCTAAAGCCGAGAACGAAAGCCAGTCCATGCGTAAACGTTATGAAGCGATTATTTTCTGTCGTTTCGCCGCCGGCAGCGCGCCCGCCCAAATAGCCGACGTATGCCGGCACCAGCGAAAATACGCACGGCGAAAGGAAGGATGCCAGTCCGGCGAGGAATGCCAGCCCCAATGAGATTTGTGTGAATTCCATTTAATTCCCTGGTTGGTTCAGAATGTTAATTTTGTGGTGACTACGATCGTTCCGTGATCGGGAAGCGAAAGTCGTTGTTCGCTTTGCGCGAGCGACACGTGCGGCGTCGTCCAGCGGAAGATCCACTTCGCGTTTTCGGGTGTGACGTTGATACAGCCATGCGAGCGTTTTTCGCCAAACGAGTTATGCCAGAACGCGCCGTGGATGGCGATGCCGTCGCCGCTGATCATGGTGGACCAGGGGACCGCCGGCGTGGAGTAGCCCGATTGGAAACTGCCCGCCGTCATATTCAACGAGATGATCTTCCAATGCGTGAGCAGGTTGCCGACCGGCGTTGCCAGTTTATCGCTGATCTGCCCGGTCTCCGGGTCGAAGGCGATCCCTGTGGAAACACGGCAGTAGAAAACTTCCGTAGCGCCTTCGTAGCAGGATAGTGTCTGCCGGTCTAGATCCACGTCAATCCGCTTCTGGTCCGGCGCAACGTCCGGGCTAATGGGGGAGACATCCTCGTCTGTGAGAATCTTGAACGCCGCGCCATCTCCCCAGAAAAACTCGCCGTAGGCGCCGTAGCCGTAACCATGACCGTTCGCGTCTTCGTTCCAGCGATATTCGGCAAATCCATTGCTGGTTCGAACCTGGTCGATCCACACCACTTGCCCATAATACAAACGCGGGGGAAAGTTATAGGCAATATGATCGTTCAACCATGGCGAGGCGACAGCCCCTTCGTGGGCAAGCTCAACGTAGGGCACGGTCACTTCCGCCCAAAATCCGTTTTGCCCGGCGGGCATTTGAGTAATAGGCGTGTTGGGAACGTTGCGGGTTGGTTGAAGCACGGAGGCGTAAATGTATCCGTTCGGCGTTTCAACGTACCGCTGGTTGTTCAGCCCGCCGATCACATTCCCGATCACTTCACGATTCCACTCGACGAGCGTATCCGCGCCGAGTTTGGCAATGGAGGAGTTCAAGTTTGGGTCGTTCGTGGGGCGGCTTCGCAGATCGATGTCTGGGTCTACCACCCTGCCAATGATCGCGCTGGCGGGAAATTGCGGCAACCGTTTGGGTTTGGAGAGTTCGTCAAAAAGCACGTCGAAAGGAAAGCCTTTCGCGGGCATAAACGCCAACGCGCCCAAGCCTGCGCCGGACAATTTGAGAAAATCGCGTCGTGACATTTTTCGGGTCATTTGTTTTATTTACTCACCTTACGCACCTTTACGCTCTCGCAGGGTCTGTGACCCTGCGAAATACGGCGGTCTCAGACCGCCTTTGAGCGTTACTGCGTAAGGTCACTTATTTACTCTTTCAGCAAGGATACTCACAAAGGAAAACATCGTCAACAGGCAGATGAGAGATGATTAAGCCGGGCGTACCCTTACCGTTCAATCTCTGAAGAAATTCTTAAGCGCAATCACGCAATGAGCGCTGACCTTATGCCCGACCTCATCTTCGCAATAGGTCACGCGCGCGCCAGCCTGTTCGAGCAACACCACCGAATGGCGCGCGCGATCGATGGTCACGGTTTCATCCTTCGTGCCGTGCGCCACAAAAAATTCTTTCCCTTCCAACGGGCGCTTCGGAACCAACTCTTCCAGCCCGCTGGGGATGAAGCCGGCGAGGATTCCCACCTTGCGGATTCTCCGCGGATACAAGAACGACAGGATGTTGCACATCACCGCGCCCTGACTGAACCCCATCACGTCGATCGTTTGTCTTTCGTCAGAATTCGCGTCGATCCACGTGGAGGCTTGATACTCGTCCACCAGCCGCATCAACCCCTCAGCAGACGGGCGGAGTTGCTCGAGGCTGGGCTTGCCGAAATCCTGCCCTGAGTCGAGCGAAGAGTCGGGGCTGTGAAGGGGCCGCCACGTGTACCCAGACGTCCCGGCGGAGAGAGGCGCGCGCGGAGCGATCATCCAGTAATCGAACGACAGACTGCGGGCGAAGACCCACATCGAGTTTTCGTCGCCGGTGAATCCGTGAATCAACAACAGCAGGCGCTTTGGCTTTTTCGGCTGGCGGACGCGCATCATCCAGCCTTGAAATTTGATCAGTTCGGTGTCAATCAGGGTTTGCACGTTTTTGAATCCACTCCAAAATCCAAAGGGATAAAAAGATAAGCGCGATGGGAACGAGCGCGCCGAGCAGGCAGGTGAGCGCCATGAGCGCCCCGCCCGCGCCATAGATGAAATAAATCAAGCCGACGCCAACGACAACAAGCAGGAGGAACGCGCCGACACTCAATCGGATGTTGGTTTGTTTTGCATACTTACGCAGGTCGCGGCTCATGTTGCATTGCCTCCTCTGCGGAGTTGGGAAACAGTTTCAACAAGTCTGGCAGGGCGCGGCGCACTGCCTGGTCGCCCTCGAGGGCGATCTCGGTCACGTAGCCGGTGTCGAGCGTGTACAAATGAGTTACGTTCGGTCGAATGATAATGTCGGGTTGTGAACGGTCGAGGTTGTGCGTCGTGATCGCGCGGTTGAGCATATCTTGTGAAAGCAGAAAAATATCGATGGCTTGAATGAACCGCAAGTTTTTGATCCGCTGAGCCAGCCAACGCGGGATGAATCGCGGCAGGACGATGCGCTCCATCGTGGCGGGGACGCCCAACGGAGCGGTCAACACAACCGCCGCCACCGGGGTCTTTGCATCGACCAGTGATCGCGCCGCCTCGACCGGTACCGGGTTTAACACGCCTCCGTCCACAAGGTCCATGTCCATCATGCGCCGGGCGGGGAAGATGCCGGGCAAAGCAACGGAGGCAAGTAACGCTTCCACCAGCAAACCCTCGCGGATGAAGATTTCGCGCCCGTGTTCGATTTCGGTAGCGGTGACGATCAGCGGGGTTTTCAAATCATGAAAAGTTTTTTTGCCGAAAAAACCGCGGACAAATTTCTCGAACCTGCGCAGCCCAAGAAACGCCGGTTCGCTTTGTTTGTCTCGTCCCGAATATCCTGTCCGCTTGAGGCAATGGAACACCTGCTCCATTTCGTCGGGTGAATGCCCCAGCCCAAACAACACGCCCACCAACGCGCCCATGCTCGTCGCGCCAATGGCTTGAATATCGAAACCGTTGCGCGTCAACGCGCGCAGGACGCCGATGTGCGAAACTCCTTTGACGCCCCCGCCTCCCAAAGCAACCGCGATGCCCTTATGCGTCACCGCTGGCTCCAGGAATTCAACGTTCGCGCCAGTCGTTTATGCCAGAGGAACAGGCTCATCAATTCGGGCAGGATTTCGTCGAACGCCTGCTCGCCGCGTTTTGCAATTTCGCCAACGCTCACCTGCTCCAGCGTTTCCACATCCGACACGGCGGGGCGGATCAGAATCTCCGGCTTGTCCACCTCGAGGCGATATTCGCTAACCGCGCGGTTCATGATATCCACCGAGCGGAGGACAACATCAATGGCTTGCGCGTATCGCATTTTACTCAATCGCTCTGTGATCGAGTGCGGGACGTATTTCGGGCGCGGCAGACTCCACGACTGGGCTGGTTCGCCCATCGGAACATTCAACGCCACTGCGACCACCGGCAAATTTGGCGCGAGCGCGCGGGCTGGCGCAACCGGAACGGGATCGAGAGTCCCCCCATCGACCAATTCCATGTCGTTGATGCGACGCGCCGGAAAAATACCGGGGATTGCCGCAGAGGCGAGCACGGCGTCCAACAAGTCTCCTTCAGAGAGCAAAACTTCCTTCGCTGAGTTTAAGTCTACGGCGGTGAGCGCAGTGGGAATTTTCAAATCGGCGAAGGTTTTGCCTCCCAGCCAGGTCTCCAGCCATGCCGCCGCGCCCGCGATCCCCATGAACGACGGTTCATCATCGGGCGCGTGACCGTACACTTTCGTTTGATCGAAGGAGGAAAAGATCGATTCGATCTCATCCGGCGGATAGCCCAACGCGTAAAAGGCGGTTACCAATGCGCCGAAACTTGTCCCCGCAATGGCGCGAATTTTGAATCCGTGCTGGTCTAACCGGCGGAGGACTCCGATGTGGGCGTTCCCTTTTGAGCCGCCGCCGCCAAGCGCAAGTGAAATTTCCATGTTGATCACGCCTTCATTATACACAGGGACGACCCGCCGGGTCGTCCCTGTTGATGGACGTATTACGCTTAATCAGGGCTTTCGCTTGTCATTCTGAGCGAAGCAAAGAATCTCTGAGGCTATCGTAGAGACCCTTCGGGATGCGGGACGTCCCGAAGGACGACATGAAAAAAAGGATTTGAGCGAGAGTCCTGTTAATGAGTTTCGCTAACACGAAAGCGCAAAGTGAACTTTGCGGTACAGCCTAAACTATGGAGGCGCTACCGTCGTTAGCGTGATTATTTCCGTTGGCGGAATCGGGGTCTCTGTGAACGTGGATGTCGGCGGCGCCACTGTAAATGTCGAAGTGGGAGGCTGTGTATTCGTCGGCGGGAGAGGCGTGTTGGTCGGCGCGGCAACCACAATGGAGACAGTGAGCGTCGATCCAAACACGGTCCCGGTTTGGGTGGAGAGTTGCCATGATCCGGTATACGCGCCGGGCTTTTTCGGGGCGACCAGCGCGACAGAGAGTTGAGTCCATTTTTGCGGAGCGATCACCTTCCCCAACCCGCTGGGGTTGCCGTCCATTTGGCTCCCCCCGGCAAACACCAGCCTGAATTGGAGCGCCCAGTCGCAGGTCCCATTGTTTTGAACCTTCCATGTTTTTGTGAACGGCTCGCTGGGCTTCACCACTGTGCCGGCAGGGATGCTCACATCACTGATCAACAGCAAATTATTGCATCCCGACCCCAGGGTCGATGGGTTTGGCGTGGGCGTGAACAGCGTGCCTGTCGGCGTAGGCGAGCCGGTGGAAAGCGCCGGCACAAACACCAGTCCCTGCGTGGAGGATGGAGCCGGTGATGGAAGCGGCAAGGCGGTGTTCGTGGTAGTGGCGGTGGACGGCAGGGATGTTTCAGTTGAAGTGGGCGCGAGCGCGGTTTGCGTTTCAAAGATCGACGCGGCGAGCGTCCCCACCCCGGCGGTTAGGATGGCGTTCACATCCGCCTCCCCGCCTTCCTCTGTGGCGGTTCCACCACAGGAAACGAGCAACAATCCGCACAACATCACAATGGGAAATAGTCTTTTTCGTACAGAAGCCATGAAACCTCTCTTTAATTTGAATTTTTTACGGGACAGCCCAATTATATCCATGATCGGTTTCATCCGATCAGCCTGCAACCCACAATGCCCCTACGCTGACCATACGGTCAACGAGATGGGGGAGGCAACAGCATCTCCGAGGTGTCGCGGGCAAGGATCGCGTTCAGCATATCGAACGACGGTCCCGCCGGATAATCGACGCGAACAATACTGCCGCCCGCCACGCGCACGATAACGCTGGAACCATCCGCGCGGATGAGCGCGATCCCATATTCCCCGGCGGGGTAATAGGCATCGGAATACGCGCTTTCGGAAATCTCAAAGACGGCATACAGGCTTTCCGCATCCAAGCCTTGCCAGTTGGAAATTTCATCTTTTCGAAAATAACTGCCCTCCGAAAATAGAGCA
>Ga0138256_10004895_pt1 | contig 14212 bp, 11 predicted proteins | sample KNB2016incub_MG_FD_105486 | JGI IMG/M metagenome (GOLD analysis project Ga0138256, IMG submission 105486) | Active sludge microbial communities from wastewater in Klosterneuburg, Austria - KNB2014incub_MG | ecosystem: Engineered > WWTP > Activated sludge > Unclassified | place: Austria...
GGACCATCGAAGCACAAACAGGCAATGTATTTATGGCTTACCGGGATGTGATGAAAGTTAATGCATTGATTGATGGATGGAAAACAACCAATAAACCTGTATATGATTTTACTGCCTCCGATGGCATTCAGCATAGTGTCTGGGTAGTCGACAGGGATATTGTTGTTAATTCTATCACCGAATTATTTAAAACCGAAGTACCTGCCACTTATATTGCCGATGGCCACCACCGGGCCGCTTCCGCTGCTAAAGTAAGCAAGCAATTAGCTGACAGTGCCGATGCAAAATATTTTCTCACCACCATTTTTCCGGCCAGCCAACTAGCCATTTTAGATTATAACAGGGTAATAAAAGATTTACATGGACTAACCGGCGCAAAACTTATTAGCCGCTTGCAGGATGATTTTTTTATTACACTAAGTGTTGAGCCAGTAAAGCCATCACAACTCCATGAATTCGGTATGTACATGGAAGGGCAATGGTATATTCTTACGTCCCGAAAAGGTACTTACAGTGAAGACCCTATCGGAGTGCTGGATATAACTATATTATCGAATAATATTCTTGAAAAATTATTAGGCATAAAAGACCAGCGAACCGATAAAAGGATAGACTTCGTTGGTGGTATCCGTGGGTTATCGGAACTGGAAAAAAGAGTGAATAGTGGAGAAATGAAAGTGGCTTTTAGTCTTTATCCCGTCACTATAGAACAATTATTTGATATTGCTGATGCGGGTAAAGTAATGCCCCCGAAAAGCACCTGGTTTGAGCCCAAGTTGAGAGATGGGCTCCTAACTCATCTTATTTAAGCCTCCCTGCTCAAATATTTGTTATTTTGCAACAGAGACGTCCTGTATTACGTCTCTTCTTTTTTAATTTACAGTCTTAAGTGGTGCATGGCATGATTTTATGTGGCAACATCCACCAGGCCGCTTTAAATAATTAGCAAATGAAAAAAACACTTTCCTTCCTTTTGGTCGTTACAATAACTTTTTCTTCCATAGCCCAACCCGACGATCCCAAAGTGATGCATGAAACAGCCAAAACTTTTATGAGATCAGGAGATTTTGATAATGCAATTATTGTTTTAAACCGGGCATTACAGAATGACAGCAAAAACCTCGAAATGCAGAAAGATATGGTGATGTGCTATTACCTGAAAAGAGATTTTGCTAAAGCTTCGGAAGGAGTAAAAACATTGATTGACCGGGATGATGCAGATGTGGTAGTATTCCAGATTGCCGGAAATATTTACAAAGCATTGGAACAACCAAAAGAATGTGAAAAGCTTTATAAAAAAGGATTGAAAAAATTTCCAAAAAGTGGTCCTCTTTTGAGTGAGTATGGTGAATTGCTATGGGCTACCAAAGATTTCGCTGCCATAAAACAATGGGAAGAAGGGATAAAAGCCGATCCTGGCTATAGCGGTAATTATTATAATGCTGCCATGTTTTATTTCTATACCAAAGACAAAGTATGGAGCCTGATCTATGGTGAAATCTTTATAAATATGGAAAGCCTGAGTGAAAGAGGCGCTGCCATGAAGCAACTACTATTACAGGGCTATAAAGAAAAATTGTTTGCAGACGCTGACCTGATGAAAGGAGAAGAAGGTAACAAAAGTGAATTTGCTAAAACCTTTTTAGGAAGTATGGCAAGATTGTCTTCATTGGCAAATAAAGGCCTCACTGCCGAGACACTTACCATGATACGGACAAGATTCATCCTTGATTGGTTTACTAATAATGCCAGCAGATACCCTTTCCGTTTATTTGATTACCAGCGACAATTGCTATCTGAAGGAATGTTCAATGCCTACAATCAATGGTTATTTGGCACTTCAGAAAATCTGGCTGCCTACGAAAACTGGACAAAGACTCATACAGAAGAATATAACACCTTCAGTGCTTTCCAGCAAAACAGAGTTTTCAGAATGCCCCCGGGACAATACTACCAGGCACAATAAAAATACTTTACCCCTTAAAACAAACCCTCCTTTACTTCAGGAGGGTTTGTTTTTTATATATTGCTTTTTGCTTAAATTGGCTTTCCTAAAGTTCTGATTAACTAACACAATTACGATTGCTATGACGGAGCCAAAAAGACTTTTTGACTGCATTGAATACCACCTGGAAAGAAAACCGCTGGAAGATATGCTGGCAGGCAAAGAAGCCGGACAATGGAAAAAATATAGTACTGCTGAGGTAAAAGTTATCGTAGATAATCTTAGTGCCGGGCTATTGAGCCTTGGTATCAGCTGTGGAGACATGACACCCGAAGGAAGAGACAAGGTAGCAATACTTTGTAAAAACCGCCCTGAGTGGATTATGCTGGATATGGCTGTGCAACAAATTGGTGCCATGCTGGTACCTGTTTACCCGACCATTAATGTAAATGAGCTTGAATTCGTTTTAAAAGATGCCGCAGTTAAAATAGTGTTTGTGAATGATGAGGACCTTTTTTTAAAAGTGCTCAGTCTTAAAGAAAAAGTGCCAAGCCTTAAAGAAATTTTCACCTATGAACATGTAGCAAATGCCAGGCACTGGAAAGAAGTAACGGCATTGAGTACTCCACAACTGATTGAGCAGGTAAAACCCATCAGTGAAAAAATTACATATGAAGACCTCGCCACCATCATTTATACTTCCGGAACTACAGGAACTCCAAAAGGAGTGATGTTATCACACCGCAATATTCTATCGAATGTTATGGCTTCTATTCCCTGTTTTCCTCCGGGAGATGAGCTTCGTTCGCTGAGTTTCCTGCCACTCAATCATATTTTTGAACGGATGGTAACTTATCTCTACTTATTCAGGGGTACATCTATTTACTATGCTGAGAGCCTGGATACAATTGCCGATAACCTGAAAGAGGTAAAACCAAATATGTTTACCACGGTGCCCCGCCTGCTGGAAAAAGTGTATGACCGTATCATGCAAAAAGGGAATGAATTGACGGGTACCAAAAGAAAATTATTCTTCTGGGCACATGGCTTAGCAGAAAAATTTGAAATCAATAAAAATCTGGGTGCCTGGTATAATTTCAAATTAAGCATTGCCAATAAAATTATTTTCAGCAAATGGAGAGAAGGTTTAGGTGGTAATCTTAAATGTGTTGTTACCGGTGGTGCAGCCTGCCAGGTAAGGCTTATCCGCATTTTTACGGCAGCCCGTATTCCTATAATGGAAGGTTATGGACTAACAGAGACTTCACCGGTTATTTCTGTTAACCGCTACCAGGAAAGTGGCAGAGCATTTGGCACGGTCGGTCCTTTAATAGATGATGTACAGGTTAAAATCGCTGAAGATGGAGAAATACTGTGCAAAGGCCCGAATATAATGATGGGGTATTACAAACGTCCCGACCTGACCGCACAGGATATAGTGGATGGCTGGTTCCATACGGGTGATATTGGGATACTGACAGAGCAAAATTTTTTAAAAATAACTGACCGAAAGAAAGAACTTTTCAAAACAAGCGGCGGTAAATATGTAGCTCCTCTTGCCATTGAAAACAAATTAAAAGAATCGCCTTTTATAGAACAGGTAATGCTGGTGGGAGCCGATAGAAAATTCGTAAGTGCACTGATAGTTCCCTCTTTCGCCAATTTAAAGGATTGGGCAAGAAAAAATAATATAGCAGAAACCGGTAATGAGGAATTAGTCCGCCATCCAAAAGTGATTGATTTATTCAAAGAGCTTGTTGAAAGCTTCAATAAATTCTTTAATCATGTGGAACAGGTAAAAAAATTTGAGTTGCTGACCAATGAATGGAGTGTTGATACCGGTGAGCTTACCCCAAAAATGTCACTGAAGAGAAAAGTGGTTATGGAAAAATACAGGGATGCTATTGAAAGGATTTACTCCTGACAAAGGATTACTTGCTCTTATCCGCTGAGTCTTTTCTTCCCCGCTGCATCATTTTTTGAACAAACGTATCAAACTTTGTTTGCTGTTCTGCAGTAAACAAATTTCTTATTCTCTTAAAATGTGCAAAGGTGAGTTTATCTATAGTGGATTGTTGTTCAGTTATCTTCCGGCTGTAAATATCCAGTACACTATCACTTACTGTTGAATCTTTCAATAATGCATAAAAGGCAGTTTTAGCTGCTCTTACTGAATCAAATAAGGGTTTAATATTCTTTAAATGCTCCCCTTTCAAAAGTTTGTGCTCTTTCTTTTGCTCTTCGGTCATGTTCAATTCTTTGGCCAACATTTCTGATGGATCCCCTTTACCTCTCGGCCCGTCCCCATTTTTTTTCTTACCCATCACCAAAAAAGCAACCAGTGCAATATTGGCAATCAGCAGCAAAACAACTGCTATGGTGAGAATCCTGTTATTGGAGTTTTTCATCTTATTTATCCTGGGTTAAGTCGTACACCGAACTATTATTATCATTGAGGCGGTACTCTGAGGCAATGGATTGAAGGATTTCTGATTCGGTGCCCGAAGCAATATTATTCTTCGTTTTACTGGTAGCATCCCCGCGGAAAATGACAAAAGCATTTACCACTAATACCATTACCAGTGCAGTTATTGCAAAAGCCGGACGAAGAACCCAATGTTTTTTAGTCGCTGGTTCAAGTCCCTTTTCCATTTTTGCCTTGAGCCTGGTATAAAAAAAATCAGGCACGGTTGCCTTTTGAACTCCGTCAAGACTTCCAAGAATCTCTTCAATTTTCTTATTTCTGTTGTTATTCATATTTACATCATTTTTGACGGGAAGACGGTTCAAAACCTTCGACCCGGTAAATTAGTCAGTCGGTTTCTTTTTCAAGTATTTTCTTCAAATTTTGTTTTGCCCTGTGCATCAACGATTCAACGGCCGGTACGGAGGTCTGCATTACCTCACTTATTTCCTGGTAACTTAAGTCTTCCAGCTTATGCAAGGTAAATGCTGCCTTCTGATTCTCAGGTAGTTGGGCTATTGCCTTAAACAATTTGGCGGCAGTCTCCTTACGATCCATTGCCACTCCGGGATGATTAAAATCAGGTATTTCATACAAAGGCTCGTTCCCTTCCCCAAAAAGTCGTTGCATAAAGCCAAATCGCTTTTTGCTTTTACGGCTTCTTAGCAAATCCAGGGAACGGGTTGTCGCTATGCGGTACATCCAGGTTGATAATTTCGATTCGCCTTTAAAACTATGGATAGACCGATAAACCTGTATAAAAACCTCCTGCGCCACATCTTCAGCATCTTCTGCATTCTGCACTATACCGATAGCCGTGTTGAAAATTCTGTCTTTATAGTTCTCTACTAAATACTTGAAAGAAGCTTCATCTCCACTTTTTAAGCCTTGTATTAGTTCGTTTTCGTTCAAAATTTAGCCATTGAGTTTAATGCCCGAACTTACGAAACATGGGCTTAATTCTTTCCTATATTTGCACCCCCGCTGCCGGCGAGGCAAAGGCTGGTCCCGTAGTTCAATGGATAGAATAGAAGTTTCCTAAACTTTTGATACAGGTTCGATTCCTGTCGGGACTACAAATTTTATAAAAGTGTATGAAGTTCTATAATCTCCTTATTAAATATCGCCTTTGGGTTGGTATTGTGTTGATAGCCCTGGGTATTTATGTCAACTATTCTGCCAGCTTCTGGCCGGCTTTCCCGCTTTACTTAGTTGGAGTGATATTAATATTAGGGCATTTTTTCTTCGGGCCGCTTCGTCTTATCCAAACCTATATGGAAGAAGGAGATATGGATGGTGCCGAAAAGGTATTGGCTTCCATTAAATATCCCAACTTGTTATATAAGCCTATCCGTTCCGTGTATTACACATTGCAAGGTAATATTGCTATGATGAAACAGGATTTTGTGGGTGCAGAAAAAAGCATGAAGAAAGGTCTTGACCTCGGTATGCCGATGAAAGAAGCCGAAGGTGCCAGTATGCTGCAAATGGGAATGCTGATGATGCAGAAAAATGATTTGAAGCAGGCGGAGAGCTACATCCGGGGTGCTATCCGTAAAGGATTACCTGATAAAGAAAATGAAGCAGCTGCTTACTTGCAGATGTGCAGCATTATGATGAACAAAAGAGAATTTCGTGCCGCTAAAGATTTTTTCAGAAAATGTAAAGCATTAAAGCCAACAACACCCCAAATAGTCGACCAGATAAAACAGATAGAAAAATATATTTCGAGAATGCCGGGATAGTGGTTGATTAGTTTATTGGTTAAATAGTTTAAGTGGCTGACAGTTTATTGTCAGCCTTTTTATTTACATACTGTTTATCAAGTAACTTGTGTTATCAAAATCAGCTGTATGAAAAAAGTATTACTCCTTGCAGTTTTAATAGCTCTTTTTATAGATTCCAATGCTCAGCGAAGAGCTACAAGAAGAATCGCTTTAATACCACAACCCGTTTCGATAGTTGAGAATAATAAAGCAGGTAATTTCATTTTACCATCCACCATTAACATCATCGTTCCCAACAATGAAGAGGTAAAAAAAATAGCCTCATTATTTGCCGCACAAATAACACCACCTACAGGATATAAAACAACCATTAAAGCAGGTAACTCCCCATTACCTAAATCCATATTATTTTTATTAACCACAGATAAAACAATAGCTGACGAAGGATATAAATTGAAAGTTACCAGTGCCGGTATTACCCTTACTGCAAGAAAACCAGCCGGCATTTTTTATGGTGTGCAAACTTTGCTGCAATTACTTCCTTCGGGAATAACCAGTACAACCGAGCTTGATTATGACGAATGGGATATTCCCGCTGTAACTATCGAAGATCAACCCCGTTTTGGATGGAGAGGTTTGATGCTGGATGTTTCCCGTCACTTTTTCACGGTAGCACAAGTGAAAGATTATATAGACCAAATGGTGAAATACAAATTCAATTTGTTGCATTTAGGATTGACGAATGACCAGGGCTGGCGCATTCAAATAAAAAGTTTACCTAAACTAACTGAAGTAGGTGCATGGAGAGTAGAAAGAACAGGCACATTTGGTAACTTATCAAAACCGCAACCCGGCGAGCCTGCAACGTATGGTGGATTTTATACCCATGAGGATATCAAAGAATTAGTGAAATATGCGGCGGATCGTTTTGTAAATATCCTGCCGGAGATCGATGTGCCGGGTCACAGTCTTGCAGCCATTGCTTCTTATCCCGAATTGTCCTGTACACCCGGAGAGTATTATGTAAGTCCCGGTGACAGGTTTATGGTATGGCCCGGAGGTGGTCAGCACTTTTATGGCTTATTGGATAACACCATTTGCCCCGCTAATGAAAAAGCCTATGAGTTTTTAGATAAAGTATTTACGGAAGTAGCTCAATTATTTCCATTCGGATACATCCACATGGGTGGCGATGAAACAGCCCGCAACTTCTGGGAGAAGAGTGAACAGATAAAAGCATTAATGAAAAAGGAGAATCTGAAAGATTTGGATGAAGTGCAAAGCTATTTTGTAAAACGGGTAGAGAAGATCATCAATAGCAAAGGCAAAAAAATGATTGGCTGGGATGAAATTCTGGATGGCGGATTAGCTCCTAATGCAGCAGTAATGAGTTGGCGGGGAATGAAAGGTGGCATTGAAGCAGCTAAACAAGGTCATGAAGTAGTGATGAGCCCTACCGATTTTGCCTATATAGATTATATGCAGGGCGACGCTGCCATTGAACCTCCTGTATATTCAACATTGCGATTAAAAAAGGCTTACCAGTTTGAACCATTGCCAGAAGGAGTTGATGCCAAATTAATAAAAGGCGGGCAGGCCAACCTATGGACAGAACAGGTGTACAATACCCGGCACATGCAATACATGACATGGCCAAGAGCTTTTGCCATTGCCGAAGTATTGTGGAGTTCAAAAGAAAAAAGGAACTGGGAATATTTTTCTAAACGAGTAGAAAATCATTTCAAAAGATTGGATATGGCCGGAGTAAAATATGCTCCAAGCATATATGACCCTATCATTACTGCTACAAAAAAAGATACGGCTAGCGTAGTGGTAAAATTGGAAACGGAAATAGAAGGCCTGGATATTCACTATAGCTTTGACAATTCTTTTCCCGATAATTTTTACCCCGTGTATAAAGAACCGTTGACAGTGCCAAGAGACGCAGCAACTATGAAACTGATTACATACCGGAACAATGAACCCATAGGTAGAATGATGGTGCTTACGATAGCAGAGTTAAGAAAAAGAGCAGGGATAAAATAATTAATTGATAATAATTATAGGGTCGTCCAAAGTGTTAACACCTGTCTTCTTTGCCTTGTGAAATTTATTATGCATTCCATTTGCCAAACATCTCTTCTACTTTCTTAAACCGGTAATCAAAAATACCGTCCAGTTGTTTTTTTACAAACAGGGTATTAGCAAGTCTCCCAAATATCCAAAATGGGTTTTTGTAATGTATAATGTCCGTCATTTCCACGCCACCCGGTATTTCTTTGAAATGGTGCTGGTGGTGCCATAATGAATAAGGACCATAGCGTTGTTCATCAATAAAATACTGCTTGTCTTTTACCTGGGTTATTTCTGTCATCCAGTACAGTGGAATTCCCAAAAATGGTTTTACCGTGTATTCAATAATCTGACCGGCATACATAATATCTCCATGATGTTTGGAAATTACTTTAAACCCCATATTATCAGGAGTAATGGCCTGCAGGTTGGCAGGATTGGAGAAAAAATCCCAGGCTCTTTCTAATGAAATGGGGATTTTTTGGAATGTTTTGATGGAATGTGCTGCCATGGAGATTATTGGTTTAAATTCGTTTGAATAACGATTTACAGTAAGAAAAGTTCACCTGCACTATGTCATTTAATAAAGAAAGATTAGAAAGTAAATTTAAAGAGGAATACGAAAGGCTAAATGAAAAGCAGCGCATTGCCGTTGATACTATCGATGGCCCGGTGATGGTTATTGCCGGACCAGGCACTGGTAAAACACAAATATTGGCCAGCCGCATTGGAAAAATATTATTAGATACTGATGCACAGCCCGAAAATATACTTTGTCTTACCTATACCGAAGCAGGTGTAGTGGCGATGCGGAGACGGTTATTAAACTTTATCGGTCCAAATGCATATAAGGTAAACATCTGCACTTTCCATGCTTTTTGCAATGATGTAATACAGGATAACTTATCGCTGTTTGAAAAAACAGCCCTGGATCCTGTTTCTGATTTGGAAAAAATTCAATTCTTTAAAGAACTGATTGATTCTTTCCCCAAAAATCATCTGCTGAAAAGATATAGAGGTGATGTTTATTTTGAGATCAATAACCTGCAATCACTTTTCAGTAACATGAAAAAAGAAGGTTGGACACCTTCATTCATTAATCAAAAAATAGATGATTACCTCGCCAACCTGCCAACAAGAGATGAATTTATTTATAAAAGAAAATATAAAGAGTTCAATGCAGGTGATTTGAAAAGAGATAAAATACAGGAAGAACAGGAGCGAATGGAAAAGCTCCGGGCTGCAGTTGGTGAATTTGACCGTTTTCAACAATTAATGCGGAAAAAGAATCGCTATGATTTTGATGACATGATCAACTGGGTCATCAAAGCATTTGAAGAAAACAAAAACCTGCTCGCCAACTACCAGGAAAAATATCAATACATACTGGTAGATGAATACCAGGATACAAGCGGTACACAAAACAGGTTGGTAGAATTATTGATCAGCTATTGGGAAAAGCCCAATGTATTTGTAGTGGGTGATGATGACCAGAGTATCTATCGCTTTCAGGGAGCCAACGTAGAAAATATGCTGGACTTTGCCGCTAACTATCAAAACGATCTACTCACTGTTGTATTAACCAACAACTATCGATCTACACAACCAATTTTAGATATTTCAAAAACGTTAATCAACCGCAATGACGAACGGTTGGTAAAAAAGATTGAAGGCCTTAGCAAAGAACTGCTTTCCACTAATCAACTTATTAACCAATTAACTAATAAACCATTCATCCGGGAATACGATACCCAGCGGCAAGAGATGATCGGCATAGCAAAACAAGTGCAGGATTTAGTGGGGCAACAAGTGCCCCCTGGAAAAATCGGCATTATCTATAAAGAAAATAAATACGGAGAAGAACTGGCGCAATATTTCAAGCTGCTGAATATTCCGGTATATAGCAAACGGCATTTGAATATTTTGGAATTGTCGCTGGGACAAAAAATAATGCTGGTATTAAAGTACCTCGCATCAGAACATGATATTTCATATAGCGGCGATGAAATGCTGTTCGAAATTTTGCACTTCGATTGGTTTGGCATTCCATCAATAGAAATTGCCAAGATCAGTATGGAAGTAGCCGAGAAAAGATATAAAGATGATAAGACTTCCATTCGCCAATTATTGGTTGAAAAATCCCTGGCTCCGGCTAAAGATCTTTTCAGCAGTAATCTTCACGGAGGGTTGAAAAAAACATCAGCTATCATTGAGCAATTGGTTACTGATGTTTCCAATGTTACGCTACAGCATTTATTTGAAAATATTATCAGGGAAGCCGGTGTGCTTAGTCACATAATGCAAAGCCCCGACAAACATTGGCAGTTGCAAATACTAACTGGCCTGTTTGATTTTGTAAAAGATGAAACCCATCGTAACCCCACTTTAAATCTCCAGGGATTTGTGAACCTTATTGAGATGATGGAAAAAGAGGACATCAAACTGCCTTTGGTACAGGTAAGTGGCAGCGATAAAGGTGTAAACCTGATGACAGCACATGGCTCAAAAGGATTGGAGTTTGAATATGTATTACTCGTTGGTTGCAATTCGTCATTCTGGGAAAAGAAAAGAAAACCCGGTGGTGGATATAAATTACCGGACACAATGTTTACTTCGCTAGCCGGTACTAACGATGAGGAAGAACTGCGTAGATTATTTTATGTAGCAATAACTAGAGCAGAACAGCATCTTTATATTTCCTACAGCAAATTCAAAAATGATGGCAAAGAATTAGAGCCATCGATGTTTATTGCAGAAATACAGGACGAACATCAACTGCCAATAGAGAAAATAATTATCGACACCGGAGTATTATCTGAATTTGCAGCGTTGCATTTTATAGAAGCGCAGGCACCCGAAATTGATAAAATAGAAGAAGAATATATTGGCCAAATGCTGGATAAGTTTGTAATGAATGTAACAGCGCTGAATAATTACCTGAAATGCCCCCTGGAGTTTTATTTCAAAAATTTAGTCCGCATACCATCTCCAAAGAATGAAGCCACTGAATTTGGTTCGGCTGTGCATCATGCACTGGAAAAACTATTCCGCAAAATGCAGGATGGTAAGAAAGATACATTTGAACCGAAAGAAGAATTTATTGGTGACTTTGTATGGTACATAGAACGTCATAGAGAAAGTTTTACCAGGGAACAATATGCCCGCCGCCTCGAATATGGCCAGGAAGTATTGAGCCACTATTACGATAAATACATCAGCAGTTTTAATAAAATTGTAACCATCGAACGGCGAATTAAAACCGTTTATAAAGATGTGCCGTTAAAAGGCGCATTGGATAAATTAGAATTCGATGGTAAATCAGTAAACGTAGTTGACTATAAATCCGGCGACCCTGATAAAGGTATTCCCAAAACAAAAGGGCCGTCAGACAAAGACCCCAATGGCGGCGACTACTGGCGGCAAGCCGTTTTCTATAAAATACTCGTAGATAATTACGAGCAGAAAGACTGGAAAGTCGTAAGCACCGAATTTGATTTTATTGAACCCGACAAAAAGAAAAACTATCGGAAAGAAAAAGTAGTTATCTCTCCGGTAGATATTATAACCGTTACTCAGCAAATAACTGATACCTGGGAGAAAATTCAAAACCGGGACTTTTATACCGGCTGCGGAAAAGAAGATTGCCATTGGTGCAATTTTGTAAAAACCAATAACCTGGCAATTGCCCTGCATTCGCTGGAAGAAGAACCTACAGAAGACTAACCGTGAAGCGGACTTGTTCTGCTTCGTTCGCCCTGAGGTGAACTTGTTCTACTTCTGGGGATTTATGATTTTAAAAACAACCCATTCCCGGCAAACTCTTTAAGTTTGCACCTCGCATGAGTTATAAAAGTGTAATATCAGCAACAGCCCTCCTTATAATCTCTTTAATCAGTATAATCAGTGGTCCGGGCTGCGCCAATATCATACCGCCGCAAGGTGGACCAAGAGACTCCATTCCCCCGGTACTTCTGAAAGCTACTCCGGTCGACTCTACAAGAAATTTTACAGGAAATAAAATCGTTTTCACTTTTGATGAGTTTGTGGATGTGCAGGCTGTACAGGAAAATTTATCCGTTTCTCCTTCTCCCAGGATCAATCCTTCTGTGGACTTTAAATTAAATACCGTTACAGTAAAATTGAAAGATAGCCTTGAAGCCAATACTACTTATTCTATAAACTTCGGTGATGCCATTAAAGACTATACCGAAGGAAATCCCATAAAGGGATTTACCTATACCTTCTCCACCGGAAAGTATATTGATTCATTAGAACTTACCGGCAATGTGATGCTGGCTGAAACCGGCAAAACAGATTCTACATTAATTGTCATGCTTCATACCAGTGCCGATGATTCCGTGGTGGTGAAAGATAAACCCCGCTATGTAGCAAAACTGGATAGTAAAGGGAATTTTATTTTTAAAAATCTTCCACCCAAAACTTTTTACCTGTATGCCCTTAAAGATGAGGGTGGCACCCGTCGGTATTTCAGTGATAAACAATTGTTCGCTTTTGCGGATAAGCCAGTAATTGTCTCGGGCAAAACCGAACCTGTTACCTTGTATGCATACTCAGTAAAGCCACCGCCTCAGCAAACTGCTGCACAATCTGGTATCAATATCGGAAATCGAAATAAAAAAGGAGAAGGAATGGCTGCTGATAACCGTTTAAAGTACCTGACTAATCTCAATAATAATCAGCAGGACTCGTTGGCTAATTTCACCATAACTTTTGAACAGCCACTTCGTTCTTTCGACTCAACAAAAATCAGGCTTTATACCGATTCTGTTTTTACCCCAGTTGCTGGTTATACATTTCAAAAAGACACCAATAACAAAAAAATTGTTCTTATACACACCCCCCTGACCGGTCAAACTGATTGGAAAGAAAACACCACCTACCATCTTATTCTAGACAAGGATTTTGCATCAGACTCTTCCGGTAAAAAATTATTGAAGACCGATACCCTTAGCTTTAAAACAAAAAAAATAGCTGATTACGGCTCTCTGCAATTAAAATTTAAAAATCTGGATATAGCCAAAAACCCAGTTCTGCTCTTTGTTTTAAGTGAAAATATTTTTAAATCCGTATCGCTGAGCAATGCTGAGTTTTCGCAGCCTCTTTTCCTTCCCGGCGAATATGAGCTTCGCATTTTATATGATACAAATAAAAACGGTGTATGGGATCCGGGTCAATTTTTCGGCAAACACAAACAGCCTGAATTGGTGAAATCAATTGAAAGAAAAATAACTGTGAAACCAGCCTGGCAGAATGAAATTGAAATAACACTTTAGTGAATACCCAATTGTGAATAGAACCCGGCTCTTTCAGGAATCCTATTGACATTTCACTATTCACCATTGACTATCTTTGCTCCATGCAATTTTCCTCTTCCCTTTTAGAAAATGCCGTCAATGAATTTGCCAAACTTCCCGGTATTGGCAAAAAGACGGCTTTACGGTTGGTATTGCATTTATTAAAGCAGGATACCAAAGAGGTAGGACAGTTTAGCGAAGTCATAGCCCGGATGAGGAGTGAAATTAAATTTTGTCAACGTTGTTTTAATGTAGCGGATGGAGATATTTGTTCTATCTGTGCCAATTCACTAAGAAAACAGGAAGTGATTTGTGTGGTGGAAAGTATCCGGGATGTGATTGCCATTGAAAGCACACAGCAATTCAACGGAACCTACCATGTATTGAACGGGGTTATCTCCCCGCTGGATGGCATTGGCCCCGACCAATTGAATATCGAATCATTAATCAATCGAATTGAAAAAGAGAAGACAGAAGAATTGATCTTTGCATTGAACCCCAACATACAAGGTGACACCACTATCTATTATATTCAGAAGAAGTTACAGCCTTTCAGTATCCGCATCACTACTATTGCCCGTGGTATTGCCTTCGGCGGCGAACTCGAATATGCCGATGAAATGACCCTGGCAAGAAGTCTGCAAAACCGCCTCCCCGTTGAGAGTTATGTCTCTAACCGGTAAGTCCC
>Ga0138256_10004896_pt1 | contig 14211 bp, 12 predicted proteins | sample KNB2016incub_MG_FD_105486 | JGI IMG/M metagenome (GOLD analysis project Ga0138256, IMG submission 105486) | Active sludge microbial communities from wastewater in Klosterneuburg, Austria - KNB2014incub_MG | ecosystem: Engineered > WWTP > Activated sludge > Unclassified | place: Austria...
CATCATGCCCATCGCCATCTGGGTCATCTCGTCGGCGTGCGGGTGGTACATGTGGGTGCCGTGCTGGCGCAGCGTGAACTCGTAGGCGAAGGTTTCGCCGGGCTGGATCTTGGGCTGGGTCAGCCCGCCCACGCCGTCCATGCCGCTGGGCAGCAGCAGGCCGTGCCAGTGGATGGTGGTGGGCTCGCGCAGGCGGTTGGTGACCAGGATGCGTACGCGATCGCCCTCGGTGGCTTCAATGGTGGGGCCGGGCGTGCCGCCGTTGTATCCCCAGCAGGTGGCCTTCGAACCCGGCGCGAATTCGTGCTCGAACTCTTCGGCCACCAGGTGGAATTCCTTCACCCCGCCGTCCATGCGGTGGGGCAGGGACCAGCCGTTGAGGGTGCGCACCTTTCCGGCGCGACGCGCGGCGGGGGAGGGCGCGGCGGTTTCGGGCAGGGCGTGGCCTTCGTGTCCGGTGGACTGCGCCATGGCCGGGGCCGCGGTGCTTCCGACCAGGCCCGCGCCGGCGCCGATCAGCAGGTTGCGTCGGGTCAGCTTCATGGCGTGGCTCCGTGGTGGTGGGCGTGTTCGTCTTCTTCCCCGTCATCCTTCGACGGCTCGGCGGGCGAGGGTTCCCCGTGGCCGGAATGATCGGCGGCCGCGTCCGCGCCCGCGGGCCGTGCGCCGTGGCGCGAGTGATCGACCGGTGCGGCGGCGGGCTTTCCGCCGTGCATGGAGTGGTCCATGCCGCCATGCCCGGAGTGGTCCATTCCACCGTGCATCGAGTGGTCCATCGTCGCTCCCGCGGGTTTGAGGATGTCCTGCACACCCGGCGTCAGCGGGCCCACGTCGGCGTCGCTGGGCAGGCGTTGGCCCACCGCGCGCGACAGCTCCACCCGGGCCAGCCAGTAGTCGCGCACGGCCTCGAGGTAGGCCTGGTAGGCGTCGTACTCCGCCATCTTTGCCTGCACCAGCTCGAACACGCCTATGAGCATGTAGTTCTGGCGCTCCTGCTGGCGCGCCACGATGTCCTCGCGCTGCGGCACCAGCGACTCACGGTGCGTCGCCACCACCTCGCGCATCGCCGCCACCGCCTCGGCGCCCTGGCGCACGCCGTTGCGCGTGGACAACTCGGCGCGGGCGACGCGGGCCTGCGCACCGGCCAGCTGCGCTTGTGCTCGCGCCAGCTTTGCCTGGCCCTGGTTGAACACCGGGAGCTCCAGCGCCAGGTGCGGGCCGCGCAGGCGCTTCCCGTCGGCCTCTTCTTCCCTCTCGTAGCCAATCTCGCTGCCGCCCAGCCAGCGCCACCGCTGCGTCAGGCGCAGGGCATCGGCAAGCACGCGGGCTTCCTGGCGCGCGGCCAGCAGCTCCAGGTTGCCCTCGCTGGCCAGCGCGAGCAGCTGCTCGGGATCGTCCTCGGCGGGCACGGGCAGGGGCAGGTTGTCGCTGGCTTCCCACGCTGCCTGCGCGCCGCTCAGGCCGAGCAGGGAATTGAGCGCAAGCCGCCGGCGCCCGGCATCGGCCTTGGCCCGGAGTGCGTCAATGCGCGCCTGGCTGGCGATGGCCTGTTCCTGTCGCAGCTGCAGTTCGCTGATGTTGCCGGCGTCGAAGAACCGCTGCGCCAGTTCTCCCGACGCCGCGGCGCCCTCGGCCACCGCAGCGCGCATCGCCGCCACCTGGCGCGCCGCCACGTACTCATACCAGCCCACCTGCACGTCCGCGGCCACGTTCAGCACCGACGACGCCACTTCCCGCCGCGAGCGCTCGTAGTCGGCGGACGCCAGCCGCGTGCGGGCCGGCAACAGCAGCAGGTCCAGCAGCGGCAGCGACACGCCGGCGGTGTGCTTGTCGCCCCCGCCGTCGACGGACAGGCGCGACAGCGACAGGCGCGGGTTATCCACCTGCACGGCCTCAAGCACCTCGGCGCGGGCCAGGCCAAGCCGCGCGTACTCTTCCTGCAGGCGCGGGCTGCGCAGCATGGCCACGCGCAGCGCCGCGTCCAGCGTCATGGGCTGGGTGAGCCACTGGTCGATGGTGGCGCGCTCGTCGGCTGGCGCGCTCAGGGTGTCCCAGTCCAGGGCGTGGGCGCCTCGCGACTGCAGCAGGGGCGAAATGTCGTCACCGCGAGGCTGCGGCGACAGGCTGGCGCAGCCGGCAAGGACGACGGCCACGGCCAGCGCGGCCAGCGCGCGGGCGGGGGAAGCAGGCATGGTGTTTTCTCCGGGGGAATCGGCCCAGCCAAGGCCAGGGCCCGGCAAGGTGCCAGGCGCGGACAAGCAAGCGATGGCGGACAAGGACGTCCGCCGCCGTGCGATCAGCCGATGGGAGGTCGGAGGGATGTCGCCGGCAAGTGGCCGTAGCGAGGCAAGGCGCGCGATACGGGAGCCACTGCGACGAACTCCGGTGCAGTGATCGGCAGCAGCGCGAACACCACGCCCGGCATGTGGTGCAGGCAGTCGCACAGGCAGTCGGCGCTGCCGCAGCAATCGGCGTTGACGGTGGACGGGGCGATGCTGGCGTCCGGCTCTGTCACGGCGTCATGGCAGCCCGATGGCGCGGCGACCGCTTCAACCGCCCTGGTACCGGCCATCCCGTAGGTCGGCATGCCGCCGGCCACCAGGGCCAGGGCCAGCAGGCAGCGCAGCAGGAAGGCGGGAATCGGCATGCCGGGATTGTAGTCTTTCAACCGGGCCCCGCGACAACGTTGCCGCGCGGCCGGCCGCGAGACAGGGGCGAGGGCCGCCAGAAAAGCGAAAGGGCCGGGAAATCCCGGCCCTTCCTGTTTCAAGGCGCTGCGGTAAGGCTCAGCGGCCCGGGACGCGGCAGCAGGTGCGCGAGGCGCGGAGCGTGGCGCTGCCGGCGGAGTTGTTCTGCGCCGAACAGGTGCCGCTCTGGAAGTACACGAACGGCATCTGCCAGGTGGACGACTCACAGTTGGTGGCCGTCTGCGTGTAGCCGGCCGCGCAAGCCGGCGCAACGGCGTTGCCCGTGCCGCCCGCCGCGATGGCCAGGTCGGTGTTGGCGGTTTCCACGCACTGCAGCGCAGTGGCCACCGGCGGGGCGAAGTAACCGACGATGTCAGCCACGTAGTGGGCCTGGGCGAACGTGTACACCGTGAAGTCGAACGAGGACAGCGGATTCGGAATCTGGACGATGAGCGCGTTGTTGACGATGGCACCCGCGGTGTAGTTCACGCTGGAAGCGAGCGGCTGGGCCGTGCCGAACGGGTAGGCGGTGGCAAAGCCGGCGGTGGAGGGAAGGACGGCCGTCAGGTTGATGGCCACCGCCGTGGCGACCAGGCCCAGGGTGCCGCAGTTGGTCGCGCTGCCGCCCTGAGAGGTGTAGTTGCTGGCGTTGATGGCGATGAAGTTGCGGGTGGAATTGGCCGCAATCGCGCCCGCGGCAGTGGAGCGGGTGTCGAGGATGCGGCAGGGCTGCACCGGCGTGTAGACCAGGTCATTGGCCAGGGCGCCCAGGGCCTGCGGCGTGGGGCTTCCGGCGGACGCGGCCAGCAGGTCAATGGCCTTGTCGTCGCTGAGCCTGGCGCCGGCGCCGCCGAGTTCCGCCATGGCGCCCTCGAAGGTGTCGCGGGCCAGGGCGTTGCGCAGGTTGCTGGCATCGGCGTTGGCCAGGCTGGGCGCCATGCGCTGGGCCCAGACGTCCGCTTCCACGCCGTAGACGCGCTGCACGTAGTTGCCCCACTGGGTGGTCAGCGCGCGGGTCAGCTGGGTGCGCTCGCGGGTGGACAGCGGCTTGGCCGACGCGGTGGCCTGCGGCGCCTCGCGGGTGCCGATGACGCCGGGCTGGGACGAAGCCGCCTGGGCGGTGGAGAAGAAGGCCAGCATCGCCAGCGATGCCAGGCAAGTGAACGGGGTAGTCCGGGGCGACATGCAAACCTCCTGGGTGGGTGGAATGGGACCTTGCGTGGCCCCGGTTGTGACCATCGTCACACCGTCATCATTGTGGATGTCATCGTATGAGTAACCATAACGCATGAGTAGCCTCCCCAGCAAGCTACTGACAAATATAGACATTTTCTGCGTCTGCCGCCAAGCGAGCTAGGGCGCCCTGTTCCGCGCGTCACGATAACGGAGCATTCTGTCGCTCCCCGACACGGTTAGAGGGCATTCCGCCTCCCGGCGGCCCCAGCACAAATCGGCCCCTCTCTCCGGATCTCGGGCCCGTCAACAGACCCGGAACACCCTGAAAAATAGGGGTGAACGCATTCTGGCAAAACACCTCCTAATTTAGGTCGCCAGAAAAAGACCCTAGCGTCCCCCTCACTCACGCCCACCGGCACGCCCGGAGCTATTGGCTCCGGCAACGGATTTCTATCCCCGGCGGCGCGAGGAGCTCAAGGCAGAGCGTCCTTGCGGGACAACGACCGTCTCCAAGCCCACGGCAGGGAAGCCTCTCATTCAAGGGAGGACGGCACATGGGCATCTGTTGATCGACTGATGACTTTCCAGCCTGGGGCAACCCCCGGGGCACTCATCGTCTTGGAGAAAACACATGAACATCCTGTCCGAATCCGTAGCGTCCACGAAGGACGCTGCCATCCGCTGGTCCTTGCGGGACATCCCGCTTTCCCATGGCAAACACGTCTGTGGTCGTGTTGCCTGGACCCCGCCGCCTCAGTCCGTGCCGGTCGAAAGCGACCTGGAGGCCGAGGCCGTGGCGTTCTTCGCGCAGCAGCCTGACTTGGCGGCGATCCACGCCCAGCCGTTTACCATCAACTACTCCGATCAGGGTGCGCCCCGGCGTTATACGCCGGACCTTTTGGTCGTCTACAACCGACTGTCCCGTGTCCTCGTCCAGCTGGGATTCCAGCGCTGGACGGTGGTCGAAGTGAAGGCAGCGTCCTTGCTGGACGCCAACCGCGAAGACATCACGCACCGGCTCGCGGCCGTTCGCACGCTCCTGGGTTTTGCCACGGTCCTGCTCACCGAGCGCGAGCTCGGCCAGGTGGGAGGCCGGTCATGAACCTGGAACTCACCCCCGGCACGACCTGCGTAGCCAACGGCAAGGTCATTCAGATCGACGGCCCTGACTCGCTGACCACGATGCGGGTGCGCGACGTTGCGACCGGTATGGTCAGCTGCGTCCCCATTGCCCAGATCGAGCCGCTCCCGAAAGCCTCGGCGCCGTCGACCGCGGAGGGGATCTCAGCGCAGGAGTGGAAGCGCTGCTGTGACCTCGCCAAGGACCTCATGCCGCTGAACGACCGCAGGACGGTGGCCCGCAGCCAGTTGGAGAAGCTGGCCAAGCACCATCACCTCAGTATCCGGCAGCTCCAGCGCGCCCGCGCTGCGTTCATCAAGGACCCGCGGGCCAGCGTGCTCGCGCGGCGCCCCGGCGGCCGGCCGCTGGGGCTGAACCAGCTGGCGCCCGAGGTGGACCAGTTGATCCGGCACGTGATCGCCAAGCACTACCTGCGCCGCGAGCGCCCGCCCAAGGAGTACGTGGTCGCGCGGGCCCGCTCCTTGGCGCGCCGCCTCAAGCTCAGCCCTCCGTCGCGTTCCGCCGTCCTGACGCGCATTGCCCGGGAGGAGGGGTACGAGACCGATCGTGCCCGGATGGGCAGCAAGGCGGCCAAGCAGCGGTGGGAGGCCCGGACCGGCAAGCTCGAAGCCGGCCGGCCGCTCGAACTGATCCAGATTGACCACACCCCGGCCGATGTCCTGGTGCTCACGGACGATCGCCTCGAGGTCCTGGGCCGGCCCTGGGTGACCGTCGCGATCGACGTGGCCTCCCGGTGCGTGCTGGGCATGTACATCACGATGGCCGCGCCCTCGAGCGTGGCGGTGTCGCTCTGCATCGAGCATGCCGTCCTGCCTAAGCCCGAGAACAACGCCCACCCGGGCATCTGGCCCATGTATGGCAAGCCCAAGAAGATCCTGGTCGACAACGGCAAGGACTTCCGCAGCATGGCCCTGGAGCGGGGCTGCGAGCAGCACGGCATCGATCTGGCCTGGCGTCCGGTCAGGACGCCGCACTACGGGGCTCACATCGAGCGCCTGATCGGTACCTTGATGAAGATCGCCCACCTGCTGCCGGGCACGACCTTCAGCAATATCCGGGAGAAGGGGGACTACGACAGCGCAAGCCAGGCGCGCCTGACGCTCGGCGAGTTCCGCGACTGGATGACCCAGAAGGTGTGCCGGTTCTACCACGCCCGGCGGCACCGCAGCCTGGGCGCCCCGCCGATCGTGGCGTGGGAGCGCGGCCTGCAGAACGAGATCGGCCAAGTGGTGCCGCCAGCGTTGCCGGCCCGCCCGTTGGAATTCCGGATGGACTTCCTGCCCTTTGTCCTGCGGCCGGTGCGGCGCACGGGCATCACGTTTGGCGCCAGCCGCTACTGGCATCCGGACCTGAGTCCGCTGCTGCGCAAGGGTGAGGTGCTGGTGCGCTATGACCCCCGGGATCCGGGGCAGGTCTGGGTCCGGCGCCCCGATGGCGTCCTGATCACGGCGCCGGCGATCGCCGGACGCGCCGTGGGCGAGGCCGGGAGCCGTCGCGCCCTGGACGCCGAAGCGCAGGCCCGCATGGACGGCTTGGTGGATGAGGGCTTCGAAAAGACCGACCAGATCGAGGCACAGGCCCAGCAGCAGACCCGGCAGGCCCGACGCTCGTCGCGCCGCCGCCGGGTGAAGGGCCACTCCACTCGCGCCCGGGCTGCTGCCGGCGCCGCACCTCCGAACCCCGCCGATCTCACTGGCGTACCCGCGAAGACCTCGCCGGGCCGCGCCGCCATCTCTGTTGACGAATGGATTTAAGGAGACTCCCATGACTGACTATTCTCACCTCGACCCCAAGGTTGTCGACCTGCTCGAGCTGCCGGACCTGGAGCGCGCCAACCGCATGCTGATTGACCGCTTCATCACCCACGAGCGGCTCAAGCCGATCATGGACCACATCGATTTCCTGCGATTCAGCCCGGCCAAGTCGCGTGCCAGCGGCTTGGTGGTCTCGGGGTCGCCGGGGTCCGGCAAGACGATGGTGGCCCGCGCTATCGAACGCCGTTATCCGCCGATTCCGGCGGAAGGGGGCCTGGCGGCGAGCCTGCCGGTGCTGACCATCGAGATGACGGGGGCGCGGGAGGCCAAGGCGTTGTATGACCGGATCCTCACCGAACTCGGCGTCCCGGACGTGTCCCGCTACGTCGGCAGTGATCGCGAGCGCATGGTGCTCAAGTTGTGCCGGGCGGCCAATCTGCGCTTGCTGGTCGTCGACGAGATCCAGGACATCCTGACCTCGACCGCCCGCCAACAGCGCATCGCGCTCGACACCATCAAGTTCCTGATGAATGAGCTCTCCTTGCCGGTGCTCGCCTTGGGTACCTCGGAGGCGCCGGACGCGCTTCAGGTGGACCAGCATCTCAATGCCCGGTTTACCTACCGCAGCCTGCCGATCTGGAAGCAGGACGAGTACCTCGTGAACTTCCTGGATGCCCTCGAACGGGTCCTGCCGCTCAAGAACCCGTCCCAGCTCTCCTCGCTGCCGTTGACCACGCCCTTGATCCGGCTTTCGGGAGGCGTGCTCGATCCGATGGTAAAGCTGATCACTCACGCCGCGGCACACGCGGTGGAGTCCGGCGAGGAGCGGATCACCCCGGCGCTCCTGGAGCGGGCGCGGGTGGAAATGCCTTCAGCCGCGGTGAGGTTGGCGCTTGAGACCGAGCGCAAGCGGCGCCAGGCGGCCTGACGATGGATCGACGCAACCTGCGCTGGTGGGTCAGCCCCCCGGGGCCAGACGAGTCCCTACGCTCGCTCTTGGGAAGGGTCGCCGACCTGTACGAGAGCGAGCCGGGCGAACTGTGGTCGCGTCTGAACGCGGGCGATCCGCAGGCAGCCGGCGAGGTCGATGATCCCTCCTGCGCCGCGCTGCATCGGATGGCGCAGGCGCTCGGCGTGCCTGGGGCCTCGTTGCAGGCACATCGCCTCCACGAGACGCCTGGCCTGCTGGCGCCTGCGGCGCGAACGGCTATTTGCCCCTGCTGCTGGGCCGAGGACGATGCGGCCGCGCGGCCCCGTAGTTACCGCCGCGCCTGGGCCCACGTACTGCGGACGGTGTGCCCGGTTCACCGGGTGCACCTGGTGATTCCCCGGGATCGGCGGCAGCCGGACCTGACGACCGCGCAGGCCCAGCAAGCTGCGCTGACACCCGACGACCTGCAGATACTGGCCCTGATTGATCGCTTTGGCGCCACGCTTGAAGCGGCTCTTTGTGAGGGCGCCGCCTGGCCGGCTGACTGGCAGGGCAGCGCCGTCAGCGCGAGGCAAGCACTCGTGCAGGTGAGCTTCAATCCGGGCGGCGTTCGGGGACCTCCGGTGATCGCTAACGTCTGTCCGTCGCCGACTCTGGCCAGCCTGGTCCATGGGCCACTCCACCATCGCGGCCCGGGTGAGGCGGCCGATTGGGAGGCGTTCCGACGACTTGCGGATCCCTGTGTTCGTCGAGCCGCGCTTTGGGTGGTGGCCTGGCAGGTCGTCCCCCACCTCAAGGAGTTCAATTCGCCGGGCTGGATAGATGTCGGGCCAGAATGGATGTCAGCGGCTTGAATGTGACGCCGCAGGGCGGGTTTGCGTTCTGGGCATATGGGCCGACCCACCTCCACGGATTGGCTGGCGCCGTCTTCAAATAGCTACTAGCCGTGACCGAGATTCACTTCTTGCCAGCGTTTGTCCACGATTGGTTAGACTCCAGCGAGCAGCGGTAAACACCCGGTGGCCCAGCGACCGGGCCGGGATTCCGCGGAAAATCGGGGGCAAGGCTTGAGTACACATATCGCCGCGCGAGTCCGAAGCGTTCGCGAACAGTTGGGCACGTCTCGGTGCATTTTCGATTGGTTTGCTGCGCTGCACACCGTCCTCGGCTTTCACCAGATCGCTTCAGATCATCTGGCACGCGAGGACGACATCGCCCAGGCAAGTGCGCGGCTTCGCCTGGACTACGGCGCCAGCCTGACCCAGTCGCTCACCGAGGACTTTCCGCAGGCACCCCAGCCACTGCTCGACGCCATCACGTCGAATCTCATTGAGCTTGAAACACAGGCGCAAGCTGCCGCCGTTGAGCCCGATACGGTCATCGCGTTACTGGGGACGTTGACTGCGATCGACAGCGTTTTTTCCGGCTTGGGCTATCGGGCCACGAGTAGCGGTGCAAATGAGATCTTGGCGGAGAGCCGCGCACGCTTGGAGACCGACGGGAACCTGGTGTCTACCCCAGCGACATGGGGGCTGGTCATTCCAAGCGCCGCGCCTTGGTCCGTCAGTGAGGGGCTGCCACGCCTGCTGCATGGCTTGTGCCATATCCCTGTACTTGACGATACGGCGGTCCGGTACCGGCGCGTGGCCACCGGCCATCCGATCCGGCCTAGCTTGGGGACGCCCTTGGCGGTCGGCTTCATTGCCCTTGTCCAAAACAGTGGCGAGTTGGCGTGGGCTTTCCGCCGCAACGCAGGCGGGGTTCCGGTCTACTCGGTGGTGCCGCACCCCGCGCACATCACCACCCTGATCAACCGACTCACGCGATCAATGGACATCCTGGCGGATCACGCCGACCTGATCGTTCTCCCCGAACTCGTGGCCTGCGACGAGATAGTTGCCGCTATGACCACCTGGCTTCAACGTAGGTCGCGACAGGACAATGCGCGGCTTCCGGCCGCCGTACTGATCGGTAGCCAGTGGCAGGCCTCGACAGGAACGAGTCCTGCCCGGAATCGGTCTCGTCTGCTGGTCGGTCAATTGGGGCACGTCCTGGAGCAATACAAGCTCAACCCGTACACGATGCTCAAGGGCCACCATGGTCCGTTGAATCTCCCAGGCGCGGACCCTAACGTGGACTATCTGGAGGACATTAGTGGCCATCCGCCGATCGTCGAACTCGTGGACATTGCTGGCTTGGGACGAATCGCCGTGCAGATTTGCGAAGATCTCAACTCCAACATCCCTTGGGACTCGGTCTTACGCCACGCCGGCCTCCAGTTGCTGCTTTGCCCGGTGATGAACGGACCACAGCCCAACCAATGGGATTGGATTCTAAGGGCCGGCATACAGCGGGCAAACAGCGTCGGTGCGTCCATGATTGTTGTCAATTCTGGGACAATGATTCCGGGAAATGCCCGTGCCGTTGACCTTTTTGCGCGCGGCTACGCACCCAGGCGATCCAGCCATCCTCCCGGCTTCCACTTGGTGCCGGGGCAAACGTGGGATGTCGACAACGACGGACTCGAGGACTGCTGGGTCCTCAGAGGCTCTGATCCCCACCTGACGCCCATGTCTTGACCTGTAATTATGTGTAATTATAGTTCGACAGCTTCCTGAGGAGTGCCCGCATGGCTGCATTCTCGCTTCCGCCCCCCGTCTTGGCGCTCATGGAGCGCACGTTGTTTGCAACGAGCGCGACCGCAAAGACCTCTTACCTCGAAAAGACGATCAACGACGCTCGCAATGTAGCGGCGGCACAACTGCGGGCGCTCGAGACCGATTCGCCTGATCCGGTGGCCTATGCCTTGGGGGCGATCGATCTCATGAGCGTCATGCTGGTTCGAGCCCGGGAACGGCACGACGGCGACCGCGCATTCGCGCTGGCACGCCGAAAGCATGTCTTGCCGCTGCTTCGTGCCTTGGCCAAATCGAAGCAGGGACTGCGACCCAGTGAGCTTGCCGATACGTTGGGTCTTAACCGACCCAAGGTCAGCGACTTACTAGGCAAGATGGATGCCCTTCAGCTAACGGCACGCTCGCCACTGACCGATGGCGGGCAGGATCGACGCCGGCAGATCACGCACGGCGGAAAACTGATCCTGGACTCACTCGACCCGGCATGGTCGCTCCCTCAAAAGGACCTCGTCGAAACGTGGCGGGCGACTCTAGAGGCAATCCTCCCGCATTACGCAGACGCGGAAAGTGCGGCACGTCCCAACAAAAACCATGCGGGCGCGGTTCCCTCGGCAAGGCTTCTGTTTGCCACGAGCCGTATGGAGACGATGCTGTTGCATGGCACGAGAGATGAGGCCGCAGATAACGTCGTTCGCGGCGCCTGGGCCTTGCATGCCGACCACAAAGCACCTTCACACCCGATGAAGCCAGCCCCCAGAGTCGGAGGCTACCGACATATTCGCAATCTGGTGGCGGCCCCATGAAGCCTACCGGACGTTTCCTTACGCTCCCGTCGCCAGAGACGGTGCTGGGCAAGCTGGAAGAGGCCGCGGGCTGGCCATTGCCCAGCGAGCTCGATCAGCAACTGAAGGAAGGCGCCGTCGAGGCACAGGCACTGATCGAGTTGCTCTCCAGCGAAGACGAGACGCAGTCCGGCTACTGGCGCGGCGCGCTCGCCACGCTGTTGGCCGCAAAGGAGAACGACTGGACATTCAGCGACATTCCGATGGACCTGGTGGAGCGGGCCACCGCACTGGCTGAGCGCGCCAGGCAATCCCAACCCAATCTCTACACGCCCCAGTTCAACCTGCAATGCGCGGAATTCCTCGCCCAAGTGGAAAGCCGCCTTGATGAGGTTTCGGCAAACGATTCCAGCGGCGAAGCATCCTCCGGTCGCATCACACTTACCCCACGCAGAATCGTTGGCGCCGGCTCATACCCAGCAATTCGACAGAACAAGGGAGGCAGCTATGCGTCGGCAACGTTTTCCCTGCTGGGCGCCGATGATGTCCGTCTGTTCGAACAGGAACTGGTCGTTGAGGACCTCGTTTTCATAGCCCGTAGCGCGCTGATATCCGCCCGAGCGGCCATTACCGACGCGACGCGAGCCCTGAAGGACCCCACTTTGCATCAAGGGGTGTCACAAGAGGTATTCCTCGCTCAACTGGAAGAGCTGCGGGGGGAGATTGCGGGCCTTCATGACCTGGCGACGCACTTCGCCCAGGATATCGACTGAAGGCAAATGCAACCTTGCGGAATACCCCCGCGAGCTCCCGTGATGGCAGTGAGGCGGGGGCTCGTATCGGCGGGGCTGCCGTCGGCCCTGTGCACGCAACACTCGCCCCGGGGCCAGGCTATCGTCGATCGCGAGGGCGCGACCAAGATGGGTAGCCATCTAGCGGCTTGAGGAGTTCCTCCTCCTCATCCACAGCCACCTCGCGGGCCGGCGTCCTGGGCAACGCGTCCAGTTCGTCCTGGTCGCTGCAGTGGAGCAGGGTCAGGGTCTGATCGTAGTCTGGAATATAGACACTCGATTCGATCAGCTCGACATCGTCCCAGCCATCAAACCACAGATCACCGCTGCACGATTCCGAGCCCAAACCGCTCGTCCCGGCCCGAAGTGCCTGTGCGGCGGATCCCACCGGCAGCGCAGTGCCCCGAGCGATCCAGGCATTCGCCTGCCGCAGGGCCGGTGATCGCACCAGATGCTGCACCTTGCCTCCCTCGCTTAGCACGTAGCCGCACGCCAGCTTCGCGGTTGCCGCCAGCCGGGACGCGGTGGCTTCGCGCGAAGCGAAGAATTTGACCCGCAACTCATCGACCGTGTCGAAGTCCAGTGGCATGTTCTTGGCCAGCGCCAGAAACAACGTCACTGGAAGCAACAGTTCTGCTGCAAACACGTCGCAGCAAACCTCATTCAAGGGGCGCTTGGCATAGCTCCACTCAGGCCCATGGGCGTGCTGGGACGGCAAGTCCAGTACCAGATGGCCAATCTCATGGCATTGCGTGAAGCGTTGGCGTGCGGCGCGGTCGAATGCATTGAGCGTAATCAGCGGACCCTTGGGCGTCACCATGGTGTAGCCGGCCTCGTCCGGCTCCAGCGCATCGAGGGTGACTTTGCCCGAGACTTTATCGAGGTAGCGCGACAAGTCGACCGGGATCTGCGTGATCCCGGCTTCTTGGACGAATCGGCGCGCCTTGAGTTCCGCCTCGAATTCGGTCATTTCCGGGGTTCAGCCGAGATACGTGTAAAAGTAGGACATTCAAGTCCAGAAACATACTAAAATCATGCGCTTATAGGATTCGGGCGGCTGGTCGACAAAGCTGCCCTTAGCGGGCGAAGCTGGCCTACCCCCGCCTCAACTGCTACGGCGCCGAAATTGTCCGGGGGGACGCCGAAGGGATCATCGGCCCTTCCGCCGGCGCTTCGGTCCAATAGCGCCGCCCCAGCCGAGCCGCGTGGGTCGCGAACACTTCCGCGATGAGACTATGCGGCGTATCGGTGCGGGGCAGGAAGCCGTCGAACGACCCTTGATGGGCGTAGCTCAGCCGACTTGGGCTGGCCAGCGTTGCGGCGATTGCATCGCGGGTTTGTTTGGGGTCGAACCGCGACCTCAGGCATTCCATGGCACCCTGGCGGACCCCGGACCAGATCAGATACTTCCATCGCGCGAGCGACAGGGTATCTAGGTAGTGCGGGGGCAACCACTGCAAGTCGCTGGCCCAGGCAGGATCGAGGCCGTGTTTGGTGAGTTGGAACTGAAGATACTCGGTGCATTCCGACTGAATCAGTACACGCCAGAATCCGACACGCTCTTCAAGCAGGGACCTTTCTCGCGCGTAGCTGCGAAGAAGATCCTCGATGTGGGCTTCGAGCCCCTCCACTTCCACCTCCGGCCACGCGTAGTCCCACGCCAGTTGTTCGATAGGCGTCACGAACCCCCGTGGCGGGAGTTCCCAGCGAGGGGCAGGCCAAGGGACCGCAATGACTCCCAGAGTCTGCAATTGGTCCATGACACTGACAGCCATGGACTCGGTGGGCGCAATCGGTCGCCGGCTATCGCGGCTGGCCAACAGCGCCCACAGGCCGCAGAGGACTCCTATGTCTAGATCTTCCAGTCGATGGGCGCGGGAGGGGGACATGGGCGGCCAAAGGGGTAGGGGAGGGGTAGTCTAAGGAATTCTTAGTATCCAGGCAGGTTAGGAGCTAACACCCTCTAGAGCACCCCGCCTTCCTGGGTCTGCTCGTGCCGCCCTCCAAAGCTTCGCCACCCCGAAATCCAGTGCCGCAAAGGCTCTCGGACGCCCGAACCGGGGCCGGCTTGTCGCAAAAAGCGCTCGGTATCCTGGCGGGCCTGGATCCCTCTGTGGCGAGCCCGCGCATCAACCAATACGAGCGGGGCGTGCACAGTCCATCGTTTCCGATGCTGGTCGCGCTTTCGCGCGTCCTGAAGGTCCCGGTCGCGTACTTCTACTGCCAAGATGAGGATTCAGCCACCTTGCTGCTGACCTACAGTCAGGCGACCCTGGCCGCCCGAAGCAAGGCGAGAAAGGCGCTCGGCCTCAA
>Ga0138256_10004898_pt1 | contig 14205 bp, 15 predicted proteins | sample KNB2016incub_MG_FD_105486 | JGI IMG/M metagenome (GOLD analysis project Ga0138256, IMG submission 105486) | Active sludge microbial communities from wastewater in Klosterneuburg, Austria - KNB2014incub_MG | ecosystem: Engineered > WWTP > Activated sludge > Unclassified | place: Austria...
ATTGCCGCGTGGTGATTGCCAGTAGTGCGGCCGGGCAAACGTCGTTCGCTACTCGTCATGCCGATGTGGTTTTATCGGCCAATGGTTCACTCGGGCGCGAGCATCAAGTACGCTTACCGCTGACGGAAATTGCCAGTTTTTATGCAGCGATCGGCTATGCCGATCCGCTGGCGCAGCTCACCAGCCGCGAACCTTCGCCGGCACGAGGGAAGTGGGCTGCGTAACGTCGCACCTCTTCCATCGCGAGCCTGCCATGAAAGAAGAATCCCTGCGGATCGCGCGCGAGCAAGATACGCTTGCCGCGGTTGTCTATCTTGCTCAGCAAACCGATGTCGTTGCTGCTGCAAAGACGTTCAACGAAGCGATGCTGCACCTCTATTGGCAAGAGAAGAACTTGACGCTGGCGTTGGCCTTCGGCCGCGCGGGAGCTCAGTTTGCACTCACCGCTGCAGAGACGAATCCGCAACTCGCCAATGACCTGCGGAGCAGTGCCAAAGCGATGACTTACAATTTGGCTTCGTTCACCTGGCCAGGCTGGGACGAACCGGGCATCGAAATCTCGCCCAGTGATGTGCAAGTCGGTCTCGACGCAGTGAAGACCAATTTGCGATTGGTGAGCGAGCTGCAAAAAGGGGATCTTCCCCTCAGTCGTGCCCACTGGATGCTGGGCGCTCAGCAATTGGCGGTGCGCGCGTTCTTCGATGCAGCCGCCTCGTTTGCGGAAGCGGAAGTTTTCGCGACCGCGGCGAACGCGCCGGCCGAAGCGCTCCTCGCGCGTGGCTTTATCAGTGTGGTGAAGATCGTTGCTGCCGCGGCCGCATCACACGAACGAGCCGCCGCCACGGCGGAGCTCGACGAGCACAAAAATCAGCTGCGCCAGTTGCCCGATGGGGAAGCGTTCTGCTCGCAATTGGATAGCGCGATCAAAGTCTTCGCGAAATAATCTTCGGTTGGAGAGAAGGTCGTCTTCCCAGCAAGTTAGGGCGTGATCGCGCGCCAGGTATTTGCGACGGGGCGACCGGGAACGTAAATCTGACGTGTGCCATAGAGGCTACGCCCGTAAACCACGGGACGGCCCACCACTACCGGCGCGGCATAGGCCGGAGCGTAATAGCTCGAATAGACAGGGCTCACATTCACGGGTGCGGCAGGTGCGTAGTAGCTCGAGTAGACCGGAGCGGGTGAGTAATACGCGGCCGGCGCGACTGCCGCTGGTGCGTAATAGGTCGTGCGGTTCGGGTAGAACACCGGAGCCGCATAAGCAGGAGCAACCACGCGACCGGCAGGTGCGTAGTAGGTCGTAACCGGACCAGCAATGTACTGAGCGCTCGCACTCGAAACGCCAACCAGTAACAAGGCCGCAGACAATAACAGCGTCTTCATTTTCAGACTCCAGTATCCAGCAAGCGATCCACGTGTTTCTATTGTAAAGGCGGGAAGCACGGACCGCGAGGATTCCTCTCGATTCGCACTGCCAGCTCAGCGAAACAAGGGCAGCAATTGCCGTGCCCAGTCCGTGTTTGCTGGACACTTGGGCCCATCCGTGGGATGGCTTTCAGCCGGTCCTCTTCTTGGGCTGCCAACAGCATGACAGGCTGGAAGTCTACTCCACGCGTTGGAAGTCTATTCCACGGGTCTACGTCCGTTTAAACCGCCGATCGAGTTCTTCCCGGGTGAAGACGAGCGCCGTGGGGCGACCGTGCGGGCAGTGGTGCGTATCTTGATAGTGTTCACGCTGCTCGAGAAGGGCGGTGATTTCTTCCGGTGCCAGGCGATCGCCCGCTTTGATGGCTGCTTTGCAGGCGATCATGTTGAGCAAATCGTTGAGCAGGTCGCGCCGGTCCGGGCTCTTGCCTCCGGCGACAATCTGATCGACGACCTGCCGCAGCATCTCCGCTGGCCCTAAATTCGCCAGCATGGCGGGATAGCTGCTCAGCAGCACCGTGTCGCCGCCAAACGGCTCGACTTCCATTCCCAGCTGAGCCAAGAGCGCTTTGTTTTCGAGCGCGGCGGCGACTTCATTAGGCGGCAACGTCACGGGCTCGGGGACGAGCAGCCGTTGCGTTTCCATCTTGCCCCCCATGACTTTCGCTCGCACTTGTTCGTACAAGATCCGCTCGTGCAGGGCGTGCTGATCGATGACCACCATCCCCTCGTCGGTCTGCGTGACGAGGTAGCGGTTGTGAACCTGAAAGCCGAGATGCGAGATCGACGGCGCTGCCACGGGCGCGGGGCGAGCATGCGCGAGCGCGCCGGCCTGGGCCATCAGCGGCGAGGGAGCGCGACCGGCCGCAGGCCAGCTACGATCGAGCGTGTTCAATTGCAGCTGTTCGCTCCCGGCGCGTTCGAATTGCAGATCGAGCACCCCCTGCGAATCTTCTTCGAGCACCGCCGTTCCGGCAACGAGCGGACTTCCCTGAGCATTCAGTTCCGCCGAACTGGCCTCGAGCGCGCCCTTGGCCCAGTCGACCAGGTCGCGACGATGCTGTTCGAGCGCGGCCGGATCGAGCGCCGCGGTCTCGGCGTCGTTGTCGCCCGGATTGATCCGCACTTTCGCGGTCAGATCGGTCGCCAGGAACTTCTTGCGAATGGTGCCGAGAACCAGCGAGTAGATTCGCCCGCTGTCTTGAAACCGCACTTCGAGTTTCGTCGGATGCACGTTTACATCGACGTATTCGGCGGGCATCTGCAGCCGCAAAAAGCCGATCGGGAACCGGCCGTGCAACAGCAGCCCGCGATACGCTTCGCCGAGCGCGTGTTGCAGCGAGCGATCGCGAATGTGCCGGCCGTTCAGGAAGACATACTGCATCCGGTTGTTCGACCGGCTCTGCTGCGGATCGCAAACATAGCCTTGCAGTTGCACGTCCCCATCGCCGCTCGTGATGGGAATCAACGAGCGTTCGAGATCGCGGCCACACAAAGCCGCAATGCGATCGCGCCAATCGGCAACCGGCGGCAGATCAAAAATCGTGCGGTCGTTGTGCCGCAAGGTGAAGTGGACTCGCTCGTGCGTGAGGGCGATCCGCGTGAAGGCTTCGCTGCAATGGCCGATTTCGGTCTGCGAAGCGCGCATGAATTTGCGCCGGACCGGCGTGTTGAAAAACAGGTTCCGAATTTCGAGCATCGTTCCTGGCGCGGCGCCACACGGCGTCAGCGGGCTACTCTTGCCGCCAATGACTTCGATCTCGGCCGCTTGCTCGCTGTCGTGCGTTCGACTGCGCAATCGCAAGTGACTCACCTCGGCAATGGAAGCGAGGGCTTCGCCACGAAAGCCGAACGTGGCGACATGGAAAAGATCGTCGGCGTCGTGAATCTTGCTCGTCGCATGGCTGGCGAGAGCGAGCGGCATCTGTTCCGGCGAAAGACCGCAGCCATTGTCCGTAACGCGAATCAGATCGAGACCACCTTGCCCGAGCGAGACATCAATTCGCGTACTGCCGGCATCGAGCGCATTTTCCAGCAGTTCCTTCACGACGCTCGCCGGGCGCTCGATCACCTCGCCCGCGGCAATCTTGTTCACCACACTCTGCGGCAATTGACGAATGACACGGCTGCCGGGAATCGGGAGTCGGGAGTCGGGAGTCGGGGAATGCTGTCCCAAGTCCAATCGGTTTGCTTCGTGCGCTGCCATCTTCTTCCTGAATCCTGTTTCCCGACTCCTGAATCCCTTATTCCCTCGCTCCTGTACTCAGGTGAGAAGGAGAGATTCATCGAACTTGCTTCCTACCCTAGTCCCCAGCCCCTAGTTCCTAGCCCCTTCCACCTCTCCTCACTCCTCCGACGCCAACTCCACCTTACCATCCTCATCGTTGCCCGACTGATACTTTTCGAGCTTGCGGTACAGCGTGCGGGCGCCGATGCCGAGGACGCGGGCGGCTTCTTCGCGATTGCCACCGGTCACCTGCAGGGTCTGTTCGATGGCCCAACGTTCGATGTCGTCCATCGTCTTGCCAATCAGTTCCAGCGGACCGGAGAGCGCGCCAGAACTGCTCGGCTTGTCATCAGCGTCCATCAGTTCGGGTGGCAGGTCGTCCAGGTCCAAGAGACCGTCGTTGTCGAGCACCACCATCGCATCGATGGCGTTGCGAAGCTGGCGCACATTGCCGGGCCAATCGTAGGTGTAGAGCTTTTTCGCAACCGCAGGTGAAACTCCCTTCACCGTCTTGTGATGTCGGCGGGCCAGTGTGCGGCGGAAGTGATCGGTCAGCGGCACGATGTCTTCGCGGCGATCGCGGAGCGGCGGCAAGTGAATAGTAACGACCTTCAAGCGGAAATAGAGGTCGCTGCGAAACGCGCCCGTCTTGATTGCCTCATCCAGGTTCTTATGCGTGGCCGAAACCATCCGCACGTTGACGCGCGTCGTCTTATTATCGCCAACCCTTGTGATCTGGCTGTCTTCCAGTACCCGCAGCAGTTTGATCTGCGTCGGCAGCGGCATGTCGCCAATCTCGTCGAGAAACAGGGTGCCACCGTTGGCATACTCGAACGCGCCCATGCGGTCGGCAACCGCGTCGGTGTAAGCACCCTTCACGTGACCGAACAGCTCGCTCTCGACAAGGTTCTCGGCGACTGCTGCGCAGTTGAGGGCCACGATTCGCTTGGCTTTCCGCGGGCTGTTCTGGTGAATGGCCTGGGCAATCACTTCTTTGCCGGTGCCACTTTCGCCGGTGATCAGCACACTGGCGTCGGTCGGTGCGATTCGCTTCAGCCGGTCGATGACCTGCTTCATCTTCTCGCTGGCGTAGATGATCCCCTCGAAGCCGAACTTTTCATCGAGCCGACCTTGCAGCTCTTGATTCTGCTGCTTGAGCCGAACGTTCTCGACGGCCTTCTCGACCGTCGCTCGCAGGCGGTTCGGCGTGATCGGCTTTTCGAGAAAATTGAACGCTCCCAGCTGCATCGCCTCGACCGCTTTGCTGATCGTGGCATGGCCGGTGACCATGATTACCTGACTATCCGGCAACAGTTGTTTCGCCCGGTTGAGGATCTCCATCCCGTCGACGTCGTTCATCACCAGGTCGGTAATGATGATGTCGAAGTGATCGGTTTCGATCTTCCGGGCCCCTTCGCCGCCGCTGGTGGCGACCGTCACCGGGTGCCCGATCTTGGCCAGGCTCTCTTCCATGGCATAAGCCAGGGCCTGATCGTTGTCGACTACCAGAATGCGCAGCGGTGGCCCAGCCTGCTCGGCGGCTTCGTTTGCCCGGTCAGAAACGCGGTCGCTTGTTCGTTCGTCCTTCATGCTCTCCCTCGGCGCTCTTCTTCGAGGCACGCGCTTCGATGATAGCGAAAAAGGCCCTCTCTCGCGAGTAGCAAGACACTCCCTCCCGGGCAACTTCGCCCGCCGGCTCTCTCCTCGTCAGCGAACCCAGCGGCCACCGCTTTTGATAACCTTTTCCGCACTTTTTTTCGCGGTGCTTTCGGCTCCTAATCTCCTTCCCCATCACCAGTTACCGTGACAACCAAGGGGTTATTGCGTCGTCGCGCGATAACCGTTTGATAACCACTTTGCCTCCCTGAACAGCCGCCCGGAAGGGTGGATTTGTTGATACGTGGAAACCAACAATGTCGTACATTGGAAATAATTAGTCATGTTATTATCGCAATATCCTGCGTACTAGTCAACTATTTTTTCGGCGTCAGCTAGTTGCGCGCTGGCAGTTTCGGTCCTTCACGTTTTGAACAAATCAGCCTCCCGGGTAGAATGCCGCGCATGAGCAAGTCACAAGAATCCGGATCGCGGGCGGTCGTAGCAGCAGCCTTGATTCTGTTGTTGCTATTGCCGGTCCTCTACTTCCTCTCGTTTGGCCCCGCGATTTACCTCGTCAACCACGGCTACTTGAACGAGCAACCCGCCGAGACGTTTTACCGGCCCATCGTGGTCTTTTACGAAGCCTGCCCACCCGCGCAAAAGCCGCTGGAGTGGTACGTCTCGCTGTTTGAGTGAGGCAGGCCGCGAAACTGACGACTTGAGTTGGCAAACGGTTCGCTGCTAATTTCGATTCGATTGGTAGGATGCCGTGCATGAGCAAACGACGAGAATCCAGCGGGCAAGTGGTCGTTGTGGTGGCCCTACTGCTGCTGTTTCTCCTTCCCGTCCTTTATGTGCTCTCACTCGGTCCGGCGATCATGTTGTCGGAACATGGCTACCTCAACAGCGAAGTGTGGGACTGGGTCTACGCGCCCCTTGTCTTGATTTACGAAAGTTGCCCACCCACTCAAAAACCGCTCGAATGGTATGCGTCACTGTTCGAACAATGACAACGCTTCCTGCGAGATCTACTCCATGAGCGAAACTCGTGAATCCAACTCGCGGCCCGCACTAGTTGCCGTTGCGTTGCTCTTGCTGCTGTTCTTCGTGCCCATCCTCTATGTGCTTTCCGTTGGCCCGGCAAGTTGGCTGGCGAACCATCAATACGTCGACCTGGAAACCACCCGCGTGTTCTATTGGCCGATCATCAAAGCTCACGACACGTTCCCTCCTCTGCAACCGGTCCTGCAAGGGTACGTCAGTCTGTTCGAGTGAGGGCGTTTGAGGACCAGCCAACCTCTGATCTCTGACTCCCGACCTATGCCAACACGCCAGATCGAGTGCGGCAGTCCGCACTGGAGGCCTGAGTTCCAGCGGTAGCAACTGCCAGCCTCACCGCGCGAGCGGCGGTCCCACGCTACGATAGTGAAGAGACACACCTTCCTCTTCACCGATCGATACGCGATGCGACTGGCCCTGCTGGGTAGCGACGACGAACTACAAGCTCTGCTCCGCGATCTGCCGGCGGAGTCCGGCCATACCCTGGTTGCAACCTACGAAGCGGACGACGGTCAGTTGCCGCTGGCTGCTTTCTTGCCGAACGTGGAACGGAGCAACAACTGGGAATCGCTGCTCGTCCGCGACGATATCGACCTGGTCCTCGTGAGCAATCCGCGCACGCTCCGCATGGGTGGCGACTCGCTCGAGCCGCAAGGTCGCCGGGCCGATCAACTGAAAAAGCTGGCCCAGGCCGGCGTGAATCTGCTCGTCTCGTATCCCGCCAGTGACCTGCTCGACGGCTACGAAATCGAAATGCTGCGGCGCGAGGGAGGCGGGGCCATTTCGATTTGGTTCCCCGGCTACTATCACCCGACCTGGGAAACATTCGCCAAGCGACTGGAAGAGCGCTCAGCCGAGTTAGACCAGATCAGTTGGTCGCGCGCGGTGACTACCGCCAACAAGGCGAACGTGCTCGCCGCACTGGCGCGAGATCTGATTCTGATCGAAGATGCCGTCGGCCCCAGCAGGCGAGTTACGGCCCTGTCGACCTCGCCTGCCGCGGCGAACACGGCCGACTCGTTGGCCTGGTCGCGGCTCACGGTGCAAATCGAGACGACTGCGGGTGCCGTTATCCGCTGGGAAGTGGCCCGCCCGGGATCGCCCGACCATCTGCAAATTGAAACTCGCATCGACAATCGCACCATCGAGTTTGTAAGTCCTGCAGATCAAGCTGAAGCAATTGGCCTGCTGGAGCGATTGCAAGCTGTCGCCCAGCCGGACACCGAATGGCTGAAGGCTTGTCGCAACTTGGAGACGATTTCGGCCGTGGAGAAGAGTTTGCAGCGAGGCCGCACGATCGAGCTCTCGCAGGCTGAGCAAACCGAGGAACACAACTTCAAGGGTGTGATGGCCAGCGGTGGTTGCCTGCTGCTGCTGATGATTCTCCTGACCCTGTTTGTCGTCAGCCTGGTCGAAGGACTGCAATTGCCGCTGCGAAACTGGGGCGTCTGGCGATTGTGGCCCTTGGGCCTGATCGTGCCGCTGGCGATCTTTCTTGCGATGCAATTCCTGCATACGGTCATCGAGAAGCCTGCCAACAAACGAGATGACGCACCTTCGTCGACCGACGCTCGCTAGCACACTCGCCCCCGCACTCGCTGGCAAGCTGTGCGGATTAAATCAACTCTACGGCCATTTTTGCCGATGCTTGCTAGGGAGCCCGATGTATTTGCGAGGGGAGATGCGCCGCGGTGGCATCCATTTTCCCAAGGGTTCTGGCTCAAAGATTCACAGACCAGACATCAACCAAAATCGTTTCCGCTTTGCCATGCCTTACCGTTTCACTGCACTCGCGCTGGTCTGGATTGCCGCCCTCTCGGGCTGTTGCCATCCATGCTGCGCGCCGCGACGACAGGCAGCATGCATTCCAGCTTGTCCGCCCGATTGCTCCACCGGCGACTGCGCGAGCGGACATTGCCATGGCGGCGTGAAAGGTCGCATTCACGGCGCGCTGCATCATCACTGGAATTACTGGAAGCAACCACCGCGGGCGGCAGAGATCACTCCGCCGGTTGCCCGCTTCCATTCCGTTCCCGCGCGGCCTGTCTTTGAGATTCCGCCCGCGCCCGCGTATGGCCCGACACCCGCCGATGCGCCACACTACGCGCCGGTTCCGCAACCAATGCCTGGCCCGTAAACTCCTACGGATCGCGCCGTGGTGCTGGGGGTAGTGGCGGCGTGGGTAGCGCGGGCCGAGGATTCGGAAGTTCAATTCCTGGCGGCAGTGCATTGTTCGGCGTGGGATTCGGAATGATTCTTGGCCCCGCAGGTTGCGGCGGTGCAGCGCCGGAAAGCCCAGCGGGCGTTTCTACGATCTGGCAATTTTTCAATTCCAGCAAGAAGAGCAAGCCTTTGTCCTGCGATTGCATGTCCGTCTGGTTGCACACGCCTTGAATGGTCACCTTGGTGTTGCCGGGCTCCAGGAGGGCCAGTTCCTTCCGCGACTTGGCATCGAAGTAAAGCCCGACCATTACGTCGAGGGCTCGCTCTTCGTGCCCGAGCCGTTCGAAAATGACGCGGTAACCGGGTTCCTTTTTCCCATCGCCGATCAGCCTTTCGATGGCCTTGACAGTGCCGAAAATTTGCAGGGTCTGGTCTTTCAGATACTCATCGACGAAGGCGTCGTTCTTGGCCCCGGCAGCGATCTGATCGAGCGTGAACGGGGGCAACTCGTCCTGTTTCTCCGCGCGGTCGTTCTCGGCCCCCAACAACACCGCGACCAACAGCAAAGCAGCCTTCATCGACCCACTCCTTCAGCACGCTGGCTGAACCAGCAAGCTAACTTGTGATGAGATCTTTCTCTGGGGCAATTGTCGATAGAATGGCCCGGCCAAGCAAGACGAATGTAGACGCCCACAGGCAGGCATCGGCTAGAATCAAGCCGCACGATTCGCTTCTCCTGCGCTCACGAAGGGTTCGCCGTATGTCTCACTACCCTTCTTTCCTCTGGTGCGTTTGGGTCGCAAGCTTCTGCGGCGTGATCCTTGATGGAACATCTGTTCTTGCTGCGAAAAAAGAAGAGAAGTGGGGGAACCTCTCTGTAACGTTCCTTTATGATGGCCAGCCCCCGCCACGCCGAGAATGGAAGATCGACAAAGACCGCGAGGCAACGAAACTTCCGATTCTCGATCCCTCGCTGATGGTCGATGCCAAGTCGAAGGGGATTGCGAACGTGGTTGCGTGGCTTGATGTGCCTAAAGGCGAAAGACCACCACCTCACCATCCCGACTACGACAAGCTGATCGATAAGCCGGTGAAGATCGAATTTCGCAACTTACAAATCGAGCCTCACGTGCTGGGGCTATGGACCAAGCAAACGTTGCATGCTGTTCACATTGATCCCGTGGGGCACAATCTACATGTCCATTCCCCGGCGAATCCGATGCACAGCACGCTGATTCCTTCCGGCAATTTGCAAACATATTCATTCAAGAAGCCTGAATCTCAGCCGATTCCCATGGACTGTTCCATCCACCACAGGATGTCGGGCTTCGTCATTATCCAAGAACATCCCTACTTCGGCGTCTCGACGGCTGAAGGCAAACTAACCCTGCGCAATTTGCCCGTCGGCAAGCACACCATCGTGCTTTGGCACGAAAGGGGCGGTTTCATCACCAAGGGAAAACGGGGCGACAAGCCCAGAGAATGGACCAAGGGGCGAATTACCCTGGAGATTAAACCGAGCGAAAACGATCTTGGCGAGTTTCTAATTAAACCGGAACGCCGCAATCATTAGAATCAAAAATTCAACGAACTTGCCGCTGTGTATCAAGTACAAAACACAGCCAGCGACTTGATGCTTCAAGTTCCCAACGACGCTACTGCGAAACCTCTCCGCCGCCGATCGTGCTCAGCCCTTGATACACACCCAGGTCGATGTGATCGTCGATGCGGCGGACCGAGCCATCGCCGAGAACGAAGTGAACTCCCGAGGGATGGTAGCTGGTGAAGTCGTCGAAGTGATGATCGTGGTGATTGGGCGTGTGATCGGCCACACCGACGACGCGAACCATCGCTTCGTTGGCTGTGGGAACCACACCTTGCCACAGGCTGCCACCGAACCGCGCGCCACGTTCGCCGACCAGCAACGTATTGCTCAGGCCATCGGTGATATCGGCAAAGCGAGTCGTGCTCAGGTAGTAAAATGCGCCGTCACCGGCGCCCGGGGCATCTTCCACTTCGAGCGTGCCGAACATGCCGACATAGTTCGACCGGCTGACCATGAACATCGGTGTTCCTTCGTCGACCGAATGGTGATGGGCATCGTGCCCTTCTTCTTCCTCTTCTTCGTGTTCGTGCTCATGGTCGGAGCCCCCGGTCGCGAGCAAGAATCGCTTGGGGCTCGGATCGGATGGGCAGAAGAAAATGTTCACCACGGTCTCGCGAGCCGCTTGGTTCGACGCATGGGAGATCGGCAAATTGCGATTGAGGCTGTTCTGTAGCGGCGTCTGCTCCAGCTGCGGCAGAATACTCACAGTCCAGCCCCAGCCCGGCGTTCCTTCCGGCTGATCGGCGATCCAGCCCGGCGGCAAGCGCAGGTGAGTGTCGTGATAGTTGTGCAGTGCCAGACCGATCTGGCGAATGTTGTTCTTGCACTGAGCGCCGCGGGCGGCTTCGCGAGCCGCTTGTACGGCGGGCAACAACAGGGCGACCAGCACACCGATGATCGCAATGACCACCAGCAATTCAACGAGCGTGAAACCGCGGGGGCGGTGTCGAGACATCATTCTTAACTCCCAGCAAAACAGAATCGCGCATCGCCGGGCGCAGCAGGCCAATGGGCGATCCAGGTACGAACAGACTGAACACTCCGAGTCCCGGTAAGAAAGAAGGTGCGCTACATAGGCGCGCCACTTACCGGCTGACAACGACGAAAGAGTTACAGTCCGCTGGGAGGTCCGCGCCCTTGATAAACGCGCGGCGTGAGAGCAGCAATCTGGGGCGATTGCTGAATAAAGACGGGAGCACAGAACGTTTCAATCTGCAGCGCTGGCACCATCGTACATGGCAACGCGGCCTGCGATTGGTGGCGGCAGAGCGTGCAATGATCGCAAGGAACATCGGGGTCGACCGGCGTCGATTGCTGCTTCGCGGGCTTGGTGGCCGGTGGATGGTGATGCGAACAGCTGTGGTGCGAATGCGAACAAGAGTGTTCGTGCTCGTGATGAGCTTGGCAAGCACTATGATTGCAGGTCGCCGCGTGATCGCCGTGCGAATGATAGTGACTGTGCGGCAACTGCGCAACGACCACGTCCGCCGCCAGGATGGCGAGACAGAGGATTGCCGTTGCTCGTAAGTACCGCGGGGTCATTCGGTCGCCAACTCCAAAAATCCAGTTCCAGAGACCGAAGTATCTAACAATCGACCACGCTTGTCAAACGCCTAACGATTGCATTTTCATGAAGATTGCGCGTAGTTGCCGGTTTTATCGACAAATCGCGATTACTTTCCCCACCCCGATTTTTTTGCTCGCGTTTAACCAGGCCATTTTCCGACAGGACACTTTTCGTGCGGCATCCACGTTTTCGCCGCAATAAAGCAGCCACAACGAACGCAGCGAGTGCCGTCGTACTCGGGACACATCCGACAAATCGCCAGTCGCTCTTCGCGCACGTCGCGACTCACCGTCTTGCCGCCACTCGCCGCAAACTGAACCGCCGAGGACGTAAACGTTTGTGCCATCGTCCACACGCCCGGATAGGCTTCCGTCGCTTGATTGGCAGGCGCTGGTTGGGCGGGGGGCGCAGCAACTGGCACCGTTGCCTGCGGTACGGGGCTAGCAGGCTGCGGAGCAGCGGTGCTGCCGCTCAAGCCCTGGGCCGAGACGTCGATGGTGCCAAACAGATCTTCCCAGCGCATTTCAGCCCACTCGGAATCCCAGCGCGAATTGACTCAGCGCTTTGAGCAGTTTGCGACCCTTCACCACGACGCCAGTTCCACTATAGATGGCTGCGGGAAGGGGAGTCAAATTAACCCCAGGGTCGGGAGGTTGTTCGGGCGAGTTGAGCGTCCCTTTAGTACTACACCGTCTCGATGTACATACCGCGGCGGCGGCGTTCGTCACGGCGAACGTTGTCGATCATGTTGGCGATCCGTTTCACTTCGTCGATGCCGCGAATCACAAGCATTGGGTCCGAGGTGTCGGTCGAGAGAATCTTGATCGTGCCGACGCCCAGCAGTCGCTCGATGAACGTTTGATGAAACGACACATCGTCGACGTCGATCACTTCGATCCGGTTCGTCGTCTGGCTGAGAATGCCCACCTTATGCACGATCCGCTGGCTGGTGAGTTCATAACTCATGCCGAAGCGAAGATAGAGGTAATACAAAAAGAGACCCAACCAGAGAGCAACGGCAATCAAGCCGACAAACAGCCAAACGGCGCCAGCCGTCGGCACCGAAAAGATCACGCCCGCAATGATGCCGACGACCGTGACCACCGCCGCGAGGATCCAATGCCCGATCATCGCCTTGGGTGAGAAGCCACCTTTCCACAGATGGGTCTCGGGTTCATCGGGTGTCGCGCCGCGCCCTTTCAGACGGTCCATGGGCGTTGTGGCTGGCGAAACGCCGCCGCCGGGCACCGAGTCGTTCAATCGCTGGCCGCATTTCGCACAGAAGAGCGCGTCGGCTGGCATGTCGGCTTGGCAAGCAGGGCACTTCATCACGGCAGATCCTTGAATCGAACGAGGGGAATCGCGGGAAAAAACATTCCCGGGTTATTCGTTGACAGCCGGCGATTATAGCCGCGCAGCACCAGAGTGGTGACCGCGTCTTCCGATTCCTGCCTTCTTTCGCTGCCCCTAGGCCCTGATCTCTGGCCACTACTCCTCGTACCAGAGCACCAACTTGGCCGTGGGCTGGGCAATCGCCGGTGCATACAGATAGAGTTGCATCTCGTGCGAGCCGCCGACGATGTTCGAGACGTTCATCAGCTTGACACGTTCGTTGAGCGGAGTCGGCAAGCCGCCACCGAGGCCGGCAAAACCCAGGGCGGTGGGCGAGGCACATTTATCGACGGCTGCGTAACGACGCAGGGCTGGGTCGCAGCAATTAACGGTGATCAGCCATTCGTCGGCCATGAGCAAAGCCTGGCCGTGAGCATGTCCCGGCAACGGCCAGGTGTTGTGTTCGGCCGCGGCCCAGAGCGCGGCACGGATCGCCTGCCCTTGGCTCGGCTGTTCGATCTTGCGGCCCCCAAAGGAACCGCCGCCGAGCAAGTGCATGCTGCCGAGCAAAATCCGTGCGCCATAGCTGTAACCAATCACGCCAATCGGCACATTCTTGTCGATGCGACCGAGGAACCGGGCCACGAGAAACGCTTCTTCATCGGCGCGCCCCGCTTTGTAACGGACGTCTTTCAGCTGACCTTTGATTTGATCGCTGGGCCACGAGTAGATGACAAAACGAACGGCACGCTGATGTTCGTACTTGCCGATCAGTTGAAAGTAAACGTTCAAGCCATCGGCCCGCGACAAGCCCGCATCGATGCGATTGCCGTGAACATACGCGGCGGTCACCACCTCGGCGCTATCGGTCGCATAGAACTCGGCGATCGGCTTTGGCTGCCACGCGCCCTTTTCATATAGGAAAGCTTGCAGCGAATCGGCCATGGCATTTGTGCCGCAGCCCAGGTGGCGCGAACTGATCACCCACACCTGATCTTGCTCGCGAACACGAAACGACTGGCAACAAGTCTTCAGTTCCGGGCACGGTTGCAGGTGAGTCGTTTTGGCGCTAACGGTCGTCGTGCTGACGTGAACCGTGGAAAGCGACTCGAGCTCACTGCCACTGCTGGTTAGTCCTGTGGCCAGCGGCTCCAGATCGTGCGCAGTCACTCGCCCCGGCAGCAGAGCCACCGTGGCAAGTACGCCAGCCAGCAGGAAGCGAAGAGA
>Ga0138256_10004899_pt1 | contig 14199 bp, 10 predicted proteins | sample KNB2016incub_MG_FD_105486 | JGI IMG/M metagenome (GOLD analysis project Ga0138256, IMG submission 105486) | Active sludge microbial communities from wastewater in Klosterneuburg, Austria - KNB2014incub_MG | ecosystem: Engineered > WWTP > Activated sludge > Unclassified | place: Austria...
GACTTCCGTCTTGCGCGCAACACCAAGCTCAACAAGGTCACGCTCACCCCGTCGATCGAGTTGTTCAATGCCCTCAACAACGACGTGGTCCTGAGCCGCGCCCGCAATGCTGGCGCCGCCTCCTTCAACCGCATCGAAGAGCTGATCAGCCCGCGCATCCTCCGCATGGGCGTTCGCCTCACGTTCTAGGGCGTCGCTGATGAGCCGGGCCCTTTCAAAGGGGCTCGCCCTCATCAAAGCCCCGGTGGCCGAAAGGCGCCGGGGCTTTTTCTTTTAGAGTGGACACTTCCTCTATGCCAAGGTTCCTTCCTCTCCTGGCGCCGCTCACCGCGCTGGCACTGCTTCATTGCCGGGCCGCGCCCCCACAGCCTGCACGACACCTCGTGCTCGTGACGATCGATACGCTTCGCGCGGACCGTATCGGAGCCTACGGAAACAAGTCGGTGGAAACGCCCCATCTCGACGCGCTCGCTCGAGACGGGGCCCGCGCTCTGGACGCCAGTGTGCCGGCTCCTCTGACCCGGCCCTCCCACGTCTCTCTCTTCTCTGGTCTTTATCCCGCCGAGCACGGCATTCGGGACAACGTGTCCAAAGCGCTCCGCGAGGATGTCCCGACACTTGCTGAGAGGTTGAAATCCGAGGGGTTTGCGACCGCGGGTTTCGTATCGTCGGTGGTGCTCTCGAAGCAATCCGGGCTGGGCCGAGGCTTCGACACGTTCTCGGATCACTTTGACGTTGCCACAGGCGACGGCGACACGCGTCCTTTGGACTCGATCCAGCGACGCGGAGATCTCCCGACCGCCGAAGCCATCGCGTGGCTCGAGGCCAAACGCGACTCGCGAAAATTCGTCTGGCTTCATCTCTACGACCCCCACGACCCCTACGAACCGCCGGAACCCTACGCCTCACGCTACGCAGGTCGTCCCTATGACGGGGAGGTGTCCTGGTCCGACGAACTGGTAGGTCGGCTGGACGAAGCTCTTTCACGTCTGGGGATCCGCGACGAAACGCTCCTGGTCGTCACGTCCGACCACGGGGAAGGACTTGGGGAACACGGGGAGGCAACCCACGGCTACTTCGTGTATGAGTCGAGCCTCGCGGTTCCGCTGCTCCTCCGGGGGCCCGGCATCGTGCCCGGCCTGGAGCTGCGCGCGACCACCCGGAGCGTCGATCTGGCGCCTACCGTTCTCGACCTTCTGGGCGTCCCGTTCGGGGCGAGAGCACCTATGAGCGGTCGCAGCCTCGCTTCCACGTTGCGCGGGGGTCCTGAGCCTCCACCTGAAGCGACATACGCCGAGTCTCTCACTCCCTTGCTCCACTATGGCTGGAGTGATTTGCGCGCGCTTCGCGATGGACGTTTCAAATACATTCTCGCGCCGCGTCCCGAGCTGTACGACTTGAAGGACGACCCGGGCGAGACCCGAAATCTCATCGATTCCTCGAAAGCCCAGGCGGCAGCGCTTCACCTCGCGTTGGCCAAGCGTCTTAGCGCAGAGAAGGCGGCGTCTGAATCCACACCTGCCGCGGCGGCGGTTCCGCCGGAGATGCTCGAGCAACTCGGCGCCCTTGGCTACATCGGCGCCGGAGGTGCTGGACTCACCGCAAGAACCGGCATCGACCCGAAGGACAAGCTGGACGACTATGTGAGGATCAATACCCTGATGCGCGAGGGACTGACTCGTCTTCGGGAGAAGGACCCCAAAGGCGCCGCCGCCAGATTTCAGAGTCTCCTTGCCCGCGGGACCGACAGCTTCGAAGTGCGCTACTACCTGGCTCAGGCCTTTTTCGACCAAAGGCGGCCGCGCGAGGCGGCTCCTCATTTTGAGGCCGCTATCGAGCGTCTGTCCTTCTTCGGAAAGGCCTACGTCAGTCTCGCCATCTGTTACACCGCGTTAGGCGACCCTGGCCGAGCTCTCGAAACGCTCAAGAAAGGCCGGGCCGCACTCCCCAAGGATCCACAGATCCTGGAAGCCCAAGCCACATTGTTTCGCGACCTCGGGAGGCCCCGGGAGGCGATCGCGGCCTACGAGGCGGCCCTGCCCCTCGCCCCCAGGAAAGCGCTGCTCCGCGTGAAACTCGCTGAAATGTATCGCGATGCCCGTGACCCGGAGAGAGCGACTCGGCTTCTTCGGGAGGCGGTCGAGATCAACCCGGAGCCCGCGGGCTTCTGGAACTTGCTCGGCATGGTTCTGGGGGCGAACGATCAAGAGGCGCAGGCCGAAGCGGCCTTTCGCGAGGCCGTGAAGCGCGATCCCCGCAGCGCTCAATACGCATACAACCTGGGGCTGACCCTCCTGCGCCTCGAAAAGCGAAGCGAGGCGGTGTCCTTGTTCGGCCGGGCTCTGGAGCTTGACTCCAGCTTCGCGGCCGCCCGGTCCAGGCTGGCCGAACTCCGCCAACGACCGTAGGCTCTTTGCGGAACCTGGGCCCTCGATATCGTCGAGAGCGCTCCCATTCCCCGGAGGGAGCCAAACCCTCCGGTTCCCCCTTTTGAGTGAACGGCAAAGCCGCGCCGATTGATATCGTGGCCGCCTGATGTCGCTTCCCGCCGCCCTTGTCGCGAGCCTGCTCGCGGGCACGCCTGACGTCATCCTCATCACCATCGACACGCTCCGCGCGGATCGCGTCGGCGCTTACGGGTCGAAGAGCGGCGCCACGCCGACGATGGACGCCATGGCGGCCCGCGGGGTTCTGGTCGAGGAGGCCGTGGTTCAGGCTCCGCAGACGCGGCCCTCCCATGCGAGCCTCCTGACCGGCATGCTTCCTTTCGAGCATGGTCTGCGCGACAACGCCTCTCCACCTCTCCCGAAGAACATCCCGACTCTTGCGAGCACCCTGAAGGCTGCGGGCTACACCACTGCCGCCTTCATCGCCGCGTACCCGGTGTCGCGAGCTTCCGGCCTCGATTCCGGCTTCGATGTCTTCGACGACCCGTTCGGCGGCGACGCCGATTTCCTGGCCGGCGCCGGAGATCGCAATGAGCGGCCCGCGCGCGAGGTGATCGACGCGGCAATCGCCTGGCTCGCCCGTCCGTCCAAGGGCCCCCGCTTCGTCTGGGTCCATCTCTTTGAGCCCCATTTCCCGTACGAGCCAGGACCGCCTTTCGACCGCCGTTTCGCGAAGGAGCCCTACGACGGCGAGGTGGCAACGGCTGATGCCGAGCTGAAGCGCCTCCTGGAGCGCTATCCCGCTTCGCCATCCCGCCTCGTCGTCGTGACTTCGGATCATGGCGAAGGACTGGGCGATCACGGCGAGGACGAACATCATCTCTTCGTTTATGACACCACGATCAGGGTTCCCCTCATCCTCGAGGGCGCCTCGCTGCGCGCGGGAGTCCGGGTGCGCGGGCAGTTCCGCAGCATCGACCTCATGCCGACGATTCTGAGCCTCTCGGGTGTGGCTGCCCCCCGGACCACGGGGGTGTCTCGCGCGCGGAATCTTCTCGCCGGCTCGGTGATTCCCGACAACGAGTCCTACGCGGAATCGCTCTACGGCTCGACTCACTTCGGGTATGCGCCGGTGCGGGCTCTCAGAACGGAGGGCTTCAAGTACATCGACACGCCCCGGCCTGAGCTCTATCGGGTGGCGAGCGATCCTTTGGAAGCCGCCAATCTGGTCGACTCGAGATCGGCTCTCGCGGGCGCGCTCCGTCGCCGGCTGCGGGAGATGCACGGCGAAGACGCGACCGCGGCGATCGTTGGCACCGCTTTGGACCCCGTGGCTCTCGAGCGCCTTGCCGCCCTGGGATACGTGGGCGGGAGCGCGCCCACCGCCCTTCCCAGGGGGACGACACTTCCTGATCCCAAGGATCGCGTCGATCATTACCACCGCTACGCGCGAGCGGTGAACGGAGCCCTCGAAGCCCGCCGCCGGGGCGATCCCGAGGCGGTGATCCGTGTGCTCCAGCCGGTGGCGCGTGAGTTCGGGTCGCATTACAGCGTGGTTTCGTTCCTGGGCGAAGCGCTCCTCGAGCGACGCAGGTTCAAGGAGGCGCTTCCCCTGCTCACGCGGGCCCGCGACATCTCTCCCAACGCGGGGCCGGTGTGGGGCCGGCTGGCGGAAGCGATGGTGGGCGCCGGTCAGATGGAGCAGGGGTTCGAGGCGGTGGAGCAGGGACTCAAAGCCTCGCCGCGGTCGTCGGATCTGATTCGGATGAAGGTGGCGCTTCTTTCCCGCGCGGGTCGTGGCGTCGAGGCGACGACGTTCCTCGAGGACGCGGTGAAGTCCGACCCGCGCGACGGTCTCCTCCTGGCCGAACTCGCAAGCCTTCGCCGCAACGCGGGAGATCTCACGGCGGCCGAGACAATGAGCGCGCGCGCGGTGTCGCTCAGTCCCACGAAGGCCGATGTTTGGGTGTCCCGCGGTCTCGCCCTCGCCGCCCTCGATCGGGTTGCGGACGCGGCCACCGCACTCGCGCGCGCGCGGGACCTCGAGAAGGGCAACGCGGACGCGTGGTTCTACGCGGCGGTGGTGGAGATCCGGCGCGGAGACCGAGCCACGGCTTGGAAACTCCTGGAGCGTGTGGAAGCGCTCGACCCCCGGCGCGCCGGACTCCGCGAAGCGAAAGCGGCCGCGCAGCCAACCCGACCGAATACCCCTGGGGTTGAAGCGCCGCCGCCCACAGGCGCCTTGAGGCTGCGGCTCATCCGCGTGAGAACCCGGGTCGCGGCGCAGGAGGCGCTCAAGAGGATCGAGGCGGGAGAGGATTTCGGTTCGGTGGCGGCTGCCGTCTCGCTCGATGCCAGTGCGGCCCGGGGAGGCGAACTCGGCTGGGTCGTTCCCTCGGACCTGGGCGAGCCCCTCAAGTCCGCCGTATCCGCGTTGAGGGCGGGCCAGGTCTCACCGATCGTCGAGACTCCTCGCGGCTTCGTGATCGTGCGCCGCGATCCCTGAACGTCAGTTGAACGTGCCGTCGCCCTTGCCGATCAGGACCGTCACGGTGTCGTTGCCGAGGTTCGCGACGACGAGGTCGAGGCGGCCGTCAGCGTTGAGGTCGGCGGCGACGATACTCACAGGCTGAGAGCCCACATTGAAGGCGACTGCCGCCGCGAATCCGCCGCGGCCATCGCCCTTGAGCACCGAGACGGTGTTGGATCCCTGGTTCGCGACGGCGAGGTCGAGGATCGAGTCGCCATCGAAATCGCCCGCCACTACCGAGCGCGGCTGGCCTCCGACCGCAAGGTTCGGACCGACGCTGAAGCCTCCTGACCCGTCGCCGGTGAGGATGCGAACGCTGGCCGAGCCGCTCACCGCGACCGCGATATCAAGGCGACCGTCGCGGTTGAAGTCGGCCATGTGCAGGCCTAGAGGCCGTACGCCGACGACCACGGTCGTCCGCGCGGCGAGACCGCCGGAGCCGTCGCCGGTCAGGATCGAAACGTCATCGTCCTGCGCGTTGACCGAGGCGATGTCGATCAGCCCATCGCCGTTCAGGTCCCCGGCCGCGAGGGCAAATGTGGATCCGCCCACACGGGCGGCGCCGCCGCGCCGGAACGTGCCGAGGGCGTTCACATAGGCGATCGCCTCGTCGCTGTCTTCGACCGCCACCACGAGATCGGGAAGGGCGTCGGCATTGAGGCGCGCGGCCACGATCGCGCGCGGCTGCACGAGGCCGCTGATTATCGCGACCGGGGCGCCGAAGAGTCCGTTCCCGTCACCGCGGAGGAGGGACACCGTGCCCGCGCCGAAATGGGCCAGAGCGATGTCGAGCGCGCCATCGCCGTCGAAGTCCGCCATCGCCGTGCTCAGCGGATTGGAACCACCGGAGTCGAACTGAGCCGAGGCCAGGAAACCCGCGGGAGACCGGTAGCGGAGCACCGAGATGCTCGCCGCCGCGTAGTTCGATGTGACCACGTCCGGCGTTCCATTGCGGTCCACATCGCCGACCTGGAGGGAGATGGGCTGGGATCCCACACGGTGGGTTCCGCTCGTCGTGAAAGCAGCCGAACCCGCGTTCACGAAGATCGCGAGAGTCGAAGCGCCGGCGCTCGTCGCGATGAGATCGGGCTGGGAATCTCCAGTCACGTCCACGGCGCTCAGGGTCTCGGTAGAGGGGCGTCCCGAGATCGCCGTGCCGGTGGTGAAGCCGCCGCGCGCATCGCCGAGACCCACCGTGATGTCGCCCGTTCCGAAGCTCGCGGTGGCGATGTCGCGAGCGCCATCGACGTTGAGATCGACCGCGACGATCGCCACCGGATCGGGGGCGACTTTCAGGAGCGTGACCGAGCTGAAGGCGCTGTTCGCGTTCTGCAGCAGAACCGTGACGTCCGCCGAACCACGGTTCGCGACCGCGATGTCGAGGCGGCTGTCCCCGTTGAAGTCCGCGAAGGCGGCCGCGCTCGGTTCGCTGCCGGTCTGATACTGGCGCGGAGCCCCGAGGCCGCCCGTCCCGCTCATGTACACCCACGCCCGGCCGGAATTGCGGCTGCCGAGAACCAGGTCGGTCTTCGCGTTGCCGTCGAGGTCGGCGGCGGTCATGAACGAAATGTCGATGGGGGAGGCGATGAGGTCGCCTGCCGTGAACCCGAAGAAACCGTCGCCGTTCCAGACCTGGATCGAGGTAGCGCCGGCGGTACTGATCGCCAGGTCGGGAATGGCGTCGCCATTGAATGCGCCGACCGCGAGACCGGTCAAGGCGCCGGACCCGCCTAACGCGATGGTCCGGGTCACCGCGAGGCCGGTGGTGCTGCCGGCGAGGATGGTGACCGTGCGGCTGTCGGCGTTGAGCACCGCGATGTCCAGCGCGGTGACGAAGTTGAAGTCGGCCGTGGCGAGGGCGATGGGGCGCGCGCCCACTACGTAGTCGGTGGACTGAATGAAAGAGGCGGTGCCGTCGCCGAGGATCAACGAAACGCGATTGCCGGCCGAGTCCGCGATCACGAGATCCGTCCGGGTGTCGGCGTTCCAGTCGCCCGAGACGACCGCCGACGGTTGCGCGACGCCCGCAGTGATGGCGCTGATGTTCTGAAGGGCGAAAGGCCTGAAGGCCGCGATCTGCGTCGCCCCCGCGGTCTGCGCGGCGAGCAGCAACGCCAACCCGGGAAGGGCAAGCCTCACTGCAGGTTCACCGTGGCGGTGACGGCGCCCGTGGCCCCCGCATCCGTGGCGACGTTGAACGAGAGGCTCACCACAGCCTCACGGCCGCCGTTTGGCAGCGTGTAATAGAAGGTGAAGGGGATCGCCATGTTCGCGTTCACGTCGACCCGGTTTCCCGGCGCCCGGACATCGAAACGAAACGACTCGTCCGTGCCGGTAACCGGGGTGATCACGATGCCGGCGGAAGACTGCTGCAGATCCGCGGTGATCGACCGGATGGTCAGGGGCGACGTGTTCGTGTTGGCGATGGTGGCCACGAACGAGCCGGACCACGTGAAGGCCACGTCGGGTGAGGCAATCGCCGTGACCGTAGTCGGATTGGTGGTCGCGGTCACCGTCGCGGTCTGCGTGGTGCTCGTGCTGGTATCGGTCGGCGAGGTCGTCGTGTCCTCGCCGCAGGCGGGTGTGAGAAGGACCAGCGCGGGCAGAATCCACAGGGAAAGTCGTCGTGACACCAGCATGGGTTTTCGTGATTCTCCAGTTGGGGAGGCGCGTCCAGAGAAAAGGGCGCCTAAAGTCCCCTCTTTGAGGACGATACACCGGAGACCCCTCCAGGCCGTAGCCAGACGCCCGAGCGAGCTGTTCACCGGGCGTGCGACGTTCCTTCGCGGGGACACTCCGTCCCCAGTGGGTGGCAGAAAGTGGAGGGGAGCCTTCCGTCGACGCCGTTCCGGTCGCTTCGTATCTTGGTTTGCGATGCGAGTCTGAAGACTCTCCTAAGACCCTCTTAAGAGCTTTTCTGGCGTGGATGTTGCACGTTGGCGAGGGTGAAGAGTCAAGCGCGCCGGATGCCCTGAGTACATCTGCGCCCGGAAGCGCCGCCTCTACTACTTAGGAGTTCGAAACGAGAATGACCCGGCCCCGATATCGACTTCTCTGGGCTCTGCCCGCCCTCCTGTTCCTGGCTAGCGGCTGCGACCAGACTTCCCCGACCGAGGACGAGACCACGGATGCCACGACGGATGCGGACGGCGAGTCCACCGTCACCATCACGATCACCCCGGATCCTGCCACCGCGGTCCGATCTCCCGACGGAGACTTCACTTGGAGCGGCTCGTTCGTCGCCACGGTCTCGAACACGAACGACAATCCGATCACCATCAATTCAATCACCACCGACCTTCAGCAATCGTCCGGGGGCATCGTCATCAATCCGATTCCCGACACCGACGAATCCTTCCGGTTTGAGGTTAGGGCGCCCTTCAATCGCATCGACACCAACGCAACCATGGACATTCCTTTCACGTTCTTCTATACCCTGCCAAACCAGGGACGAGAATCGCTCGTAAGCCTCTCCATGGGCGTAACCACGGACGAGGGCGTGACTGGAACGGCGACCGCCTCCGTAAAGATTCAGTGAAGTTGGCCGGTGGGTTGTTGGGCCTCCTTCTCGCGACCCAAGCGGCGAAGCCCTCTCAGGTCGCGCTTTTCAAGGCAGCCGCGGTTCGGGTGTTGGCGGAAGGCGCCGTGCCCGCTCAGCCGACCGCCGTTGCGAGCGGCGATTGGAACGCCGATGGGCACGTCGACCTGGCGGTGGCCGACTCAATAGGAAACCGCGTGTCCGTTGTGCTCGGGGACGGAGCGGGGGCGTTCCTGCTGGCGGAGAACTTCGGCGTTGGCGCGTCTCCCATCGCCCTCGTCGCTCAGGATCTGAATTTCGACGGAGCCACGGATTTGATCGTCCTGAATCGCGACTCCAGGACCGTCACGATTCTCGCGGGCAACGCCACCACGTTCACCCTCGCGCGAACCATTCCCATCGGGGGCTCCGGCACACTCACCGCCCTGGCGGTGGGGCTCTTTGACGGCGACCGCCTTCCGGACCTCGCGATTGCAGCGGCGGGCGCCACCGCTGTCGAGATATTCCACGGCGATGCGGCGTTTGGTTTTGTTTCGAGTGGATTGATCCCCGCTCCTATCGACCTTACGTTCCTCGCCGCCGCCGATGTGGATGGAGACGGACGCACCGACCTCGTGACCAATAGCCCAGGAAGCGGGCGAGTCTGGGTGTATCTCCACGCGGTCGCGGCGGACGACACCATTCTGGGTCTCGGGGCTCCCCGGCAGTACGAAGTGGGCGCCGAGCCAAGTGCCGCCGCCTTCGCTGACTTCAATGGCGATGGTCGAACCGACATCGCGGTGGCCAACAAGGGAGCCGCGAATGTGACGCTCCTCCTCCAAAGCGCAACCTCGAGCTTCAGTTCGGTGACGCTCGCTTACGTTGGTTCTGAACCCGTGGCGATTGTGGCCGCGGATCTAAACGCCGACGGCGGCCAGGACATCGCGACCTTGAACTCACGTTTGGGCGATCTCTCGATCGGACTGGGAGATGCGCAAGGCGGACTCACGACGGGGACCGCCATTGCCGCCCCGCCGCGGGGACAGACGCTCACCCTCGCAGACGTGAACGGTGATGGACTACCTGATCTGATCTCCACTAGCCTCGGTGCCACCGACATCACGATCTTCGTGAACTCCGGTTCCGGCAGCCTGGCCTCGAGCGCCAGCTACAGGGTGGGAAGCCAGCCCATCGCCGTGCAGGCGGGCGACGTCGACCGGAACGGAACGCCGGATGTCGTGGTCGCAAACTACAACTCGGCCGATGTCTCGGTGCTCCGATACCAGAGCCCAACCGGCTTTCTTTCTGCGGCGTTCTACGCGGCGGGTGGCAACAATCCCGTGTCGTCGGCCCTGGCCGATTTTGACGGTGATGGGCTGCTGGATCTGGCTCTCGCGAATTTCGGATCGGGCACGATCTCGTTGCTCAGGGGGGATGGGGCTGGTCATTTTCGCGACCCGACAGTGGTCGTCAGCGGCCTCACTCAACCCCGAGCCCTCGTAGCCACCCGTCTGAACGGCGACGCGCTTCCAGACCTCGTGGTGACGGTGGAAGGCGTCACGGAGGCGGTCTCCTACATCAATACCGGCGGAACATTTCGAAAAGGCAGTGGAGCCAAAGTGGGAGGATCAGCATTTGCCCTTGCCGCCGGCGACCTGAACGGCGACGGCCACATCGATATTGCGAGCGTCAACGCTCAGGACGACGATGTCTCGATCCTGATCGGCGATGGCTCTGGCGGTCTCACTGCCAAGTCACGAATCGCCGTTGGGATTCGCCCGTTGGGGCTCGCCATGGGTGATTTCAATAAGGACGGCAGGCTGGACCTGGTGGCTGGTCTGAGCGGGGCCGCAAAGCTTCGCCTGCTCGCGGGCGATGGTTCGGGGAATTTCGTGCCCGGAGCGAGTTTTGCAGTCGGAGGTCAACCTCGCTCTGTGGTCGCCGCGGACTTCAACGGCGACGGAAGTCTCGACGTTGCCGTCTCGAATCAAGGTTCCGCCTCGATCTCCGTCCTGCTGGGCGATGGGAAGGGGAGCTTCGCCACCGAAACTCGTTACGCCGTCGGCGATTCGCCCGGCAGCCTCATCGTCACAGACATCAACGCTGACGGCCGGCTGGACCTGGTAGTAACCAACATCGGCGCCGATTCGATATCTCTTCTCGTCGGCCGGGGCGACGGGACCTTTGTGGCGACAGTGATCGATCTCGAGGACGACGAGTGACGGGTCAGAACAAGCGTTACCCGAGCGGCAAGGTCTATGACGTGATCGTTGTTGAGATCCTTCCGACCGGCGCCGGTCCCGTACGCGTGTTGGCAGCGGCACTTCCCGCGGACGAGGCGGCTTCGTTCGAGACCGCCGAGCTCGCGCACCGTACAAGGAATGAAATCCTCTCCTGCCAGCCTGGCGGACTGTACCGCGATGGTGACGTTTGGGGGGGCGTTCTCCGCAGGAGGGACGGCGAAGACACGGTGTCCTCCGGCGCGACGGACCGCTCCTAGTCGGACTCGATGATCCGCAGTGTGCGCATCGCCTGCATCGAAATACGCGCCGCGACCTTCGACGCGATCTCGGAGAACGCCAGGGCCGCGGGAGAGTCGGGCGCCGCCACCACCACAGGCAAGCCTTCATCGCCGCCGCTTCGGACCCGGGTGTCGATGGGCACATCGCCGAGGAGGGGGATCTTGAGATCGTTCGCGATGGACGCTCCGCCGCCCTTGCCGAAGATCTCCGTGCGTTCGTTGCAGTGCGGGCAGGCGAAGTAGCTCATGTTCTCGACCACGCCGAGCACGGGAATGTTGAGCTTCTGGAACATCATGATCGCCTTGCGCACGTCGGAGACCGACACGCCCTGGGGCGTGGTCACCACCACCGCGCCCGCCACGCCAACGCTCTGCGCGAGCGAGATCGCCACGTCGCCCGTGCCCGGAGGCAGGTCGACGAGCAGGTAGTCGAGTTCGCCCCACGCGACGTCGCGCATGAACTGCTGGACCGCGCTGTGAAGCATCGGCCCGCGCCAGATCACCGCCTGGTCTTTGGGCACGAGCATGCCGATCGACAGCGCCTTGATGCCGTGCGCCATGGGCGGAATCATCTTCTGATCGGCGGTGAGTTCGATGGCTCCGGGCTCCATCTCGATGCCCAGCATTTGGGGGAGGTTCGGGCCGTAGACGTCCGCGTCCATCACGCCCACGCGCGCGCCCTTCTGGGCGAGGGCTATGGCGAGGTTGACGGTCGTGGTCGACTTGCCGACTCCGCCTTTGCCCGCGCCCACCGCGACCACGTTCCGGATCCCGGGAATCGCCTGTGACGTCATGCCGCCACGCGCGCGCACCTGCGCGGTCATGTTGACCGACACGGAGGTGACTCCAGGCAGGGCGCCGATCAGGCTTTCGGCCTGGGCCTTCATCTGGTCCTTGACCGGGCACGCCGGGGTGGTGAGTTCGATCGTGAACCCGACCATCCCGCCGTTGATCTTGACGTCCTTGATGAAGCCGAGGGTGACGATGTCCTTGTGGAGGTCCGGGTCCTGGATGGCTTTGAGGGTGTCGAGGATAGTTTGTGAGGTGAGAGACATGTTTCCTTATTCGGTTACGGCGAGGGCTTCCTCGACGGCTTTTTGCAGTCCTTCGAATTTCCCGGGTGGTGATCCGAGGACCTTCTTCACGATCTGGCCCTTCTTTCCGATCACGAACGTGGTCGGGAAACCCTGGTTGGCTTTGTACTTCTCGAGCAGATCGTCGGTTCCGAGGAGCTGGGTGTAAGCGACCTTCGTCTTCTGCAGGAACTCCTGGATTTCCGCGGGTTCTCCGGAGTCGAAGATCACACCCACCATCTCCACACCTTTCGACTTGTTCTTCGCGTAGAACTCGGTGTACTCAGGGATCTCCTTGATGCAGGGCGTGCACCAGGTAGCCCAGAAGTCCACGACCACCACCTTGCCGCGGTACGAGGCGAGGGTGGTCTTGCCGCCGGCGAGGTTCGGGAGGTCGAAGTCGGGGGCTGCGGTATTCACCTGCGAGGGCGGCGCGCCGCACGAGGCGACGAGAAGGGCGGTGGAGATCGCGAAAACAAGACGCGGGGCGAGCATCAAGGGATTATAGCGACCGGGTCCGGGCAGGCCTCGTTTGCGCGACCGGGCCCGCGCTAAGCTCCAAGCCCGATGCCCGAGTCGACTTTCACCTGGCTCGCCGTCTGTATCTACGTCCTGCTGATGGCGGCGGCGGGTTTCTTCGCGAAGAAGGCGAAGACGTTCCAGGTCTTCGCGATCGGCGAGAGGTCGCGGCATCCCCTTCTCATCGGCATGGCCGCCGCGGCGGGCGCCGTCAGTTCAACCACGTTCGTGATCAACCCGGGCCTCGTCTGGCTCTATGGGTACTCGGCGTTTGTGGCCATCGCCTTGTCCTCGACCGCCGGGATCCTCTTCGGGATGGTGCTCTTCAGCAAGAGTTTCCGCCGCATAGGCGAGAAGTTCGAAGCGTTGACGGTGGCCCAGTGGGTGGGGGACCGCTTCAACAGCGTGCCCCTGCGGATCTTCTTCGGCTGCATCTCCCTGCTTCAGGTCGCTTACGTTGTCCTGATCGTCGTCTCTTTGGCCCAGGTGACCTCGATCGGCCTGTCCGTGCCCATCATTCCCGCCGCGATAGTCGTCGTCGTCTTCACCTGCGCGTACATCATTTTCGGCGGCACCTCCACGCATATCCTGACCAACTCCATTCAGGCCGTGCTGATGACCTGCCTGGCCCTCCTGATGATCCTGTCCGGGGCATTCCATTTCGCGGAGGGACTTCCCGCCTTCTTCGACAAACTGGAGACGGTGGGTCCGTTCTTCGCCGACAGCGTCAACCCGAACAGCGATCTCTACCGTGACATATTCGAAACCATCGTCGCGCCGTTCGTCATCGGCGTGGTGACGGCGCTCCTGCCCCACCTCATCGTGAAGGCGCTCTACCTGCGCAGCGAACGGGAAGTGAACACCTACCTCGTCTCCGCCTCCTCCTTCGTCCTGCTCTTCAAGATGGTGGTGGTCGCCGGCCTCTACGCACGGCTGGAACTCGGCGCCCCGGCCGGGATGAACCCCGACAACGTGATGGCCACGTATTTCGTGACCCACTATTCACCCTTCGTGCGCGCGGTTGTTACCGTGGGTGTTCTGGCCGCCGGCTTCTCCACCCTCGAGGCCATCATCCTCGCCCTCGCCTCGATCTTCTCCCACGACGTGGTCCGGCCGGCGCTTCAGAGGCTCCGGGGTGAGGTGCTCGATGAACTCCGCTTGGCCCGCGTCTTCTTCGTGCTGCTCGTCCCGATCGTTTCGGTGCTCGCGTGGCGTCAGATCGTGGCGCCTTCTCTTTCCGTGATCATTTTCGCGTTCAACGGGGTCCTTGCCTTCACCGCCGCGGTCGTTCCCTCCATAGCGTTCGGGATCTATTCGAAGAGCCAGTCGATCCGGGCCGCGTTCGCCTCCTCCGTGGCCGCGCTCCTTGTCTTCTACTCGATGCTGGCCTTCGACATAACCAAGTACCACACCAACCCGATGGTCCCCGGCACGATCGGCGTCTTCGTGGGACTCGCGGTGTTCGGCGCGGTGGCCGCGATCGACCGTCGCCCGGCGGCTTCTTAGACTTTCTGGACCCCGGGCAGTTTTCCCAGACTGGAATCGAAGGTTCCGAGGGGTGCGTGCCCGGCCTTTCTGGCGATCTCCAGGATCAGGCAGTCCGAGAACGAGAGGGAAGGCTTCTTCCGGAATGCCGCTAGCGCCTGACGGAC
>Ga0138256_10004901_pt1 | contig 14196 bp, 14 predicted proteins | sample KNB2016incub_MG_FD_105486 | JGI IMG/M metagenome (GOLD analysis project Ga0138256, IMG submission 105486) | Active sludge microbial communities from wastewater in Klosterneuburg, Austria - KNB2014incub_MG | ecosystem: Engineered > WWTP > Activated sludge > Unclassified | place: Austria...
CGGGGGGCGCCATGCCCGGCTGGCGGTGGACCACGACGCCGAGCCGCCGGTGCTGTGCGCGGTGGGGCCCGACGGCGCGTTCTTGCCCATCGCCAGCCTGAGCGACGGCACGCGCGACCAGCTGTACCTGGCCCTGCGGCTGGCCAGCCTCGAGCACTATGCCGGCGTGAGCGAGCCCTTGCCACTGTGTCTGGACGACGTGCTGATCAACTTCGACGACGAGCGCTCGCTGGCCGCGCTCGAGGTCTTGGCCGAGGTCGGCCAGCGGATCCAGGTGCTGCTCTTCACCCACCACGAGCACGTGGTGCAAGCCGCCCGGGCCGCGATTGCGCCCGAGCGCCTGACGCTGCACGAGCTGTCGCGGGGCGGGGCCCAGCCCGCCGCGCTGCAGGCGCTGCCCGCCTGAGCTACCCCATGCGCTGGGTGCCGGTGCCCAGCGCGGCGCGCGCGGCGTCGATCAGCTCGTCGATCTTGAAGCCGTTGATCACCAGGCCCTGGACGTTTGCGCCGCGGATCTCGGCGCGGCTCAGATCCACGTTTGCCAGCCGCGCGCCCGCCAGGCTGGCGTTCTCGATGTTGGCCAGCGACAGATCGACGTCCATCAGCCGGCAGCCGGCCAGCTTGGCGTCGGTCAGCGTGCAGCCCGAGGCGTCCACGTCCTCGAAAATGGCCCGCGCGAACGAGACGTCGGTCAGGGTGGCCCCGGCCAGGTCGCAGTTCTTCAGCGTGGCGGACGCGAGCTTGGCGTCGTCCAGGGTGGCCCGGGACAGATCCACGTTCTTCAGGCGCGCCTCGGACAGATCCGCGTCGGAAAGCTCGAGCTTCGCCGCGCCCACGTTGTCCAGCTTGGCCTCGGTCAGGTTTGCGTCGCTGAGCCGCAGCTTGAAGGCCTCGATGTCGTGCAGCTCGGCGTGCGACAGGTTGGCGTCGGTCAGGCTGAGCGAGGTCAAGTCTGCGTTGGCGATGCGGCTGGCCTTCACGTCGATGTCGTCGGCGTCGAGGCCGATCAGCGTGGTGTTCTTCAGCCGCAGGCGCGAGAGCGAGCCGCCCTCGAAGCGCGAGCCGTCGAGCTTGCAGTCTTTGAAGCGCGCCTGCTCGAGGCTGGTGTTCTCGAAGCGCGCGCTGGCCAGGTTGGCTGCGTCGAAGCGCTGCGCGCCGGGGGGGAATACGGATTCGCCTGCCATGGGCTCAGTGCCGGCAGCCTTTCACGATGGGGCCGCCGGCGTCCAATGGCAGCGCGTCAGAGCGCTTTTGCTGCCTGAAGCGCCGCGGCGTAGTCCGGTTCGGTGGTGGCGTCGGCGACGTATTCCACGTGACGGATCACGTCGTCGGCGCCGATCACGAACACCGCGCGGGCGTGCAGCCCCTTGGCTGGGGCGAAGGTGCCCCAGGCCGGGCCGAACGCGCGGTCTTTGTAGTCACTGAGGGTGACCACGTTGCTGACGCCTGCGGCGCCGCACCAGCGCTTCTGCGCGAAGGGCAGATCCGCGCTGATCACCCAGATCTTCACCCCGGGCACGCTGGTGGCCTCTTGGTTGAAGCGCCGCGTCTCGGTATCGCACACCGCGGTGTCCAGCGACGGCACGGTGAGCACGATGCGCTTCTGGCCGGCCAGGTCCTTGGCGGACACGGCGGACATGTCGTTCCCCACGACCGTCCAGTCCGTCGGCGCCTGGTCCCCCGCCTTCAGCCCGGGACCGATCAGGTCCATGGGATTGCCCTTCCAGTTGATGGCCCCCTTGCGTGTCTCCGGCATGTCCGTCCTCCGATTGGCGGCGGGATGGATGGGTCCCGGGCTCGGTGACGTCAAGCCCGGCTGGCGGCGCGCCGGCGGCGCAGCCCCGCGACTGCCAGCGCGGCGAGGGCCCACGGGCCGGCGGGCACGCCACGCGGCGCGGCGCTTCGGCACGCGCAGCCACCGGTCACGTCGTCGCCCGCGCTGGGCGCTGCGCTGTTGCCGCTGCTGCCCCCGGAGGGCTTGCCGCCGCCACCGCCGCTGGCGCCGCCGCCGCCCAGGCCGGCGCCCGCCGACCCGGCTGCGCCGCTGGCGCCGCCGCCGCCACTGGCGCCGCCCGTGCCGGGCTCGGTCACCACCACGTCGAGGTGCAGCGTGGCGCCGAACGGGCCCTTGCCGCTGCGATCCATGCGGAAGTCGCCGCCGTAGGTCCCGGGCGTGCTGGGCGCGACGAAGCTCACGGCCCAGGTCTTCTGCGCCTTGGGCGCGATGGTCTCGCCACTGCCCAGGGCCACCGGCGCCGCGGCGCCCAGCAGATCACCGCCGACATGCGCCAGCGCATAGCCGCCCGCGGTGCTCCAGGTGGTGGTGCCGGTGTTCTCGATCACCCAGCTCTTCTGGAAGGTCGCGCCCGCCGCCACGCTGATGCTGCCGGTGGGCGTCTCGCTGGTCTGCTTGTCGTCGTCGACCTCGGGCGGGGTCGGGTTCTCGCACTGATCGCCGGGCAGAGCCTTGTACGCCCCCTGGCTCACCCAGAAGCTGGTGGGCCCGCCGCACGAGCCCGAGAACGGATCGTCCGAGGCGTTGCTGGCGTAGCGCACCTCGAAGTGCAGGTGCGGCCCGGTCGAGTTGCCGCTGGATCCGACCTTGCCCAGGTGCTGGCCGCACTTCACCTCGGCGTTCAGCGCCACGGCCAGCGACCCCTTCATCATGTGACCGTAGTAGGTGGACTTCCCGTCGGCGTGCTGCAGCTTCACGTAGTTGCCGAAGCCGCTGCCACAGCCGCAGCTGCCGGTGGAGCAGTGGTCGTCGCAGCCGTCGTTGACGAACACCACCTTGCCGTCGGCGGCCGCCACGATCCAGCGGCTGCCCGCATCCATCACCGGCCAGCTGCCGATGCCGAAGTCGCTGCCCTTGTGGCCGTCGTAGGTGGTGGCGCCGCAGTTCCAGTCTTTCAGCCCGCCGCCGCTGTCCAGATCGCGATACGCGGTCGGGTAAGGCTGCGTGCCCGAGGCCGGCAGCTCCATCGGGAAGCGATACTTCTGGGCGTGGGCCGCGCCGGTGAGCGCCAGCACCGCGAGCACGAGCCGCAGCTTCACGGCGCCACCTCGACCTGCCAGCTCTGGCCGCTGCCGTCTTCGTAGCTGAGGGTGCGGCCGTCGACGCGGAGGCCCCCGGAGGGCGGCGGGATGAAGCCCGACCCGAGCTTTCCGGCGACCAGCCCGTGATTGGTGAGCTGCGTGGCGTTTCCGGTGCTGGGCTCGACCACCCACAGCGACATCACCGTGCTGCGACCCGACACGAACGCGACGCGACCGTCGGGCAGCGCCACCGGCTTTTCGTCGGGGCCCGGCGCCGGGGCGAGGGGAGCCGCGCTTCCGCTGGCGTCGACCAGCCAGAGATCGCTCTCGCCGGGCTCGGCGCCGGCGCGGGCTTCCACCCGTTGCCCGCCCGCGAGCTGGGCATGCCCGAGCACGGGGCTGGCGGGCTGGTCGCTCTCGGGCAGCAGCGCGAGCGGCGCGGCGCGCTGCTCCGTGGGCTGGCCGGGGAGCTGATCCGAGGCGCACGCGAGGGCCACGCACGGCAGCAGCAGCCAACTTCGCATCACGCACATGATAGCGTGCCGCTCCGCCCCGGTCATGCCCAACCCACCGCTGCCCGAAGAAATCAGCATCGAGCTGGGGCTCGATGACGCGGACGACGACGCGGCGCTGCGCGCCCGTGCGGCGCGCGTGCTGGGTGTGCGCGAGCAAGGCCTGCCCGAGCTGTGCGTGCGCAAGCGCTCGCTCGACGCCCGCAAGGGCAGGGTGCGCTTCCACGTGCTCTTGGGGCTCGGCGCGCCCCCCGCAGCGCCGCTGGGCGATCCGCCGCCCCGCGAGGTGGAGCTTCCCGCGCGCGTGGTGATCGTCGGCGACGGCCCGGCGGGCATGTTCGCGGCCTATGCGCTGGCGCGCCGTGGGGTCGCGTCGATGGTGCTCGACCGTGGAAAACCCGTGCAACCCCGCCGGCGGGATCTGAAGCTCTTGAACCAGCAGGGGCTGGTGGATCCCGACAGCAACTACTGCTTCGGCGAGGGCGGCGCGGGCACGTTCAGCGACGGCAAGCTGTACACGCGCTCGCACAAGCGCGGCAACGTGCGCGACGTGATCGAGGTGCTGGCGCTGCACGGCGCGCCCAGCGCCATCTTGGTGGAAGCGCGGCCGCACATCGGCAGCAACCTCTTGCCGCAGGTGGTCACCGCGCTGCGCGAGCACCTGGAGCGGGTGGGCGTCGAGGTGCGGTTCGGGGCGCGGGTCACCGAGCTCTTGGTCGAGCCGGGCCGCCGCGCCGTGGCCGGCGTGCGCCTGGCCGACGGCACCGAGATCGCGGCGCAGGCGGTGGTGCTGGCCACGGGTCACTCGGCCCGCGACGTCTTCGAGCTGGCCGCGCGGGCCGGCGTGGCGCTCGAGGCCAAGCCCTTCGCGCTGGGGGTGCGCATCGAGCACCCGCAGCCGCTGGTGAACCAGATCCAGTACGGCAAGGCGGCAGGTCACCCCAAGCTGCCCGCCGCGGCCTACAAGCTGGTGGCCGAGGTCGATCGCCGCGGCGTGTTCTCGTTCTGCATGTGTCCGGGCGGCTGGGTGGTGCCCGCCAGCACCGAGCCCGGCGCCCTGGTGGTCAACGGCATGAGCCTGTCGCGGCGCGACTCGCCCTTCGCGAACTCGGGTCTGGTGGTGGCCGTGGAGCTGGAAGATCTGGCCCAGGCCGGGCTCACCGGGCCCTTCGCCGGCGTGGAGCTGCAGCGCCGGATCGAGCGCGCCGCGTTCGCCGCCGGCGGCGGTGCGCTCGCGGCGCCGGCCACGCGCGCCACCGACTTCGTCGCGGGCCGGCCGTCGAGCAGCGTGCCGAAGTCGAGCTATGTCCCGGGGCTGACGGCCGGTGACGTGGGGGCCGTGCTCGACGGCGCCGGGTTGCCCATCGCCGATCGCTTGCGGCGGGCGCTGCGCGAGTTCGACCGGCGCATGCGCGGCTACCTGAGCGACGAGGCGGTGCTGATTGGCGTCGAGTCGCGGACCAGCTGCCCGGTCCGCATGCCGCGCCACCCCGAGACCCTCGAGGCCGTCGACCTGCCGGGCCTGTATCCCGCGGGGGAAGGCGCCGGCTTTGCCGGCGGCATCGTCAGCGCGGCGGTGGACGGCCTGCGCATCGGTGAGCAGATCGCGGCGCGCCTCAGCCGCGCTTCAGCGTGAGCAAGGTGATCTCGGCCGGCGCCCCCAGGCGCATGGGCGGCCCCCAGTAGCCCGTGCCGTTGCTGACGTAGATCAGCGCGCGGCCGAAGCGGTGCAGGCCGCTCACCACCGGCTGCTGCAGCCGGACGAACAGGTTCCAGGGGAAGATCTGGCCGCCGTGGGTGTGCCCCGAGAGCTGCAGCCCCACGCCGAGCCGATCGGCCTCGAAGATCTGGCGCGGCTGGTGGGCGAGCAACACCAGCTCGCGCGATTCGTCCCGCCCGCGCAGGGCCCGGGCCAGATCGGCGCCGTGCCCGCGCCCGAAGCGGTGCGCCGAATAGTCGTCGACCCCGGCCAGATCGAAGCTCTGGTCGCCCTCGCCGATGCGCACGTGCTCGTTGCGCAGCACGCGGATCCCGAGGCGCTCGAGCTCGGCGCACCAGGCTTCGGCGCCGGAGTAATACTCGTGGTTGCCGGTCACGAAGAACACGCCGTGCTTCGCGCGCAGCGCGGCCAGGGGCGCCACGTGCGCGGCCAGCTGCTCGACGGAGCCGTCGACCAGATCGCCGGTGATCGCGATGACGTCGGGCTTCAGCGCGTTGGTCTCGCGCACCACCCGCTCGATGAAACCCCGCTGGATGGTCGAGCCCACGTGCACGTCGGTGAGCTGCACGATGGTGGTGCCGCTCAGCTCGGCCGGCAGCCGCGCCAGAGGCACGCTGATGCGCTTGACGATCAGCTCGGTCAGGCCCGAGCGGGCGGCCAGCGTGCTGGCGCCGCCGGCGACCAGCGCCACCCCGGCGCCCAGCACACGCGTGACGGCCAGCCGGCGCTCGGGGTCGTCGGGGGCGGCGTCCACGAAGAAGCGGCCCACCAGGTCCAGGGTCAGCCGGCTCAGGTCCACCACCGTGAGCAGCATCACCACGATGAACAAGATCCCCATCCAGCCGAAGGTGGCGAGCAACACCGGGCGCATGCCTTCGCCGCGACTGCTGCGGGCCAGCGAGAAGGTGAGGGGGATGCTCAGAAACAGCGCGACCACCAGGCCGCTGAGCACGCGGTGCCAGACCACCGGCAGCGCCAGATCACGGACCAGGCGTGCCCACACGTAATAGTGCAGGCTGCCCGCCACCGTCAGGGCGACCGCGAAGAAGGCGACGAAGGACAGCGCGCGCGGCACTGGGCCCTTTCATAGGCACGAACCGTTTGCCTGACCAGCCCCGGAGAGATCAGTAGCAGGGCGGCGGCTTGCACGAGCAGTAGTTGCCGACGCAATTGCCGCCGGCGCACGGGCAGTAGCCGCCCAGACCGCAATCGGCCGCGCAGTTCACCGTGCCGCCGCAGCCGTCCGAGACCGTCCCCTTGCACTGGTTCTCTGGACACGGATTGGGGTTCGGGACGCAGGTGCAGACGTTGTTCGAGCAGGTGTTCGGGCTCTGGCAGGTGCCGCAGCTCAGCGTGCCGCCGCACCCGTCCGAGATGTTGCCGCAGTTCTTGCCTTGCGCTGCGCAGGTGGTGGGCGTGCAGGTGCAGACGTTGTTGGTGCAGGCGTAACCCGGGTTGCACGAGCCGCAGCTCAGGGTGCCGCCGCAGCCGTTGGAGATGCTGCCGCAGTTCTTGCCCTGGGCCGCGCAGCTGGTGGGCGCGCAACCGCAGACGTTGGCGGTGCCGCCGCCGCCGCAGCTGTCCGGGCTCTGGCAGCTGCCGCAGCTGAGGGTGCCGCCGCAGCCGTTGGCAATGCTGCCGCAGTTCTTGCCCTGGGCCGCGCAGCTGGTGGCCGCGCAACCACAGACGTTGGCGGCGCCGCCGCCGCCGCAGGTGTTCGGGCTCTGGCAGCTGCCGCAGCTCAGCGTGCCGCCGCAGCCGTTGGAGATCGTGCCGCAGTTCTTGCCTTGCGCCGCGCAGGTGGTGGGCGTGCAGCCACAGACGTTGGCGGTGCCGCCGCCGCCGCAGCTGTCGGGCGCGGTGCAGGTGCCGCAGGTCAGCGTCTTGCCGCAGTTGTCCGAGATGCTGCCGCAGTTCTTGCCTTGCGCCGCGCAGGTGGTGGGCGTGCAGGGGTTGGTGCCGCACTTGTTGGCGCCGCCGCCGCCGCAGGATTGCCCGGTGGGGCACGAGCCACAGCTCACGGTGCCGCCACACCCGTCCGAGATGCTGCCGCAGTTGGCGCCCACGTCGGCGCACTTGATCGGCGTGCAGCCGCACTGATTCGCGTTGCAGATCTCGGGCAGCGTGCAGGTGCCGCACACGATGTTGTTGCCGCACCCGTCCGAGATGGTGCCGCACACGGCGCCCTGATCTTTGCAGGTCTTGGGCGTGCAGCCGCACACGCTCACCCCGCCGCCGCCGCCGCACGTTTCGGGTGGCTTGCAGCTGCCGCACTCCAGCACGCCTTCGCAGCCGTCGGACACCTTCCCACAATTGGCCGCCAGCTTCTCGCAGGTGGTGGGGTTGCACGGCGTGGTCCCGCACTTGTTGGCGCCGGCGCCGCCGCAGAACAGGCCGGTGTCGCACTTGCCGCAGTCGAGCTCGGCGCCGCAGCCGTCGGGGACCTTCCCGCACTGGGCACCGGCGGCCGCGCAGGTGGTGGGCTGGCAGCTGCCGCTGTCGCCGCCCTCGGCAGAGCCGTCCAGGTTGGGCTTGCCGCCCGTGCCGGCGCTGCCGTCGGGATCGGGCGAGCCCTTCAGCGCGTCCAGATCGGACGAGAGGCTGCACGACGCGGCGAGCAGAGTGAAGAACGAAAGCCCAGCCGCCAGCGCAGCCAACCGACCAGACGAAGCCACGACAGCATGGTACGCGCTCGGCCGGCCCCCCGCCAGGGCCGAGTGCTCTCCCACCTGCTCTCACCAACGTTCGGCGGAGCTGGCGGGCACGTGGACGCGGTCGGTGGTGGAGTAGCGCGCGGTGCCCACCGAGAAGTTGAACCGCTCGGGGCTGAGGTCGATCACCGCCATGGGCCGCCGGTCGCGCCCGACCACGATCACGTCCTTCATGACGTGGATCTTGCCCTGGCGCGCTTCACCCGAGCGCCGCTGATCGAGCTTGGCGGCGCGCCGCCGCGGCGGCTGTCTTGCCGGCTCTGCAGCGGCCACCCCGGCGGATAGGACCATGGCGAGAACGAACCATCGGATGCTCATGCTGCTTGATGCTCCGAAGTCTGCGATCGGATCTCACTTTCGTCGAGCCAGGCTGTCGCGCAGCGCACGCGCCTCGGAGGCGCTCTCGCCGCCGGGGAAGCGCAAGAGGTGCTCGTCGAGCAGGCGCAGCGCGCGGCCGCGATCGAGCCTGGCCTCGGCCCGGATGCGACGCATCGACTCGGCCTCGATCAAGGTCGAGGTGGCGCCGATGCGCACGTCGCCCTGGCTGCGACTGGCCGCGGGCGGCAGCGGCGAACCCTCGATGGTCACCTCGCGCGTCTGCGTGGGCGCGCTCGGGGCTGCGCCGCGCTCTGCGCCCGGTGGGTGGGCGGCCCCCACCTGCGGCGCGCTCTCTGCTCGCGGCGGGCTGGGCGCCGGCTCGACGAGCGCCGAGCCCGCAAAGGTCGCGGCCCCGCCGATCAGCAGGCCCGCGCCCATCCACTTTGCGAACAGCGCGGCGAGGCCGGTGCTGGCCTTGCCGCCCGCACCCGCGGCGGCCGCGCCGGTGGCCGCCCCGACCGCCGCGGCGGCCAGCACGGTTCGAAGGGCCCGCTCGCGGGTGGCCGGGTCGGGGCGCTCGTCGGCCGCCAAGAGCAGGGCCGCCCGCTCGAAGCCCGGGCCGACGCGGTCCATCAGTCGTTTGGGATCAGCCACGGGAACCTCTCTTCTGCGTGCGCAGGGCGCGGACGAAGCGGCTGCGCGCGCGCCGCAGCCGCGACGCTGCGGTACCGCGGGGGATCAGCAAGAGCTCGGCGATCTCGGAGAGCGTGAGCCGCTCGATCTCGAACAACACGAACACGCTGCGCTCGTCGTGCTCCAGGGCAGCCAGGGCGCGATCGAGCGCTTCGAGCTGCTGGCGGGTATCCAGCGCCGCCTCGGGGGTCGGCGTGGCGGCGATCCGCGTGTCGTCCAGCTGAACGTGCCGCTGCGCGTCGCGACTCAGCCTCCGCCGGGCCGTCTGGGCGATGCGGAGCGCCGCGCCATACAGGAAGCTCCGCTCCGAGCCCGGCGCGATCTCGCCCAGGCGCCGGGCAGCGACCAGGAACACCTCTTGCGCTGCGTCGTCGGCGGCGTCGGCAGGCAGGCCCAGCCGCCGCAGCAGTCGCCACACTGCGTCGAAGCCGTCGCGCATCAGTGCGGGCAAGCGCTCGGTGTCGGTCCCCATGCTGGCCTTGGCCAGAGTGCCCGAGATGGCGGGCATTTTCATGGGCCACGACGCGGTGCTCACTCGGATTGATGCTCGGGGCCGGGCGTTCGGATCACGAAATCGTCTTGGCGCCGGCTCAGGGGGGCCGTGTTACGGTCGGCGCCGTGACGGACACCCTGAACTACGACGCACGCCGGAGCGAGCTTCCCAAGGCCAGCTTCACCCCCGAGGCCTCGGACCGCGACCCGCAAGAGACCCGGGAGTGGATCGAGTCGCTCGAGGCCGTGGTCGAGAACGGCGGGCGCGAGCGGGCGCAGTACCTGCTGAAGCGCGTGCTCGAGAACGCCCGGCGGCACCGCATCTTGCCGCCCGGGCCGCTGTCCACGGACTACGTGAACACCATCTCCACCGACGAAGAGCCCGCCTTCCCCGGTGACGAGATGATGGAGAAGCGCATCCGGCGCATCGTGCGCTGGAACGCCGTGGCCATGGTGCACCGCGCGAACGTGGCCTACGCCGGCATCGGCGGCCACCTGTCGACCTATGCCTCGAGCGCCAGCCTGTACGAGATCGGCTTCAACCATTTCTTCCAGGGGAAGGACGCCGAGGGCAGCTCGGGCGATCTGATCTATTTCCAGGGTCACGCCGCCCCTGGCATCTATGCGCGCGCCTTTCTGGAAGGGCGCCTGTCGATCGAGACCATGGAGCGCTTCCGGCGCGAGGCCGAGCGCGGGGCCGGGCTGTCGAGCTACCCGCACCCGCGGCTGATGCCCGGCTTCTGGGAGTTCCCCACCGTCAGCATGGGCCTTGGGCCCCTCACGGCGATCTACCAGGCACGCTTCGCGCGCTACCTGTCGAACCGCGGCATCACCGAGACCGGCAAGTCGCGCATCTGGGCGTTCTTGGGCGACGGCGAGACCGACGAGCCCGAGGCGCTGGGCAGCCTGAGCATTGCCGCGCGCGAGGGGCTCGACAACCTGGTGTTCGTGGTCAACTGCAACCTGCAGCGGCTCGACGGGCCGGTGCGCGGCAACGGCAAGATCATCCAAGAGCTCGAGGCGGTGTTCCGCGGCGCCGGCTGGCACGTGGTCAAGGTGATCTGGGGCCCCGAGTGGGACGAGCTGCTCGCCCAAGATCACGCGGGCGTGCTGCGCCGGCGCATGAACGAGGTCGTCGACGGCCAGTGGCAGAAGTACACCACCGCCAGCGGCGAATACATCCGGCGCGACTTCTTCGGCACCGATCCGCGCCTGCTCGACATGGTGGCGCACCTCTCTGACAAGCAGATCGAGGGCCTGCGCCGCGGCGGGCACAGCTATCGCAAGCTGTATGCGGCGTACCGCCGGGCCACCGAGAACAAGGGCCGGCCGACGGTGATCTTGGCGCACACCGTCAAGGGCTGGACGCTGGGCGAGAGCTTCGAGGGCTCGAACGTCACCCATCAGAAGAAGAAGCTGGAGAAGGACGAGCTGCGCGTCTTCCGGGACGCGCTTCACCTGCCCGTGCCGGACGCGAAGCTGGCCGAGGCGCCGTTCTACCACCCGGGGACCCAGAGCCCCGAGGTCGAGTACCTGCTCGAGCGCCGGCGCGCGCTGGGCGGCAGCATTCCCAAGCGGCGCGGTCTGGCTCAGGTGAAGGTCGAGCTGCCGCAGGGCGAGCTGTTCGACGAGTTCAAGCAGGGCACCGCCGACGCCGAGGCCAGCACCACCATGGCGTTCGCGCGCATGCTCTCGAAGCTCTTGCGCGACAAGCGCATCGGGCGCCGCGTGGTCCCCATCGTGCCCGATGAGGCGCGCACCTTCGGCATGGACGCGCTGTTCAGCCAGGTGGGCATCTATTCGTCGCGCGGCCAGCTCTACGAGCCGGTCGACAAGGGCAAGCTGCTCTACTACCGCGAGAGCAAGGACGGGCAGGTGCTCGAAGAGGGCATCACCGAGGCGGGGTCCACCGCCAGCTTCATCGCTGCCGGCACGGCCTATTCGAACTTCGGCCAGCCGATGATCCCGTTCTACATCTTCTACTCGATGTTCGGCTTCCAGCGGACCGGCGACCTGTTCTGGGCGGCGGGCGACAGCATGGCGCGGGGATTCGTGCTGGGCGCCACTGCCGGGCGCACCACGCTGAACGGCGAGGGGCTGCAGCACCAAGACGGCCACACCCACCTCTTGATGAGCACCATTCCGTGCTGCGTTTGCTACGACGTGGCGTACGCCTACGAGCTGGCGGTGGTGATCGAAGAGGGCCTGCGCCGGATGATCGGCGACGAAGAGGCCATCTATTATTACATCACGCTGCAGAACGAGAACTACCCCATGCCGCCCATGCCCGAGGGGGCACGCGAAGGGATCTTGCGCGGGCTCTATCGCCTCAGCGCGGCGCCCGCCAAGAAGGCGCAGCACGTGCAGCTCTTCGGCTCGGGCTCGATCTTGCTCCAGGTGCTGCGCGCTCGGGAGATCCTCGAGGGGTACGGCGTGTCGGCCGACGTGTGGAGCGTCACCAGCTACGTCGAGCTTCGGCGCGACGCGCTGGACGCCGAGCGCCACGCACGGCTGAACCCTGGGGCGCCGCCCAAGCCTTCTTACCTGTCCCAGGCCCTGGCCGGCGTGGACGGCCCGTTCATCGCCGCCAGCGACTTCATGAAGGCCGTGCCCGACCAGATCGCGCGCTTCGTGCCCGGGCGGTTCGTGCCGCTGGGCACCGACGGCTTCGGCATGAGCGATACGCGCGCCGCGCTGCGGCGCCACTTCGAGATCGATGCCGAGAGCATCGCGATCGCCGCGCTGGACGCCCTTCGGCTCGACGGCAAGCTTGACGCAGGCACCGCCCAGCGCGCCATCGCCGAGCTGGGCGTGGATCCCGAGAAGGTGGACCCGACTCGGGTGTGACTCACTTCGCGCGCTTGGGCTTGCCCAGCGTGTCGATGGGCTTCGGGCACTGGCGCCGCAGGCCGCAGCCGGCGCACTCGGCGCCGGACCAGATCTGGTCGAAGCGCTCTTGCAGCGCGTCGAGCAGGTGCTCGTCGTCGGTCAAGATGCCGACCTCGAAGTTGCGGCGGGTATCGCCCCGCGCGCCGATGCCCGCGCCGGTGAAGTTGGCGCTGCCCAGATAGAGCGAGCGGCCGTCGACCGCGATCATCTTCAGATGAACCCGCGGGCACTCGCGCAGGTGCTGCTTTTCGCTCAGGCCACGCCGCCGGGCCAGCTCTCGGGCGAACGGACCCGAGGGTCGTGCCCCGTGCAGGATGCGCACGTCCACCCCGCGGCTCGCCAGCGATTCCAGGGTCTCGAGCACCGAGACGTAGCGGCCGCGGGCCCGCGCCCGGGTCCCCACCGGCGCCTCGATGCGCAGCTCTTTCAGGTTCGCGGTGGCGATCCACAGCGCGACCTGGGCGCTCGGCAGCTGCTTCTCGATCAGCTCCTGGTAGTGGTCGGCGTCGATCACCAGCTTGATCCGCGCCTCTCGGGTGCCTTGCGAGGCGCGCGCGGTCGGTCGTCGTGCCACGGCCTTGCCTCAGCAGTCGTCGCGGATGACCTGCGACACGTTGGTGCCCACGAACGACGCCACCCACATCGAGCCGTTTTCGGCGAAGAAGCGCTCGACCAGGCCCGGCGACGTGGCGGCTTCGGCCGACAGCAACTTGATGGCGACGCGCGCGCCGATCTCGGGCTGCACGCCCAGGTACACCTCGCCCATGCCGCCCCGCCCGATCAGCCGCTCGACCCGGTAAGAGCCGAGCGTCAGCCCGACCAGCGGCGGCTCGACCGCGCCCGCGCCCGCGAGCACGGCGCCGTCGTCCGGGCAGCTGCCGGGCCGCGGGAAGATGCGAGCGCAGCGCGGGCAGGTGAACATGAATGCTCGACTGCTACGGACGGCTCACGAGCACGACCCGCCGCAGGTGCCGCCCTTGCACTGTTCCGAACCGTTGCAGCCGAAGCACTCTTTGCAGACGGTCGGCTGGCAGAGGTAGACGCAGGCGCTGTTGCAGCACGTCCAGGCCGGTGCGTTGGTGCAGGCGTTGCCGCAGGTGCCGCAGTTCGACGTGTCGGTCTTGGTGTTCGTTTCGCAGCCCGTGGCCCAGTTGCCGTCGCAGTTCCCGAAGCCGGTGTTGCAGTTGCAGTTCCCGCCGGCGCACGCGGCGTTCGGGCCGCAGGTGGGCTCGGAACAGCAGACGTTTCCCACGCAGTTGTTGCTGAGGCACTCGCCGGGCGCCGCGCAGATCGCGCCGTTGTTCTTCTTGGATGCGCCGCCGGTGCCGCCGCCGCCCCCCGCGCCGCCACCGCTGGTGGTGCCGCCCGAGCCGCCGCCGCTGGTGGCGCCGCCCGAGCCGCCGCCGCTGGTGGTGCCGCCCGCGCCGCCACCGCTGGTGGTGCCGCCCGAGCCGCCACCGCTGGTGGCGCCGCCGCCGCCTGCGGCACCGCCCGTGGACGCGCCACCCGTGGACGCGCCGCCCGTGGACGCGCCGCCCGTGGACGCGCCGCCGGTGGACGTGCCGCCGCCGCCCTGAACCGTGGTCTCGCTGCTGCACGCCAGAACCAAGAAAGCCACCGAGCACACACTCGCCGTACGAAGCTTGGCGCGAGTCTACGCGACCGGGGCGAGGTCGTCGAGCAACACGCCGGCTTCCGGTGGCCGTCACGTCCGGCTAGTCTGCCGCGTCTTGCTTCGCGTCCACACCGCGCTGCTCTTGGTGCAGATCCTCTTCGGGCTCTGGCCCGTGGCCGGCAGCGCGGTCATGCAGCAGATGAGCCCGGC
>Ga0138256_10004902_pt1 | contig 14196 bp, 11 predicted proteins | sample KNB2016incub_MG_FD_105486 | JGI IMG/M metagenome (GOLD analysis project Ga0138256, IMG submission 105486) | Active sludge microbial communities from wastewater in Klosterneuburg, Austria - KNB2014incub_MG | ecosystem: Engineered > WWTP > Activated sludge > Unclassified | place: Austria...
ACCTTCTGCCGAAGATCGAGGCGCGGCTCTTCCCGGTGGCGGACAAACCGGCCCGCTGGCGGCTGCCGTTCTTCGGTGCTCTGGCAGCCGGTCTGGCGGTGCTTGTCCTTGCGCTCTACCTGCCTTTTGGAACGCCGGAACCCACGCTGACCGCCACCCTGACCGGCGAAGGCCAGCCGCTGACCGTCACGGCCGCCTATTATGCGGCCGACAAGGAGCTGACCTTCACCCGCACCGCTGGTCCCGCCGCCGATGCAGGCAAGGACTATGAACTTTGGGTGATCCCCGAAGGACAAAAGGCCATTTCGCTTGGCCTCCTGCGTGAAGCGGCTCTCACGGTTGCGCTCGACGACCTGCCTCCCGGCACAACGCTCGCGGTAACGCTTGAACAGACCGGCGGATCGCCCACCGGCCAAGCTCAGGGTCCGATTCTGGCCGCTGCGGTCATCGGCGGATAACCAGCAAAACCGTCTGATTTCAGACAGTTGAGAGTTTCCAAATTTTTTAAAAAAAATCTCGCGCAGGCCGCAACTTTCCAGACACCCGCCCCGTAACTCCGGTCATGCGAGAGGGGAATGGCCCCTCCGCCCTTTGACAGGAGAGACCCATGACCCTTTCAACCCGTATCCTCGCCGCCGTATTCGCGCTGACCGCCGCTGCCCCCGCCTTTGCGGAAAATCCGATGGTGGGTGGCGCGCCGATGTACGACACGAAGAACATCATCGAAAACGCGGTCAATTCCGCTGATCACACCACGCTCGTCGCCGCCGTGCAGGCCGCGGGCCTCGTGGAAACCCTGTCGGGCGCTGGTCCCTTCACCGTTTTCGCGCCGACCAATGAAGCCTTCGCGAAACTGCCGGCCGGTACGGTCGAGACGCTTCTGAAGCCCGAAAACAAGGATATGCTGATCAAAATCCTGACCTGCCATGTGGTCGCGGCCAATGCCAATGCAGAAATGATCCAGGCGATGATCCAGGGCGATGGCGGCAAACATACGGTCAAGACCGTGGGCGGCTGCGAATTCACCGCCATGTCGAAGGACGGCAAGGTGATGATCGAGGATGGTCAGGGCAATGTTTCGACGGTGACGATTGCCGATGTGATGCAGTCGAATGGCGTCATCCATGTGATCGACACGGTGCTGCTGCCCGCATCCTAGGCCGACCGGGCCGGGTACAACGGCTCGCACGGCGGGGATCTTGAGTGCAGTCCCTTTTCAGTCCCCACCGAGGGGGCCGCCCGGTAGCGGGCGGCCTTTTCGCTTCAGGCTTCGGCCCTTTCGGCCAATGCCAGCCACTCCTCCTCCGCAGCCCCCAGTGCCGCCTGCCGTTCCGCCAGCCCTTCGGAGGCACGGCGGAACTTGTCGGGAGACTTGGCAAAGAGATCAGGATCGGACAGGAAATCGGAAAGCTTGCCGATCTCCGCCGACAGCCGGTCGATGATCGCGGGCAAAGCCTCCAGCCGGTGCTTTTCGGTGAATGTCAGCCCGTTGGAAGCCTTGCGCACTGGGGTCTCGGCTTCGGCCTTCGCCGCCGGGCGGGGGGCGGCTGCGCCGGCGGGCGTCACTGGGGCTTGGCGTTGGACCAGATAATCGCTCCAGCCCCCGGCATAAAGCGTCGCCCGTCCGCCGCCTTCCAGCGCTACGGTGGTCGTCGCAACCCGGTCGATGAAATCCCGGTCGTGGCTGACCAGAAGGACCGTCCCGTCATACTCGCCCAGAATATCCTGAAGCAGGTCCAGCGTCTCCACATCCAGATCGTTCGTAGGTTCGTCCAGGATCAGAAGGTTCGACGGCTTGGCCATGATCCGCGCCAGCAACAGCCGCGCCCGTTCCCCCCCAGAAAGCGAACCAATGGGCGCGCGCGCCTGCGCCTCGTCGAACAGGAAATCCTTCAGATAGGCCACGACATGCTTGGCCACGCCGCGCACCATCACCTGATCGGACCGACCGGAAACCGCCATGTCTGGATCGTTCACCAACCCGTCCCACAGGGTCATCTCGAAGTCGAGCGTGGCGCGCGCCTGATCGAACACCGCAATCTGAAGATTGGTGCCCAGCCGGATGGTGCCTTGATCGGGGGCAATCTCGCCGGTCAGCATCTTCAGAAGCGTCGTCTTGCCGATGCCGTTCGGCCCGACAAATGCCACCCGATCACCGCGCAACACCTTCAGATCAAAGGGTTTGAGGATGACCTTCTCGCCAAAACTCTTGGCGATCCCCTTCGCCTCGATCACGAGCTTGCCCGAAGTCTGGCCGCTTTCCAGCGCCATGTCCGCCGTGCCCTGACGACGGATCATCCCCGCCCGCTCGGCCCTGAGCGCCTGAAGCGCCCTGACCCGGCCCATATTGCGCTTGCGGCGTGCCGAAATCCCCTCGACCGCCCATTTCGCCTCGGCCTTGATCTTGCGCTCAAGCTTGTGGCGCGCCTCGTCCTCCTCGGTCCAGACGGTTTCGCGCCAATCTTCAAAGGCTTCAAACCCGCGTTCGCTGCGTCGCACCTCGCCCCGGTCGATCCAGAGCGTGGCACGCGTCAGCGCCCGCAAAAACGCCCGGTCGTGCGAAATCACCACGAAGGCCGCCCGTGTCTCGGACAATTCGCGCTCCAGCCAGGCGATGGCTTCGATATCCAGATGGTTGGTGGGTTCGTCCAGCAGCATAAGTTCCGGCGCCTCGGCCAGAAGTTTGGCCAATGCCGCCCGACGCCGTTCGCCCCCCGATGCCGCCGCGACGCTGGTTTCGGGATCGAACTTCAGCCCCTCGGCCACCACCGCCACCCGGTAGGCCTCGCCCTCCGGCAGGCCCGAGGCCGCGAAATCGCCCAGCGTGGCAAAGGCCGACAGGTCGGGTTCTTGCTCCATATAGCCCACAGTGATGCCGGGCGGCACCACGCGGCTGCCCTGGTCGGCCTCCACCAGCCCGGCCATGATCTTCATCAGCGTCGACTTGCCCGACCCGTTCCGCCCGACCAGCGCCACCCGGTCGGCAGGCTGGACGGTCAGGTCCAGATCCTCGAAAACCGGGTTGCCGCCGAAGGTCAGGGAGATGCCGGAAAGCTGAAGAAGGGGTGCGCGTGCCATGCCGGTCAGCTAGCCGCCACGGCGCGCAGCGTCAATCCCGCTGCCCCTTCATTCTGGCGCAAATATCCCGGGAGCGCGAGAGGTGTAGCGCGGGCTGGGTGGGCCCTCGCTATTCCGCAGCTTCGGACCGGGCGGCGGCCTCAAGCGCGGCGGCCTTCGCTTCGACCAGTCCGACAATATGGTCGATCATTGCCTCGTTGCCCAGCGTATGCGCCTGTTTGCCGGCCAGATAGACCATGCCCTTGCCCGCCCCACCGCCGGTAAAGCCGATGTCCGTCATCAGCGCCTCGCCCGGCCCGTTCACCACGCAGCCGATGATCGAGAGGCTGAGGGAGGTGGTGACATGCGCCAGCCGCTCCTCCAGCGCTGCCACCGTCTTGATCACATCAAACCCCTGCCGCGCGCAGGAGGGGCAGGAGATGATGGTGACACCGCGATGACGCAGGCCGAGGCTCTTGAGGATCTCGAACCCGACCTTCACCTCCTCCACCGGATCGGCGGAGAGCGAGACGCGGATCGTGTCGCCGATCCCGGCCCACAGGAGGTTACCAAGCCCGATCGCCGATTTGACCGTGCCCGAAACCAGCCCTCCCGCTTCGGTGATGCCCAGATGGATGGGCGCGTCTGTCGCGGCGGCGAGTTGCTGATAGGCGGCGGCGGCCAGAAACACGTCAGACGCCTTCACGCTGATCTTGTAGTCGTGAAAGTCGTTGTCCTGCAGCAGCTTGATGTGATCGAGACCGCTTTCGACCATCGCCTCGGGGCAGGGTTCGCCGTATTTTTCCAAAAGGTGTTTTTCCAGCGAACCGGCATTCACCCCGATGCGGATCGAACAGCCGTGATCGCGCGCCGCCCGCACCACCTCGGCCACGCGCCGGGCGTCACCGATATTGCCGGGATTGATGCGCAGGCAGGCAGCGCCCGCTTCGGCCGCCTCGATCGCGCGTTTGTAGTGGAAATGGATGTCCGCCACGATCGGCACAGGGCTTTCCGCGATAATCTCGCGCAGGGCGCGGGTCGCATCCTGATCCGGGGTCGAAATCCGCACGATGTCGGCCCCTGCCACGGCACAGCGCTGCACCTGCTCGATCGTCGCTTTCACGTCGGAGGTGATCGTATTGGTCATGGTCTGCACCGAAATCGGTGCATCGCCGCCCACCGCGACCTTGCCCACCATAATCTTGCGTGATGGACGCCGTTCGATGGAACGCCAGGGACGGATCGGATTGTGGGACATAGGGCTGCTCACGGATTTGGTCTGATCAGGGCACAGGGCCTAGATAGGCCCCCTGCCCCGACAAGGCAACCGGTCGGGCTATTCGGTCGGCTGATCCGCCGCAGGCAGAACCGCCCCCGGCGTCGTCGCGGAGGCCAAGGCCACGGCGCGCGCCAGATCTTCATCGCTTGCCGGATCAGCCGCGACATAACGCTCGGTCAGTGCATCGGGCGTCAGCAGGATATTCTTGGTCACAGCACCAGCATCACCCGCCGGGCCATAGGTCACACCGTTGACGGCAAAATAGATCGCGCCGGATTCCCCCGACCGGAGCAAGGGCGGCTCGTCCGTTGCGGGGATCGTATAACGCTCCCCCGCATCGAGGACTTTTTCAAACAGGACCGTCCCGTCCGCCGCCGACACCCGGACCCATGACGGGCGCGCGGCAATCAGCTCCATCGCGGGCGCATCTGCCTGCACCACCTGCACCGACGTGCCGCCCAAGGCGGGCACAGCCACCGCAGAAGCCACGGTTTCGGCCACCGGATCCGCAAGAACACCTACCGACTGCGGGTCGATGGCGGCAATAGGCCCGTCGCGCGGCACCAGAACCGGCGTATCGAGCGCTTGTGGCCGGTAAAGACGGTCCAGCGCTTCGGGGTCGGGCTGAAGATCGTTGGTGGGCAGCGCCGCCAGGGCTTCCTCGCCCTCGGCACTGCTGCCGACCGCGCTTGTCACCGGATCGAGTTCGGCCACCACGCCGGGGGCCTGATCGACCGGAGCAACACGGACGCGCTGCACCTCTTGCAGAACCGACCAGCCGCCATAGCCAATGCCGCCAACCAACATGAGCAGTACGGCGATGGAGCCGAAAGCGCGCGGTTCGAACCCCGAAAAGAAGCCCGGCCCGCGCGGTACGAAACTGGCGTTGGGATTGGCAAGCGGTTCGGCATATTCCTTCTTGCGCTTGGCCCCCGGAACCGGTCCAGACGCTGCGGCGGACATGCCATGCGCCACGGTGAAATTCGCCTCGCGGCAAAAACGGTCGAATGCCCAGTCCGGGTCCATGCCCAGGTAGCGCGCATAGGACCGCACATAACCTGCGATGAAACCGGGCGTGTCGAACGCTGCAATGTCGCAGTTTTCGATGGCGGCGATATAGCTGGCCTTGATCCGAAGCTCGCGCTGCACATCGAGAAGGGACTTCGACAGCGTGGCCCGTTCGCCCCGCATCACGTCGCCCAGACGCAACTCGAAATCGTCAAACCCTTTGGGTTTGTCCGCTTCGTCCGTCGAAGGTTTTGCCCTCCGTCCGATCATGCCTGAATGCGCCCCTGTCCCCGATACTCTTGCGATCACCGATTCGAGCCGAACCGTGCCGCGCTATTTAAGATTCCTTAGCACAGGGCAACCCCCGATGCACCGGATTCGCGCCATCAGGCCGACTGTTCAGCACGATTCAGCGCACAATGCGCCCAAAGCTGATCCAACGCGCCTACAAGATGATCAAGATCCCGTGCCGTATGGACGGGCGATGGCGTAAACCGCAACCGTTCCGTACCCCGTGGCACAGTTGGGAAATTGATCGGCTGGGCATAGATTCCGAACCGATCCAGCAGCATATCCGACAGCATCTTGCAGTGGATCGGATCGCCCACGTGCACCGGCACGATGTGCGACCCATGATCGACGATGGGCAGACCCAACCCGCGCAGACGCATTTTCAGAATGCGCGCCTTGGTCTGGTGTGCCTCGCGCAGCGCCTGATCTTGCTTCAGATGTGCAACCGATGCCGCCGCCCCGGCCGCGACCGCTGGCGGCAGCGAGGTGGTGAAGATAAAGCCCGGAGCGTAGGACCGCACGGCATCCACCATCTTCGCGCTGGCTGCGATATAACCGCCGAAAACCCCGTAGGCCTTGGCGAGCGTGCCGTTGACGATGTCGATGCGATGCGCCAGCCCGTCCCGTTCGCTGACGCCCCCGCCGCGCGGGCCGTAAAGGCCGACGGCATGCACCTCGTCCAGATAGGTTAGCGCACCGAACTCCGCTGCCAGATCGCAGATTTCGCGCATCGGGCCAAAGTCGCCATCCATGGAATAGAGCGATTCAAAGGCGATGAGTTTGGGCACCGCAGGATCGTCGGCGGCCAGAAGTTCACGCAAATGCGCCACGTCATTGTGCCGGAAAACCCGCTTGGCCCCGCCATTGCGCCGCACACCTTCGATCATCGAGGCATGGTTCAGCGCGTCCGAATAGATGATCAGGCCGGGAAACAGCTTCGGCAGGGTCGAAAGGGTGGCGTCATTGGCGATATAGGCCGACGAAAAGACCAGCGCCGCCTCTTTGCCATGCAGGTCGGCCAGTTCGGCCTCAAGCCGCTTGTGATAGATGGTCGTGCCGGAAATATTGCGTGTCCCGCCCGAGCCTGCCCCAGTAGCCTCCAGCGCCTCGTGCATCGCGGCCAGAACCGTCGGATGCTGGCCCATGCCCAGATAATCATTGCCGCACCAGACGGTGATTTCCTGCTCCTCCCCATCCGGCCTGCGCCACAGGGCGCGCGGGAACTGGCCTTGCCGACGCTCGATATCGATGAAGGTGCGATAGCGGCCTTCGTCGTGCAAACGCTGCAGGGCGCTGTCCAAAGCGGCAGTATAGTCCATCGTATCGTCCTCGCGCGGTCTTCGCCTGGCTGGGGTATCAGCAGTCCTGTTCCGCGCGCCTTGATAGAGGTCAAAGAGCGATTCCGCGAGTGCGCAATTTGCCGCGCATCAATTGTGGCGGCAGGGCGCTTGCCACCGCCAGCGCGCCTGCTAGGGTCGCGTCTTACCAAATTCTGGAGTGTTCCCATGTCGCTTGATGCTGTCCTTGCCCGGATCGACGAAATGCTGCCCGATGCGCTCGACCGGCTGAGCGCGCTGTTGCGCATCCCCTCGATCTCGACCGATCCGGCCTACAAGCCGGACTGCGCGCGGGCCGCGGACTGGCTGGTGGCAGACCTTGCGGGGCTTGGATTTACGGCACAAAGCCGCCCGACGCCCGGTCATCCGATGGTTGTCGCCCATGGGCAGGGGCCGTCCACGGGCGATGGGCGGCATCTTCTGTTTTATGGTCACTACGATGTGCAGCCGGTCGACCCGCTGGAACTTTGGACGCGTGATCCCTTCGATCCGGTGATCGAGGACACGCCCAAAGGCCGGGTGATCCGGGCGCGCGGCTCGTCCGACGACAAGGGCCAGCTGATGACCTTCATCGAAGCCTGCCGTGCCTGGAAGGCCGTGCATGGCAGCCTGCCCGGCAAGCTCACAATCTTTCTGGAGGGGGAGGAGGAATCAGGCTCCCCTTCGCTCATCCCCTTCATGAAAGAGAATGCGGCAGAGTTGAAAGCCGATGTGGCGCTGATCTGCGACACCGGCCTGCACGAGGACAAATACCCCGCCATCACCACCATGCTGCGCGGTCTGGTGGGCGAGGAAGTGACGATCCACGCCGCCAACAAGGACCTGCATTCGGGCATGTATGGTGGCGCTGCGGCCAACCCGATCCGGGTGCTGGCAAAGATCCTTTCCAGCCTGCATGACGAAACCGGCCGCGTCACCCTGCCGGGCTTTTACGACGATGTGGACGAATTGCCTGATGCGATACGCGCGCAGTGGCAGAACCTGCCCTTCGATCACGCGAAGTTTCTGGGCGATGTCGGCCTTTCGGTGCCTGCGGGCGAGCATGATCGCACGCCGATGGAAATGCTCTGGTCGCGCCCCACCTGTGAATTCAATGGGATAGCAGGCGGTTACGCGGGTGCGGGCTTCAAGACGGTGCTGCCGGCGGAGGCGCGGGCGAAAGTATCGTTCCGGCTCGTCTCGCGGCAAGACCCCGCCAAGATCCGCGCGGCTTTCCGCGCCTATGTCCAGTCGCGCCTGCCCGCCGACTGCACCGCGACCTTCGGCCCGCATGGTGACAGCCCGGCCTCGGTCATGGCAATCTCGGACCCTGCGTTCGAAGCCGCCCGCGCGGCGCTCACCGACGAATGGGGCCTGCCTGCGGCCTATGTCGGCTCCGGCGGGTCGATCCCGATCGCGGGCTATTTCAAGACCTATCTTGGCATGGATGCGATGCTGGTGGGCTTCGCCAAGGATGACGACCAGATCCACAGCCCGAACGAAAAATATGATGTGGAAAGCTTCCACAAGGGCATCCGGAGCTGGGCGCGCATTCTGGCGCGGCTGAGCTGACCGCCGCTTTCGTTTGCAGATATCGCAGGGGTCCGGGGTCAGCCCCCGGCGTTTCAGATGACACAAACACTCTTGATCCGTGCCGCAACGGCCCAGGACGAAGCTGGATGGAGAAAGCTCTGGCAAGGTTTTCTCGACTATTATCAAGTGGTTCTGCCGGATGACGTCACAAGCTTCACCTGGCATCGGCTGATGGATCCGGCCTCGCCGCTGGCCGCGCGGCTGGCGGTTCTGGACGGACGGACGGTGGGCTTTGCCATCCATCAGCATCACCCTTCGACCTGGGTCATGGGCGACGATTGTTATCTCGAAGACCTGTTCGTCGATCCGGCTTGTCGTGGATCTGGCATAGGGCGGGCGCTGATCGAGGATCTGATCGGCCATGCACGGGCGCAGGGCTGGAAACGGCTTTACTGGAATACCAATGCCGACAATGCAGCCGCCCGCAGGCTCTACGACCAGTTCACGCCGGACGACGGGCATGTGCGCTACCGGCTGGTGCTGTAAGGGGCTCTGCCCCTCCTCCGGATAAATCCGGGGTTCACCCCGGGATATTTACCGACAGAAAATGAAGCGGGGAGTGGCGTGCGCCTTCATCCTCCAAAGGGGAATGGTCTGGCGGGGTATGGCAGGAAAGTGGCGCGGTGGACGGGGCTCGAACCCGCGACCCCCGGCGTGACAGGCCGGTACTCTAACCAACTGAGCTACCACCGCGCGATGGGGGCCTGCTACCGGATGGGGCGCGGGGCGTCAAGGGCAAACCGGGCGGAAATGCGCGTCAGTCTTGCGTCCCGCAAACGTCTGGCGGGCGTATGGCATCCGTCCCGACAGATGTCGGGACGGCGCGTCTTGCCCATGAGTTGATTTGCGCATGGGGAAGGCGCAAATCTGGGTGTGAGGGAACGGGACCGGGGGCGAATATGGCCGACAGCGAGGAAGCGCAGCGCGCCTATGCCTTTGCGTTAGAAGTGCTCCATAACGAGAAACGTTTTGGAGGAGGTGACCTCAGCTTGGGGGAAGATGCGCTCACGCGCATCCCGCCAGAGATATCCCAGTTAGAGCAGGTTTGGCGTCTCGTACTTCATGGGGAGGGTATCACCAATGTCTCGCCCTTATCGTCACTTGTGGGTCTACAGCGCCTGTCAATCCACTGCCCTGGCGTTACGGACATCTCTCCTCTCGTCGGCCTCGCCGCTTTACAGGTGCTTAGCCTCAACCGGACCGGTGCTACTGACCTTTCTCCGCTCGCTGGTCTGCATAAACTGCGGAGGCTCTATCTCAATTTTTCGAAGGCCGCTGACTTACGCCCGATCGCGAACCTATCGAATCTTGCTGCGAATTCAGCCTGTGGACTCTGGTTTAGAGACACACCCGCGGCCGCACAGGATAAGGAGCTAAGAAGGATATCGTTGATAGAGGACGATCACGACCGCACAACACAAACCCTCGCATACCTCCGCACCCTGCCCCCCTGGCCCGAACCTTTGTCGTGGGAGGTGGAGGCTGCCGAAAAAGATGCCCCCCTCTCCGATCCCGCCTTCCCGCTGGTGCCGACCAGCGAAGGCATAGCTCTTGCCGCGGCCCCGATCAGCGCAGGCGAGGCGCTGGACCCGGTGCGACTCAGTCTTTACGGCGCCCTGAGTGAGCGGGTCACCGATCTGATCCGCATCGCAGGCAACATGGACGAGGCTGCCTTGCGCGAGGCCTGCCGGCTGCGCGACCTTCTTGAACCGGGGCTGCCCGACATAGACCCGCTACGAGTCCATCTGGCGACCGAGGCCTTGCGGCGTGTGCGGGCCGGTCTTGGCGATGGTGCCGACCGGGATCTTGTGTTGGCAATAGACGCTGTGACCGATATCGGGCCGGGGCTGACACTTGATACCAAATCGGTCGAAATTTTCCTCGACCGCGCGCGGCGCAACCGGCTGGAGCGGCGGAGCGAGGCCGAGGAGGAGGCGCAGATCAGGCTTGCCGAAAGCATCGGGGGAAGCGCGCTGGCCGCGCCGGACCTGCGAGACTTTGCGGCACTGATCGCGGAAGGTGGTGCAGAGAACCAGTTCACTGCACTGCGCCCGACACTAACGAAAAACTGGATCGTGTTTGTCGGGAGCTGGGCCTTTGCGCAGGCCGTTGGCGGCCCCATCGGCAATGCTGCCTATGAGCATGGTCTGCCCTGGTTGGTGGCAAACGCCGACGATATCTTGACCGTCGCGCGCTATTGGGGCGATCCGGTACTGGCCTGGATCGCCCCAATCCTCGACCGGGCGCGGCATATGGTGGAAGCCGCCCAACACATCGCCCGCCAGGGGCGCGACCGGACCTGATGGCCTGAAAAACCAAAAGCCCCCTTGCGGGGGCTTTGGGGTCGGAAGTGGCGCGGTGGACGGGGCTCGAACCCGCGACCCCCGGCGTGACAGGCCGGTACTCTAACCAACTGAGCTACCACCGCGCATCCGTACGCCTGAATCTGATCCAAGCGTGGGCCGCGTAATAGGCATGACACAGAACGGCGTCAAGGCGGGTTTTTCGACCTCGGACGAAACAATGCGGGCGGGATGCCCATTGTAAACATGATACCGATTGCCGGGGCCAGCGCGGGCATGTCATCTGTGGGAGCCATACAAGTCAGAGCCGCAGATGGACCGCTCCCCTTTCAGACTGGCCCCGCATATCGCAGCCCTGCCGAAGCGCCGCCCCCAGATCGACGCCTTGCGCGCGATCGCCATGGCGGGCGTGCTTTATGTGCATTTCTGGAATGACAATCCGGTCACGGAGTTCATTCGGGTCTCGCTCTTTTTCACCGTCTCGGGATTTCTCATCACCCATATCCTCTATCTGGCGCGGGTCAGTGCTTGGCCATCGTCAGTGACCAATTTCTATATCCGCCGCGCGCTTCGGTTGCTTCCGGCGCTGGTGGTGCTGGTGGCGGTCGGATCATACTTCGACATCGATGGATTCAGGGAGCGCGCCTGGTGGCACATCTTGCCGCTGTCCAACCTGTCCTTCGCCTATTACGGCGACGTGAAACCCTATGTGACCGGGCAATTGTGGAGCCTGAGCGTTCTGGAGCAGTTCTATATCCTGTGGCCGCTTGTCCTGTTGTTCCTGCCCTTGCCACTGATCTATCTGGCGGCGGGGGCGGGGTGGATCCTTACGGTCTTTCTACGGGTCAATGCGGCTGAGCTTGGCATAGGAAGCTGGTATGTCTGGCCGATCCTTGCGGCTGACCCGATCTTCGTTGGGGCCGTCGCCTATCTGCTGTGCCAGTTCCGGAGTTTTGCGGCCACCACCTGCGCTTGGCCTACGCAGCTTGTCGCCCTTGCCATCCTCGCCCTGCCCTACCTGCTTTGGGACGGGTTTGGCCGGTCAGAGAGCTATCGGCTGCTGGTTCAGCCCGCACTGGCCGCCATCGTTGTCGGTGCGTTTTTTGGTTACTCCGGGCCGGTCGGATGGGTCATGCGCCACCCGCTGATGGGGTTCCTGAGCAAAATCAGCTACGGCGTCTTTGTCTATCACCTGCTTGTGCTTTGGGCGATTGACGAACTTCTGCCGGGCCTGCGGGAGGGCCAGCCCGCCCAGTGGAGCATACTGGCGATTGCCGCGACCCTGCTTGCGGCAACGCTGTCCTGGTATCTGATCGAAGAGCCGATCGCGCGGCTGAAGCGACATTTCCCCACACGCGGCGCACAGCGTCCGGCTGAACCGACTGCACAACGCCCCTGAGCCTTTGGGGCCTGTCCGAGCCACATAAGACGCCTGAGGTCTTTCCTCACCTTGCCGAATGAAATACACCGATTGGCAATTCTTGAGGCGGGGACACTGTGCATCAGTCCATCATCCAGCGCTGCGAGGCCCGTGGCCTGCGCATGACCGGGCAGCGGCGGGTGATCGCGCGCGTGCTTGAGGATTCGCCCGATCATCCCGATGCGGAAGTCCTTTATGCCCGCGCGTGTGCGGTCGACCCGAATATTTCGCTGGCGACGGTCTATCGCACGGTAAAGCTCTTTGACGAGGCGGGCATTCTGGAAAAGCTCGAATTCGGCGACGGGCGGGCGCGGTATGAGGATGCCGAGCGCACCCACCATGACCATCTGATCGACATCGAGACTGGCAAGGTCATCGAGTTCGTCGACCCCGAGATCGAAGCGCTTCAGGAACGGATCGCGGCCAAGCTGGGCTACCGGCTGACAGGGCACCGGCTGGAACTGTTCGGCGTTGCGCTGAAGAAGGGATGAACCGTTGAGTTCCGAAAATCTGCGCGGCATCGGATTGATGGTGCTGTCGATGGCGCTGTTTGCGCTTGAGGATGTGTTCCTGAAGCTCGCGGCCGTCCATATGCCGACCGGGCAGCTGGTGCTGTTGTCGGGGCTTTTGGGCATGCCGATCTTCATGCTGATCACCTGGCGCGCAGGCGGGCGCACCCTGTCGCCGCGTCTGGGCCATCCGGCAGTTCTGGCGCGCAATCTGGGCGAAATGGTCGGCACGGTGGGCTATATCACCGCGCTGGCGTCGGTGCCTTTGGCGACGGTTTCGGCGGTCTTGCAGGCGCTGCCGCTGGCGGTAACGCTGATCGCAGCGCTCTTCATGAACGAGCCGGTGGGCTGGCGGCGCTGGTCTGCCATTCTGGTGGGGTTCTGCGGGGTGCTGCTGGTCATCCGACCGGGGATGGAGGGGTTTGAACCGGCGGCGCTCTGGGTGCTTTTGTGTGTGGCCGGACTTGTCGTGCGCGACCTTGGCACGCGGTTCATCCCGCCGGATTGTTCGACGGCGCAAGTGTCGGCCTGGGGGCTGGGATCGGTGGCGCTTTTGGGTGTGGGGATGATCTGGGTTCAGGGCGCCACGACCCTGCCCGACCAGAGCCTGATCCTGCCGGTGGCTGCGGCCGCGCTTTTCGGCACCGGCGGTTATGCGGCAGTGGTGGCCGCCACGCGCCACGGCGATGTCGCGGTCGTGTCGCCCTTCCGCTATGCGCGGCTGGTCTTTGCGGTTCTGCTGGCGGCGCTGGTCTTCCATGAATTCCCCGATGGCCTGACCTGGGCCGGATCGGCGCTGATCGTCTTATCGGGCCTTTATTCCTTTGCTCGCGAACGGCGGCGGAAAGCCTCTCTTTCCATGAGGGGCTGATAGAGCTAAGAGGCGCGAGACCATTCAATCCTGCCGGAGGCGCCATGAGCACGATCATCGACATCCACGCCCGCGAGATTCTTGACAGCCGCGGCAATCCCACCGTCGAGGTGGATGTGATCTTGGAAGACGGCACGCTGGGCCGTGCGGCGGTTCCTTCGGGCGCGTCGACAGGCGCGCATGAGGCCGTGGAGAAGCGCGACGGCGACAAGAAGCGCTATATGGGCAAGGGCGTGCTGGAAGCCGTTGCGGCGGTGAACGGCGAGATTGCCGAGAATCTGGTGGGCGAGGATGCGACCGAACAGGTGGCGCTCGACCGGCTGATGATCGAACTCGACGGGACGCCCAACAAGGGCCGTCTGGGCGCGAACGCCATTCTGGGCGTATCGCTGGCCATGGCGAAGGCCGCGGCCGATTTCACCAGCCAGCCCCTGTTCCGTTATGTCGGCGGCACCAATGCCCGCGTTCTGCCGGTGCCGATGATGAACATCATCAACGGCGGCGAACATGCCGACAATCCGATCGACATTCAGGAATTCATGATCATGC
>Ga0138256_10004903_pt1 | contig 14196 bp, 12 predicted proteins | sample KNB2016incub_MG_FD_105486 | JGI IMG/M metagenome (GOLD analysis project Ga0138256, IMG submission 105486) | Active sludge microbial communities from wastewater in Klosterneuburg, Austria - KNB2014incub_MG | ecosystem: Engineered > WWTP > Activated sludge > Unclassified | place: Austria...
CGCAACGCAGCGCAGTTTCGCGGCCGCTCGGCAGGCCCCGCCACCGCGGCGCGCACGCAGCCGGACGGCGCCGCGTCTTCACCCCAGACCCCCCGGGGCCGGGCCGGCCGGCGGATTTGCGGCTAGAGTCTGCGCCCACCATGAATCTTTTGCTCTTCATCGGCGGCCTCGCCGCGCTCGTGATCGGTGCCAACCTGCTGGTGCGTGGCGCTTCCAAGCTCGCCTTGTCCTTCGGCATCTCGCCGCTGGTGGTGGGTCTCACCGTGGTGGCCTTCGGCACCAGCGCGCCCGAGATGGCGGTGTCGGTGGGTGCGGTGCTGAGCGGCCAGACCGATATCGCCATCGGCAACGTCGTCGGCAGCAATATCTTCAACGTGCTCTTCATCCTGGGCCTGAGCGCGCTCATCGTGCCGTTGGTGGTGAACGTGCAGCTCATCCGCCAGGAGGTGCCGATCATGATCGGCGCCTCGCTGCTGCTGCTGGTGCTGGTGCAGGACGGCCGCATCGGCGTGCTGGACGGGATATTGCTGTTCGTGCTGCTGTTGGCCTACACGGTCTTCCTGGTCGTGCAGTCGCGCACCGCGGGGTTGGAGGTGCAGCAGGAATTCGCCGACGACCTGCCGGTCAGCACGCCCGGCACCTGGGACAGCCGCGTGCCGGTGCAACTGGCGCTCATCGTGGTCGGACTGGCCGGGCTGGTGCTGGGTTCCGACTGGCTCGTCACCGCCGCCGTGTCGTTTGCCAAGGCGCTGGGCGTGAGCGACCTCGTCATCGGCCTGACCATCGTCGCCGCCGGCACCTCGCTGCCCGAGGTCGCGGCCTCGATCGCCGCGGCGCTGAAAGGCGAGCGCGACATGGCCGTCGGCAACATCATCGGCAGCAACACCTTCAACATCCTGGGCTGCCTCGGTCTGGCGGGGATCGCCTCGGGCAGCACCGGGTTGGGCGTGGGACCACAGGTGATGGGTTTCGACCTCTGGGTCATGCTGGCGGTCGCCCTGGCCTGCCTGCCGGTCTTCATCACCGGGCGCGAGATCGCGCGCTGGGAAGGTGCGCTGTTCCTGGCCTATTACGCGGCTTATGTCGCCTGGCTGATCCTGGCGGCTCAGCACAACGGCCTGCTGGGGACTTATGCCACGGTGATGACGAGCTTCGTGCTGCCGCTGACTCTGGTGACGCTGGTCGTGATGCTGATCCGCCGGCCGCGGCGGCCATGACCTCGCTGCTGGTGCTGGCCGCCCTGCCCTGGCTGGGCGCCATCGCCATGGCGACGGTGCCGGCCGCGGCGCGGCGCATTGCCGCCTGGCTGGCCGGCGCCGTGGCGCTGGCGGCGCTGGCCCTGGTGCTGGCCGCGGCGCCCGCGGTCTTCGGCGGCGAGGTGCTGCGCTTCAGCGTGCCCTGGCTGCCGGCACTGGGGCTGGACTTCGGCCTGCGCCTGGACGGCCTGGCCTGGCTGTTCGCGCTGCTCATCACCGGCATCGGCGCGCTCGTCGTCCTGTATGCCGCCTGGTACCTGGACCCGGCCGACCCCGCGCCGCGCTTCTTCACCTTCCTGCTGCTGTTCATGGGCGCCATGCTCGGCGTGGTGCTGGCCGACAACCTGATCCTGCTGGTGCTGTTCTGGGAGCTCACCAGCCTGAGCTCGTTCCTGCTCATCGGCTACTGGCACCAGCGCGAGGACGCGCGCCAGGGCGCGCGCATGGCGCTCACCATCACCGGCGCCGGCGGGCTGTGCCTGCTGGCCGGCGCGCTGCTCATCGGCCACATCGCCGGCAGCACGAAACTCGACGTGGTGCTGGCCGCTGGTGACGTGATCCGCGCCCACCCGATGTACGAGACGGCGCTGGTGCTGGTGCTGCTGGGCGCCTTCACGAAGAGCGCGCAGTTTCCTTTCCACTTCTGGCTGCCGCACGCGATGGCCGCGCCCACTCCGGTGTCGGCCTACCTGCATTCCGCCACCATGGTCAAGGCCGGCGTCTTCCTGCTGGCCCGCCTGTACCCGGCGCTGGGCAGCAGCGAGCCCTGGTTCTGGATCGTCTCGCTGGTGGGGCTGGCCACGCTGCTGGTGGGTGCCTATACCGCCATCTTCCAGCACGACCTGAAAGGCCTGCTCGCCTATTCGACCATCAGCCACCTCGGCCTGATCACGCTGCTGTTCGGCCTGGACGAACCGCTGGCCGTGGTGGCCGGCGTCTTCCACATCATCAACCACGCCACCTTCAAGGCGGGCCTGTTCATGAGCGCCGGCATCATCGACCACGAGTGCGGCACGCGCGACATGCGGCGCATCAACGGCCTGCTCAAGTACATGCCGTTCACGGCCACTTTAGGCATGACGGCGGCGGCGGCGATGGCCGGCGTGCCGCTGCTCAACGGCTTCCTGAGCAAGGAGATGTTCTTCGCCGAGACGGTGGCCAAGGAAGCGCATGGCGCCATGCAGTGGCTGCTGCCGGCCGGCGCCACGCTGGCCGGCATCTTCAGCGTGGCCTACAGCCTGCGTTTCGTGCACGACGTTTTCTTCAACGGCGAGCCGGTCAACCTGCCGAAGAAACCGCACGAGGCGCCGTTCTTCATGGTGCTGCCGGTGGGGCTGCTGGTGATGCTGTGCCTGGCCGTGGGCCTGGTGCCGGCGCTGACCGCCGGGCCGCTGCTGGGGGTGGCGGCGCAGGCCGCGCTGCACGGCGCGCCGGGGGCGCCGTTGCCCGAGTACACGCTGGCCATCTGGCATGGACTGAACCTGCCGCTGCTGATGAGCGGCGTGGCCACGGCCGGCGGTGTGGCCTTGTACTTCGGCCTGCAGCGCTTCATCAACCTGCACCGGGTGGTGCGGCTGCCGGGCTGGGTGAGCACGGGCGGGCGAGACATCTTCATGGCCCTGCAGACCGGCACCGTGCACGCGGCGCAGGCACTCACGGCGTCGCTGGAAACCGGCAGCCTGCAGCGTTATCTCTCGCTGCTGGTGGTGGTGGCGCTGGCGGCGGGCGCGTGGCCCTTCTTCGGTACCGGACCGGCCACGCCGATGGCGCCGGTGCGGCTGGACGAAGCCCCGTTCGGCGTCGTCGTGGTGGCGCTGATCGGCCTGGCGGCCACCGTGGGCACGGTGCTGGCCTACCGCCGGCGGCTGCTGGCGGTGGTGCTGGTGGGAGCGGTCGGCCTGGCGGTGTGTCTGGCCTTCGTCTGGTTCTCGGCGCCCGACCTGGCGCTGACGCAACTGCTGGTGGAAATGGCCACCGTGGTGCTGCTGATGCTGGCGCTGCGCTGGCTGCCGGCCTCCAGCCCGGTGGAGCCGGCGCGCTGGACGCCCTGGCTGCACGCGGGGCTGGCGCTGGCCGCCGGCCTGGGCGTGGCCGCGCTGACCTGGCTGCTGCTGTCGCGGCCGTCGGCTTCGATCTCCGATTTCTTCCTCGCCAATACGCTGCCGCTGGGCGGCGGCAGCAATGCGGTCAATGTCATCATCGTCGACTTCCGCGCCTTCGACACGCTGGGCGAGATCGCCGTCTTCGGCATCGCCGCGCTGGTCATGCACGCGCTGCTGGCGAATTTCGACCCGCAGCGCGTGCTGCCCGCGGGCGCCGAGGACGACAAGCACCCGCTGATGCTGCAACTGGCCTCGCGCCTGGTGCTGCCCTTCGCGGTGCTGATTTCCCTGTACATGCTGCTGCGCGGCCACAACCAGCCCGGCGGCGGCTTCATCGCCGGGCTCGTGCTGGCCATCACGCTGCTGCTGGTGCAGGTGGCGCACGGCCACGACTGGACGACACCGCGCGCCGGGAACGACTACCGCGGCTGGGTCGGCTGGGGTCTGCTGATCGCCGGCGCCACCGGCGTCGCGAGCTGGCTGCTGGGCTCGCCCTTCCTGACCAGCACCTACGACTACCCGTGGCTGCCTGGCGTGGGCGGCGTGCCGCTGGCCAGCGCCGCGGCCTTCGACCTCGGTGTGTATCTCGTCGTGGTCGGCGGCACGATGGTCATGCTGCAGTCGATCGCGCGCCTGTCCAAAGGCAGCGGAGGGCCGCGCTGATGCTGTTGCTGCTCACGCTGAGCATCGGCACGCTCACTGCAGGCGGCGTGTGGCTGCTGCTGCGCGCGCGCAGCTTCGACGCCATCCTGGGCCTGACGCTGCTGTCCTACGCGGTGAACCTGTTCCTGTTCGCCACCGGACGGCCGCGCGTCGACGCGGAGCCCATCCTCACGCCCGGCGTGGCGGCCACGCTGGCCAACACGACCGACCCGCTGCCGCAGGCGCTGGTGCTCACGGCCATCGTCATCGCCTTCGCGATGACGGCGCTGTTGCTGGCGATCGCGCTGCGCGCACGCGCCGAGACCGGGTCCGACCATGTCGACTCGAAGGAGCCGCAGTGAACGGTCCGGCCCTGGACACGCTGCTGGCCACGCACGGCCCCGTGCTGCCGGTGGTACTGCCGCTGCTGGCCGGCGCGCTGCTGCTGCTGCTGGAGTCGGCCCGATCGCAGGCGCTGCAGCGCTGGGTGCCGTGGGTGTCGGCCACAGCGACCTTCGCGCTGCTGGCGCTGGCTGCGCTGCTGCTGCGGCAGGCCAGCGGCGGCGAGGTCCAGGCCTATCTGGTGGGCAACTGGCCGGCGCCTTTCGGGATCTCGCTGGCGCTGGACCGTCTGGGCGCACTGATGGTGCTGCTCACCGCGGCGGTGGCCTGCACGGCGCTGGTCTACGCTTTGGGCGGCATGGCGGCGCGCGGGCTGCACTTTCACGCCCTGTTTCAGTTCCAGCTGATGGGTTTGAACGGCGCCTTCCTCACCGCCGACCTGTTCAACCTGTTCGTCTTCTTCGAGGTGCTGCTGGCTGCCAGCTATGGCCTGCTGCTGCACGGCCGCGGCGCCGGGCAGCGCCAGCGGCTGCAGGCCGCCGTGCACTACGTGACCTTCAACCTGGCCGGCTCGTCGCTGTTCCTCATCGCCCTGGGCCTGCTCTACGGCGTGACGGGCACGCTGAACATGGCCGACCTGGCGCACAAGCTGCCGGTGCTGCCGCCCGGCGACGTGCGGCTGGCGCAGGTGGCGGCGCTGCTGCTGCTGACGGTATTCGCGGTGAAGGCGGCGCTGCTGCCGCTGTATTTCTGGCTGCCCGACACCTATGCCGCGGCCAGCGCGCCGGTGGGAGCGCTGTTCGCGATCATGACCAAGGTCGGCGTCTATGCCGTGCTGCGCGTCACCACGCTGGTCTTCGGCGCCGAGGTTGCGGCACCGTTTCTTTCGCTGCTGGCGCTGGCCACGCTGGCGCTGGCGGCCGTGGGGGCGCTGGCCGCCACCCGGCTGCGCGGGCTGGTGGCCTACCTGGTGGTGGCCTCGGCCGGCACGCTGCTGCTGGCCGCCGGGCTGGGCAGCGAGGGCACGCTGGCCGCGGGCCTGTTCTACCTGATCAACAGCACGCTGGTAGCAGCGGCGTGGTTCCTGCTGGCCGACCGCATCGCCGCCGCGCGCGGCGGCAGCGACCTGCTGCAGCCGCGGCCGCTGGGTGGCGGCTGGGCGCTGCCGGGTGCGGCCTTCTTCGTGGCCGCCGTGGCCGTGGCGGGCGTGCCGCCGCTGGCCGGCTTCATGGGCAAGGCGCTGCTGCTGCAGGCCGCCGGGCCGCTGCCGATGGGGCCGTGGGTGGTGGCCGGCGTGCTGGCTTCCAGCCTGGCCGTGATGGTGGCGCTGGCGCGCGCCGGCAGCGTCATCTTCTGGAAGTCGGCGCAGGTTGGTGCCGCGGCGCCGGACGCGTCGCCCGCCCACGCCACGGCGCTGGCCGGTGTGCTGGCCGCGGTACTGGCGTTGGCGGCGGCGGCCGGGCCGATCTCGGCCTACACGGGAGCCGCGGCCGGCCAGTTGCTGCAGCGCCAGGGCTATATCGACGCCGTGCTGGGCGCCCGCCCGGCACCCGCGGCCTGGGACGTGCGCAAGGAGATGCGCGAACGGGGAGATGCCAAATGAGTCGCCGCAACGACGGCGCCTGGTCGCGCCTGCGCTTGCGCCTGCTGCCTTCGCCGCTGCTCAGCGCGCTGCTGTTCCTGGCCTGGCTGATGCTCAACGAATCGGCGTCGGCGGGCCACCTGCTGCTGGCGCTGGGGCTGGCGCTCGTGCTGCCCTGGTGGAGCAACCGCTTCCGCCCCGAGCGGGTGCGACTGCGGCACGGGGGCACGATGCTGCGCCTGACGGGCCGCGTGCTGGCGGACATCGTGGTCTCCAACGTCGAGGTCGCGCGGCGCGTGCTCGGCCCCGAAGCTGCGCTGCGCCCGGTCTTCGTGTGGGTGCCGCTGCAGCTGCGCAGCCCGCACGCCATGGTGACGCTGGCCGGCATCGTGACGCTGACGCCGGGCACGCTGTCCAGCGAGATCACGGCCGACCGCCGCCACCTGCTGGTGCACGCCCTGCACTGCCCCGACGCCGAAGCCGAGGCGGCGCTGGTGGCCAGCATCCGGGAACGCTACGAGGCCCCGCTGAAGGAGATCTTCGAATGATCCTGCCCGACGTGCTGCCCTGGGTGATGGTGGCCTTCGCGCTGGCGCTGGCGCTCAACGCCTGGCGCCTGTTCCGCGGCCCGGGCCTGCCCGACCGCATCCTGGCGCTGGATACGCTGTATATCAACGCGTTGGCGTTGATCGTCGTGCTCGGCCTGTGGCTGGAGACGAAGGCCTATTTCGAGGCCGCCATGCTGATCGCCCTGCTGGGTTTCGTGGGTACGGCGGTGATGGCCAAGTTCGTGATGCGCGGAGATATCGTCGAATGAGTGCGCTGCCGCTGTGGGCCGAGATCGTCATCACCGCGCTGCTGGTCACCGGTGCGGCCTTCGCCCTGGTCGGCTCGTGGGGGCTGGCCAAGCTGGGCGACATCCTCAAGCGGCTGCACGGTCCGAGCAAGGCCACCACGCTGGGCGTGGGCTGCGTGCTCGTCGCCTCGGCACTCTTCTTCGCGCTGCAGGGCGAACCCAGCCTGCACGAGTTGCTGATCGCGCTGTTCCTGTTCATCACCGCGCCGGTATCGGCGCACCTGATCGTGAAGGCCGCGATGCGGCTGGACCCTGCGCTGCGGCCACCGCCGCCGGGCGAGCGGCGCTAAAAGCCGCCCCCGCCGGGGGCGAGCGCCGCTCAGGCCGGAACCTGGCGCACCACGCGCTGCGGGTACGGAATCTCCACTCCCATCTCCTCGAACAGGCGCAGCAGCGCCAGGTTGGCGTCCGAGATCGGCCCGAGCTGGCCCTGGTCGGGGTCGGCGATCCAGAAACCCACGCGCAGGTTCAGCCCGTCGGCGGCAAAGGCGGTGAGCAGCACGCCCGGCGCCGGGTCGGCCAGCACGCGGGGCACGCGCGAGACCACGGCCACCATGCGCGGCATCAGCGCCTCGAGGTCGGTGCCGTAGGCCACCTGCACCTCGGTGAACACCGCCACCTTGGTATCGGCCAGCGAGGCGTTCTCGATGCGCTGCGTGATCATCATCTCGTTGGGCACGATCGATTCGCGGCCGTTCAGGGCGCGGATCACGGTGTAGCGCGTGCTGATGTCGGTGATGCGGCCCTCGAAATTGTCGACCTTGACCAGGTCGCCGATGCGCATGCTGTGCTCGGCCAGGATGACGAAGCCGCTGATGTAGTTGGCAGCCAGCTTCTGCAGCCCGAAACCGATGCCCACGCCCACGGCGCCGCCGAGCACACCCAACGCGGTGAGGTCGATGCCGGCGGCCGACAACGCGAACATCAGGCCCACGAACAGCAGCAGCGCGCGCAGCGCGTTGGCCGCCATCTTGCGGATCGAGAGGTTGTCGGTGGCGCCGGCCAGCAACCGCGCTTCGAGCAGCGCCGACACCCACAGCGCCAGCATCAGCACCAGCACCGCGCTGACGACCCCTTCGATGAGGTTGCGCACCGAGATCTGCGTGCTGCCGATCTTCCAGCTGATCTGGTCGAGCTCCTGCAGGATCAGCGGCAGCATGCCTGTGATCCACAGCACCACCGCCACCCAGGCGATCCAGGACACGCTGCGCTCGACCACCCGCATCAGCTGCGAATCGGGGAAGCTGGCGTGCAGCACGCGCACCGTGAGCCGGATCACGGCCAGCGACATGAGGATCGGCACCACGAGCCGGAAGACCGCCACCGGCAGCTGCTCGGGTGTGACGGTCTGCATGAACCAGCGCGCCAGCAGCGCCAGCAGCAGCGCCAGCAGCGGGAACAGCACGCCGTCGAAGACGCGGTCGCCGAACCAGATGGAGCCCGGCCGGGCGCCGGCACCGCGCAGCGCGCGCACCACCAGCCAGGCCACGAGCAGACAGCCCGCGACCACCGCGAGCTCGATCAGCGCGCTGCGCTGGAACAGGGACTGGACCAGCGCGCCGAACTCGGCCGCCGTCTGGCTGCGGGCCATGGCTTGCCCGCCGCTCAGGCCAGGTCGGCCAGCACGCGCACGTGGGCGGCGACGCTGCGCGCCAGCGCCCCCAGGTGGTAACCACCCTCCAGGCAGGAAACGATACGGCCCTGCGCGTGGCGGCGCGCCAGGTCCACCAGGCGCTGCGTGATCCACTCGTAGTCGGCCTCGACCAGGCCCATCTGGCCGAGGTCGTCCTCGCGGTGGGCGTCGAAACCGGCCGAGATGAAGACCATCTGCGGCGCGAAGGCTTCCAGCGCCGGCATCCACATGGCGTCGATGGTCTCGCGCACCGCGGCGCCGCGTGTGTACGGCGCCACCGGTACGTTGACCATGTTGGTGCCCTTGGGCACCGCACCGCAATACGGGTACAGCGGGTGCTGGAAGAAGCTGCACATGAGCACACGCTCGTCGCCGGCGATGATGTCCTCGGTGCCGTTGCCGTGGTGCACGTCGAAGTCGACGATGGCCACGCGCTTCAGGCCGTGCACGTCGAGCGCGTGGCGCGCCGCCACCGCCACGTTGTTGAAAAAGCAGAAGCCCATGGTCTCGTCGCGCGTGGCGTGGTGGCCGGGCGGCCGCACGGCGCAGAAGGCGGCGTGGGCGCGGCCGGCGATCACGTCGTCGGTGGCCGCCACCGCGGCGCCGGCGGCGCGCAGCGCGGCCTGCAGCGTGTGCGGGCAGGCCACGGTGTCGGGGTCGAAGGCCTTGGTCTCGCCGTCGTTGCGCAGGCGCTCCAGGTGGTCGAGCAGTTCGGTCACGTAGTGGGTGGTGTGCGCACGCTCGATCTGCTCCAGCGTGGCCACGGGGGCCTCGCGGAAGTCCAGCGCGATATCCAGCCCGATGGCCAGCAGGTGGTCGGTGATGGCGTCCAGTCGCTGCGGGCATTCGGGGTGCCCGGGCCCCATGTCGTGCAGGCGGCAATCGGGATGGCTGTAGAAGGCGGTATTCATCGCGGGATCGGGCTGAAGCCTTTTGGGTTATGGTGCCGCGCATGGATCCAAGCCTTGCGCGCCAGCTCTCCGGACTGGTCGATCAGATTAGCACGATCGTGGTGGGCAAGCGGCCGCAGATCGAGGACTGCGTGGCCTGCCTGCTGGCCGCCGGCCACCTGCTCATCGAGGACGTGCCCGGCGTCGGCAAGACGACGCTGGCGCACGCACTGGCGGTGTCGCTGGGGCTGGACTTCCGGCGCGTGCAGTTCACCGCCGATCTGATGCCGAGTGACCTCATCGGCGTCAGTGTCTTCGAACGCAGCAAGGAAGCCTTTGTCTTCCATCAAGGCCCCGTCTTCGCGCAGGTGCTGCTCGCCGACGAAATCAACCGCGCCGGCCCGAAGACGCAGAGCGCGCTGCTCGAGGCCATGGAGGAGCAGCAGGTGTCGGTGGAAAACGAGACGCGGCCGCTGCCGCACCCGTTTTTCGTCATCGCCACGCAGAACCCGAGCGACCAGCTCGGCACCTACCCGCTGCCCGAGAGCCAGCTCGACCGCTTCCTGCTGCGCATCACGCTGGGCTACCCCGACCGCGCCGCCGAACGCGAGCTGCTCGCCGGCGGCGACCGGCGCGCCGCGGCCATGAAGCTGGAGCCGCTGATGCGGCCGGCGCAGCTGGAAGCCGCGCAGCAGGCGGTGCTGCGGGTGCGCGCCGCCGATGCGCTGCTGGACTACCTGCAGGCGTTGATCGCGGCCACGCGCTCGGGTGCCTGGTTCGTCGAAGGCCTGTCGCCGCGCGCCGGCATCGCCGTGCTGCGCGTGGCGCGGGCACGCGCGCTGATGGCCGGCCGCGACTACGTGGCGCCCGACGACGTGCAGGCCATCCTGCCGCAGGCCGTGGCGCACCGGCTGCAACCCGTGCCCGGCGCCGGGCGTGGGCCGAGCGACCAGGTGCGTGCCATGGTCGAGGCCGTGCCCATTCCCTGAGCGCCTTAACGCTGCGCCGACCGTGGCCGAAGCGACGCTGCCCGCGCCTGCGCCAGCCCCCGCCCCGCGCGGCGGGTCAGCGCGCCAGCGCCTTCGTGCCTGGTGGCTGTCGCGGCTGCCGCTCACCGACACCTGGCAACTGGGCCAGCGCAACATCTACATCCTGCCCACCAAGGCCGGCTATGCCTTCGCCGCCACGCTGGTGGTGATGCTGCTGGCGGCCATCAACTACCAGCTCAATCTGGGCTATGCGCTGACCTTCCTGCTCGCCGGCGCCGGACTGGTTTCGATGCACCTCACGCACGGCAACCTGCGCGGCCTGACCCTGCACCTGCGGCCGGTGGCGCCGGTGTTCGCCGGCGATCCGGCGCTGCTGGACGTGGTGATCACCAGCCCGGCGCGCGACCGCCACGGCCTGGCGCTGCGCTTCGAGAACCGCGCCGCCCACGGCCGCGCCTTCGCCTGGTGCGACGCTCCGGCCGGCGGCCAGGCCAGCGCGCACCTGAGCCTGGTGCCGCCGCGGCGCGGCTGGCACGCGGTGCCGGCGCTGGTGGTGGAGACGGTCTTTCCCTTCGGCCTGTTCCGCGCCTGGACGGTGTGGCGCCCGGCGGCGCGCGTGCTGGCCTGGCCGCGACCCGAGCAGCCGCCACCGCCCCTGCCCGCCGCCGCCGCGGCCGGCAGCGAAGAACGCGCCGTCCAGCGCAGCGCCGGCAGCGAACTCGACGGCGTGCGCCCCTGGCGCCGCGGCGACAGCATGCGCCAAGTCGCCTGGAAGAAGGTGGCGCGCAGCGGCGAACTGGTCAGCCGCGAGACCACGGGCAACGCCAGCCGCGAGCTGTGGCTGGACTGGGCCGATGGCCACGGCGCCGACATCGAGCAGCGCCTGTCGCGCCTGGCTGCCTGGGTGCTGCTGGCCGAACGCGAGGGCCTGGCCTGCGGCCTGCGCCTGCCCGGCCACCTGCTGCCGCCCGACCAGGGCGACGCCCACCGGCGTGCCGCGCTGGACCTGCTGGCGCTGTGGCGATGACAGCCGCGGCCAGCTCGGCGCTGAACCTGCGCCAACGCCTGACGCACCTGCCGCGCGACACGCGCGACACGCTGTTCCACCTGGCCGTCATCGGCTGGACCATCGCGCCGCACCTGCTGCACCTGCCCCTGTGGTGCGGTGCCATGGCGCTGGTGCTGCTGGCCTGGCGCGCGCGGCTGGCACTCACCGCCGCCGCACTGCCCGGCCGCTGGCTCGTCACCGCGCTGCTGGTGCTGGCCGCCGCTCTCACGCTGTGGAGCGAACGCACGCTGCTGGGCAAGGAGGCCGGCATCACCATGCTGGTGGTGCTGATGTCGCTGAAGACGCTGGAACTGCGTGCGCGGCGCGACGCCCTGGTGGTGCTGTTCCTCGGCTTCTTCCTGGTGCTCACGCACTTCCTGTATTCGCAGTCGCTGGGCACCGGCCTGTGGCTGCTGGTGGCAGTGTGGGGCCTGCTCACGGCGCTGGTGCTGGCGCACATGCCAGTGGGCCGGCCGCCGCTGATGCGGGCCGGCTGGGTGGCGGCGCGCGCCGCGGTCCTCGGCCTGCCGCTGATGGCGGTGCTGTTCGTGCTGTTCCCCCGCATCGGCCCGCTTTGGGGCCTGCCGCAGGATGCCGCCGGCCGCACCGGGCTTTCGGGCAGCCTGCGCATGGGCGGCGTGGCCACGCTGGCCGAGGACGACAGCATCGCCTTTCGCGTGCGCTTCACCGGTGCCACACCGGCGCCGGCGCAGATGTACTGGCGCGGGCCGGTGCTGTCCAGTTTCGACGGCCGCGAATGGACGCGCCTGGCGTCCACCTTCCCGGTGGCGCTGCGTCCGCGCCTGGAACTCGAATTGCGCGGCGCACCGCTGCGCTACGAGATGACGCTGGAGCCGAGCCGGCTGCCGCTGCTGCCGCTGCTGGAAATGACACCCGACGACGACGCCAGCGCACCGCGCGTCGAAGGCTGGCTGCTCACGCTGCGGCCCGATGGACAGTGGCAGGTGGACCGCCCGTTGAGCGAGCGCCTTCGCGTGCAGGCCGCAGCCTGGCTGGACCACCGCCACGGCCCGCGCGAGCCCGTGCTCGGCCTGCGCGACCTGGTGGCGCTGCCGGCCGGCTACAACCCGCGCCTGCTGCAATGGGCGGCCGAGCTGCGCGCGCAGCCGGCGTACGCCCAAGCCGATGCGCCTGCGCTGGCGCAAGCGCTGCTGCATCACATCGGGCGCGGCGGCTACACCTACACGCTGGAACCCGGCGAATATGGCCGCGATGCCATCGACGAATTCTGGCTCGACCGCAAGCTGGGCTTCTGCGAGCACTACGCCACCGCTTTCGTGGTCGCGATGCGCGCGATGGACGTGCCAGCACGCGTGGTCACCGGCTACCAGGGTGCCGACCCCGAACCGCAGGACGGCTGGTGGATCGTGCGCCAGCGCCACGCGCACGCCTGGGCCGAATACTGGGTGGCCGGCACGGGCTGGGTGCGCATCGACCCGACCTCGGCCGTGGCCCCCGACCGCGTGCAGCGCAGTCTCAGCCTGCGGCCGCCGCCAGGGCTGGTGGCCGGCGCCTTCGACACCATCGACCCCGCGCTGGCGCTTCGCCTGCGCAATGCCTGGGAGTCGGTGAACAACCGCTGGAACCAGTGGGTGCTGAACTATTCGCGCGGACAGCAATTCGACCTGCTGCGCGAACTCGGCTTCGAAGCCCCCAGCTGGCAGGACCTGGCCACGGTGCTGATCGGCGTGCTGTGCAGCGCTGCGCTGGCCGGTGCCGGCTGGGCCTGGTGGGACCGTCGTCGCCAGGACCCCTGGCAGCGCCTGCAGCGGCGCGTGCAACAGCGGCTGGCCGCCCTGGGCGTGACCGTGCTGCCGCACCATGCGCCGCGCACGCGGGCGCAGCGCGTGCGAACCACGCTGGGCGCGCGCGGCGAAGCGCTGGCCGGCTCGCTGGAGGCACTGGACCGCGCGCGTTATGCCGGCGGCCCGGTCTCGCTGCATTCGTGGTGGCGGCAATTCCGTGCCGCAGCGCGGGGGGCTGGGTGACATTGCCGGTGGGCGCTGCCGATAATCCTGGCATGAGCTTGCCTGCACGTTGCCGACCGGCCATCGTCCTGGTCCTGGTCCTTGCCGCTGCGCTTGCCGGGCCGGCCGCCGCCGCGCCGCGCCAGGACGGCAGGAAGGCGTCGCACCAGGCCGCCGCGGCGCCCAGTTATGCCGGCCACCCCGAGGCGCGCCGCTTTGCCGCCGAGGCGGCCGAACGCCGCGGCCTGCCCCAGCAGTGGCTGGTACAGCAACTCGCCCAGGCGCGTCGCGTGGCGGCGGTGCAGAAGCTCGTGATGCCGCCGCCCGCCGGCACGGCCAAGAACTGGGCCGCCTACCGTGCACGCTTCGTCGAACCCCAGCGCATCGCCGCCGGAGCCCGGTTCTGGCAGCAGAACGAGCGCTGGCTCGCGCTGGCCGAAGAGCGATTCGGCGTTCCAGCGGACATCGTCGTGGGCATCGTCGGGGTCGAGACCTTCTACGGCCGCGTGATGGGCGACTTCCGCGTCGTCGACGCGCTCGCCACGCTGAGCCTGGACTTCCCCACCGGCCGCAAGGACCGCAGTGCCTTCTTCCGCGACGAACTGGGCCAGTTCCTGCGGCTGGCACACACCGAGCAGGTGGCGCCCACGTCGATCAAGGGCTCGTTCGCTGGCGCCATCGGCCTGGGGCAATTCATGCCCGGCAGCATCCATCGGTTCTCGGTCGATTTCGACGGCGATGGCCACATCGACATGGCCAACAATCCGGCCGACGTGATCGGCAGCGTGGCCCACTACCTGGCCGAGCATGGCTGGCAGCGCGGCATGCCCACCCACTATGCGGTGAAGCCGCCGGTGGACACCGCCGA
>Ga0138256_10004904_pt1 | contig 14195 bp, 10 predicted proteins | sample KNB2016incub_MG_FD_105486 | JGI IMG/M metagenome (GOLD analysis project Ga0138256, IMG submission 105486) | Active sludge microbial communities from wastewater in Klosterneuburg, Austria - KNB2014incub_MG | ecosystem: Engineered > WWTP > Activated sludge > Unclassified | place: Austria...
AGAAATAAAACGAAGAGCCAAATGGCCCTTTAAACAAACCTGTTTTGCAGAACTTGCGTTCTGCTAAAGCTGGCTGTTGTTCTAATTTATTTAGAGTCGCACCATATTGGCACGACTATTGCTCAAGGTTCTTAAAGAAATTTACGAAGTTCTAGGTCTTGAATTTGCATTCAAAACCTTTTATTTCATAACAATTTTCTATTCATTATCCGTCTGTCAAAGAACAGATCATTCAGTTGCGCCAAACGCTGCTGAAGGTTCGCTGCGGCCACTTGGAGGTGTCCGTTGCGGAGAGCCACTATTTGAACGCTCAACAACGCGTCAAACAATTAGCTATTTTTTACTCCTAACAGCGAAAGAGCCCACCACTTTTTCTTGCCGGCATGTTTCGGACTGCATATCTTACCTATCGATAGCACTCACGAGAGCAGAGTGCTATCAGAGAAGAAAAAAGAGAAACACATGACCGACAGGCAGGGAGAAATACTACGCGCGCTTGTGAAAGAGTATGTGGCCAGCGGTGAACCCGTGGGGTCGCAGATTCTCGTCGAAAAGTTTTCGATGGCCTTCTCACCCGCCACTGTCAGAAAGGAAATGTCAGTGCTCGAACAGATGGGCCTGCTCAGCTCACCCCATACATCCGCCGGTCGCGTGCCGACCGATCGCGCATTTCAATTGTATCTCGCAGACCTGGTGAACCTTTTTGAAATCACACTCAACCAAAAAGCGGAGCTTGAAGATCTCTATCGCTCGGCTGCACTGCAGCTCGACCAGCTGCTGAAAACGACCGCGCAGATGCTCGCACAAACTTCCAATTTTGCCGGCATCGTGTTGGCCCCCAACAGCATTGGCTCCAGTATAAAGAGGATTGAACTCATTTCAGTGATGGAAAGCCTCGTGCTGATGGTGATGATCAGCTCTTCTGGCGCAATCTACGAAAAGAAAATCAAACTCGAGCGCGTCGTCAGTCAGGAAGATCTTTATAAAATCAGCCGTTATCTCAACCAAAACCTGAAAGGTTTTGAACTGGGCGACGTGCAGGAACGCGGTCTCGAATTTTTGAGCGGCTCTCTGGCTGAACTCGGCGAGCTATCTGATATCGGCACCGCGGTGACGCAGGCAATTGTTTACAACCCACCCGACCAGACAATCCACATCGAAGGTAACACCAACCTGCACCGCAAGATCTATGAGCTGACACCCGACCGCCGCAAGGCAGAGCGCATTATCACGCAGCTCGAAAGCCAGGACTATATCGCTTCGGTCTTTGAACGCATGAAGAACCTACCGCAGGTCGGCTCACAGGTCGGCCTCGAAATCGACGGCGAGATTATGTCGGGCATCACCATTCTCGGCAAGGGTTATACGTTAAGCGGAAAGAGCGTCGGCGCATTGGGCGTCATTGGCGCTAACCGTATGCCTTATGAACGCCTGATTCCGGCGCTCGATTACAGCTCGCAGATTCTGTCGAATGTGTTGAGCGAAAAAAGTAACATCGAGATGCAGGGCAACGATCTGAAAGTCAGCGAAATAGAAATTACCGCGCGCAAAGAATTGCCGGGCGTCAAAGGCCGCCACAAAGAAGCGGCGCGCAGCAAGAGGAACACATGAATCAGGAACACAACGAAGAACACGAAAAGAAAGAATTTGCTACAGAAGCTGAAGAAATTGCGGCACTCGAAGCAGAGAATACGACCACTGCGGATGCAGACCCCGCAGAAACCATGCGCCGCCAGATTGAATCATTAACCGGAGACCTGCAGCGCGAACGCGCGGAGTTTTCGAATTTCCGTCGCCGCGCGCTGACAGAAAAAACGCAACAGGCTGCACAATCAAGCGCACGAATCTTGACCGATCTCTTACCTGCGCTTGATGCACTCGACCAGTTCTTCGCGGCCTACTCTGCCAAGGCAGAAGAAGACGCGACAATTAAGGGTATCGTCGATGGAGTGCAGCTCGTGCAAAAACAAATCACGCGCGTCTTCACCGAAGCCGGTGTCGAAGAGTTCTCGCCAGTCGGACAGGAATTCGACCCGGCGATGATGGAAGCGCTGTCCCAGCTCGAAGGCGATGTCGCGGTGGAGACGGTCAGTCAGGTATTTCAAAAAGGTTACCGCATCGAAGGTCGGGTGATTCGCCCGGCGCGCGTAGTGGTAATGAAACCCAAAGCAATTACAGGATAAGGAAAGAAGGAGAAAACAATGGCTAAAGAAAAAATTATCGGCATCGATCTGGGTACAACCAACTCATGCGTTGCCGTCATGGAAGGCGGCGAAGCGGTCGTCATCGCGAACAGCGAAGGCGCGCGCACGACCCCCTCGATCGTGGCACTGACCGACAAAGGTGAAACATTGGTGGGTCAGGTCGCCAAAAACCAGATGGTGACAAACCCCGAAAACACGCTGCGTTCGGTGAAACGCTTCATCGGTCGTCGTTTTACGGAAATCACCGACGAAATGCGCAAAGTCGCATACAAAGTGAAGGAAGGAACATCGAAAGATGTACTGATCCAGACGCGCGAAAAGGACTACCGTCCCGAAGAAATCTCGGCCCGCGTGCTCACGAAGATGAAGCAAACGGCAGAAGAATACCTCGGCACGACGGTCAACAAGGCTGTCGTTACGGTGCCTGCGTACTTCAACGACGAACAGCGCCAGGCGACAAAAGACGCCGGCCGCATTGCCGGTCTCGATGTGGTGCGGATTATCAACGAACCTACGGCGGCGGCGTTGTCTTACGGCCTCGACCGTGACAAAAGCGGCGAAGTCATCGCGGTTTATGACCTCGGTGGCGGTACATTTGATATTTCGATTCTCGAACTCGCGGATAACGTATTCGAAGTCAAATCAACCAACGGTGACACGCACCTCGGCGGCGACGATTTCGACATGGCTGTGATCGACTGGATCGTCGCAGAGTTCAAAAAAGAGACTGCAATCGATGTGGGCAAAGACAAGATGGCGCTGCAGCGTCTGCAGGAAGCCGCGGAAAAAGCGAAGATCGAGCTTTCTAATAAAGAAACGGCCGATATCAACATCCCATTCATCACGATGGATGCCTCAGGCCCGCGCCACCTCAACATGACGCTGACGCGTGCCAAGTTCAACCAGCTGACGGCGTCGCTCGTTGAGCGTTCGGTCGAACCCTGCCGCAAGGCGATTGCCGATTCAGGCTACAGCCTGGCGGAAATCAACAAAGTGATTCTGGTCGGTGGTTCGACACGTATTCCCGCAGTGCGCGAGAAAGTGAAAGAACTCTTCGGCAAAGAACCAGACAAATCGGTGAACCCCGACGAAGCCGTGGCCATCGGCGCGGCAATCCAGGGCGGCGTTCTCGCCGGTGAAGTCACAGACGTTCTGCTGCTCGACGTCACCCCGCTCTCTCTGGGTATTGAAACCCTCGGTGGTGTGATGACAAAGATTATCACGCGCAACACAACGATCCCCACGAAGAAGTCGGAAATCTTCTCAACTGCGGCCGACAACCAGACTGCGGTCGACATCCACGTATTGCAAGGCGAACGCGAACTCGCCAGAGATAACCGAACACTGGGTCGTTTCCAGCTGTCAGAAATACCTTCGGCACCGCGCGGCAACCCGCAGATCGAAGTGACATTCGACATCGACGCAAACGGCATCGTGCACGTGCAGGCAAAAGACCTCAAGACCAACAAAGAGCAGAAAATCAAAATCGAAGCATCGAGCTCACTGTCAGAAGCCGAGATAGAAAAAATGGTGAAAGATGCTGAGATCAACGCTGAAGCCGACAAAAAGGCCAAGGAAGCGGCGACTGCATACAACGATCTCGACAATATCGTCTACACAACGGAAAAGATGCTTGCTGACGCAAAATCGCTCGATGCAGGCATTAAATCCGAAGTCGAAGCAGAACTCGCGAAGGCGAAAGAGGCCCTCATGTCACGCGATGCCGATAAAATGAAGGCAGCGGGACAGGCACTCGGTGAAGTCGTACAGAAACACCAGGCGGCATTCACTGTGCAGGGTGATGCACCGGCGGGCGAAGCGCCCAATGGCGAACCAGCGCAAGGCAAGAGCGACGAGAAAGTGGTCGATGCCGAGTTTACTGAAATAAAAGACGACAAGAAATAATTCGCGTGGGGCCCTGACGGGCCCCTGCGAATAGAGCAGGAAAATGGCTGATAAACGCGATTATTACGAAGTACTGGGCGTACCCAAGGGTGCCGCTCTGAACGACATCAAGAGCGCCTACCGCAAGCTGGCGATGAAATACCACCCGGATAAAAATCCGGGTAACGCTGAAGCGGAAGTGAAGTTCAAAGAGGCTACCAAGACATATGAGATTCTGCGCGACGAACAGAAGCGCAAAATTTATGACCAGTATGGCCATGCAGCCCTCGGCGGCGCCGGAGCACAGGGCTTCGGCCAAGCAGCCTACAGCGACTTTTCCGATATTTTTTCAGGCACGAGTTTTGAAGACATCTTCGAAAATCTGTTTTCGGGCTCAGGCTTCGGCCGTGGGCGTGGCGGCAATTCTGCCCGGCGCGGCAGTGACCTGCGTTATAATCTCGAGATCACGCTCGAAGATGTCTTCAACGGCCGTGAAGAAGAAATTGTCATTCCGCGAGAAGAAGGCTGCGGCGACTGCAATGGCACGGGTTCGTCAGACGGCAGGCTCGACACCTGCCATATCTGCGGCGGTTCGGGCCAGGTCAGACGCAGCACCGGCTTCTTTTCGGTGGCATCAACCTGCAATACCTGCGGTGGCACGGGCAAGCTGATCAAGAATCGCTGCAAGACCTGTAGCGGTGCGGGCACGGTCAGCAAAAAGCGCAAACTCGCAATACGCATTCCTGCCGGCATTGATACCGGCACGCGACTCAAAATTTCGGGTGAAGGTGAAGCAGGACCACGTGGCGGTCCATCGGGCGACCTCTATGTCGTTGTGCAGATTCGCAAGCATGCAACCTATGAACGCGACGGCGTCGATCTCGCGATGTACATCGATGTACCAGTAACGACCGCGATGCTCGGCGGTGAAGTGACCGTTGAGACGCTCGATAAGAGCAAAGTCAAAGTTAAGATACCAGCAGGCACGCAGCCCGACACCCTCTTCCGTGTGCGCGGCAAAGGTTTGCCCTACATGGGTGGGCAGGGACGCTTCGGCGACCTGATTGCCCATGCGCGCATCGACATTCCCAAGTCGCTGTCGAGTAAGGCAAAGACCCTCGTCAAAGAACTCGAGGCCGAAATGCAGGCGTCGGGTTCGGGCATTTTTGGTAGATTCCGCGGCTGACGCCTGCTACAGATAATAGATGAGCACAAAAAAAACTCCGGCGCGAAAAATAAAATTCGGCATTATCGGTGTCGGGCACATGGGCAGCTATCACCTGAGCGTGGTGGCCGGCTTGCCAACACACGACCTCGTGGGCATCTTTGACGCAAGGCCAGAGCATGCGAAAGAAAAGGCAGATTTATTTGAGACACGCGCCTTTGCCACCTACCAGGAACTGATCCGCGAATGCGAAGCGGTGACTATTGCCGTGCCGACGCATCTGCACTACGAAATTGCCAAATACGCACTCGAAAACGGCGTGCATGTGCTCGTCGAAAAACCCATCACCTTTGACATTGCGCAGGCAGAAGAGCTCATTGGTCTGGCGGCTGTGAAGAATCTCATTCTGCAGGTGGGCCACGTGGAGCGCTTCAACGGAGCGGTGATGGCGCTTTCCAATATCGCGACAGAGCCGCTGTTGATCCAGACGCGCCGCCTGCACCCACAGAACAACCGTATTCTCGATGTGGGTGTGGTGCTCGACCTGCTGATCCACGACATCGACATTGTTATCAATCTGGTAGGTAAGCCGCTCGTGCGCCACTCGGCATTCGGCAGTTGCATCACCGGCAAGCATGAAGATATTGCCGTAATTGAGCTGCAATTCGAGGGCGGTTGTATTGCCACCCTCACCGCTTCACGATTAAGCCAGTACAAAGAGCGCACGCTCACCGTGACGCAGAAGAACAACTTCATCATTCTCAACTACGGTAGCCAGGAAATTGAAATCCACCGCCAGGGCAATTCGGTGACCGTCACGGCCCCCGATGAAATCAAATATTCGCAGGAATCCGTGGTGGAACGCGTGCAGATTCATAAGGATAATCCGCTCAAAAGCGAACACCTGCATTTCTACAACTGCATCATTGGTGCCGAGCAACCGCTGGTTTCTGGTGCGGCCGATCTTGAGACGCTCAAAATTGCGCTCGATAGCGTGAAACAGATCGCGGGCTGAAGCGCATTCGGAGCTGCGTGTTACCCACTCGACGCGGAGCCGCGGAGCTCGCGGAGTGAAGAACATTCACACAACCCTAACGACTTTTTGTTTGGACCAATCTCCGCGTCGCCACGCCTCCGCGTGAGGCAGGCCTTAGATCCCGTTAAAATCTGCCTGACTCAGCTGCAGTGGTTTTGTCTCGTTATCGGCAATGAATGTCCCTGAAAGCGGGTCTGGATTGGTTTTGCGATCTCCAGCATTGCCGATAACACCATCACCATTCTGGTCAACCGTAATGGTGATGGTGTAATTTCGCGTACCCCGGACCATATAAAGCGGATATAGAAAACGCCCTGAAGAGTCCGTTTTCTCCGCGGCTGTTGCAACCGTTGTTGTGCCCAGAGCGTCGGTGTACTGAAGCTGCACAGCCCGTTGCGCGGCGAAACCTGTCGCGTCGAGCATCAGCAGCGGCTTGCTGTCGTTGATGGCCGCGTCGCCCGGCGGAGTCGAATCGTAAGTGCAGCCCGCGGCCGCCTGTATTGCCATCGCAGCACAGTATAACGCCAATCTTCTCATGCCGTTGCCGACTCTCTGACCAAAAATGGCATGCGCGAATTCTGTGCCGTGAACTCGATCATCCGGTAATACTGCCCCACATTCTCTGCTGCAGGAAATTTCTCAATCCACCTCTGCATTTCAACCAGTGCAAACAGGCGCCAGAGCTTCTCACAGATCACCATGCGATTCACATCGCGATCAAACTCACTCGCCAGCAACTTCTGTAACTCTGCCCACTGCCCCTTGAGCACGGGCGCCATGCGCTGGTCAGCCAGTACTTTCGCATCGTTCAAATAGGCTTCGAGTTTGGCGGCGACTTTCGGCCGGCGTGCTGCGGCAATCGCATGTTCGGCCAGAAGCGCATGTGTGCCTTCCCAGGTTTCGTTGATGATTGCATCGTTCAAGACGCGCGGCAGCACACTGAAATCGCCCAGAATACCGTTGCCACCGTGCAGAATCAGCGCTTCTTTCACAATGACTGCGCTGTATTGCGTGACGATCACTTTTAAGAGCGGCACCAGCAGCAGCTCAAGCACTTCTTCGCGTTCGCTGAAGGCAAACGCGCGGTAACCCGCAAGCGTCAGCGCCGTGCGCAGCATGCGAATCTCGTCCAACGTATTCTTCACACTGGGGAATTCATTGAGCTTCATGCCGTACGCCTCGCGCGCCGCAGTATACGCTTCGGCTTCGATGACCGCGCGGCCGATGTGTCCCAGCCCTCCGCAGATGACGTGCAGGCGCGAGGTGCGCAGAATATAACGAATCAGGTTCGCCAGACCATGTGCGGGGCGGCCCAACGCAGTGGCTTCGCAATCTTCGTAGACGCTCTCGACCGTGATTTTGCCCTTCGAACCAATAATATCCTTTTTCCTCAGCAGGTGACAGCCGTTGAGCTCACCGTTCTCTTTCAGGCGACCGACCAGAAACAGGCCTACAGTATTCGTGCCTTCGAGTTTTGCCGTCGTCACCCACACATCGCCGGGGTTAGAGCAAAACCATTTTTCGCCGTTCAGTATCCATTTGCCGTCTGCCTGTTTCGTGGCAATCGTGCGGTTAGCGGCCACGTTGCTGCCGCCAACGCGTTCAGTGACGTACTGCCCCGCCATAAAATGCGATTTTGAATCTGTGTCTGTCAATAATGGTAAAAAGCGATCTTTCTGTTCATCTGTACCGATGGCTCGCAGCGCATGGATCAATCCTTCTGTCATCGCCAAGGGACAGGCCACACCACATTCGCCGTTCATGTTGGTCAGAATCGCCAGCGACATGCGGTGCAGAATACTGAATTCATGCTTCCAGTCTTTGTGCTGATCAAGATTCACCACACCATAGTCGTAAAATATTTTTCTCAGCTCAACTTGTTCAGGGGCGTACTGCACCAGATCAATGCGCTTGCCGGTGCGGTCGAACTGCACAAGCTCACCCCACTTGCCTTCTTTGTGGCAGGCAATCGTCAGGTCATTGACGACGCCACCCGCAAGCGCGCCGAGCCCCGACATGTGGGCAGTCGCGTCTTGCAGATAAGTTTTTTCCTGGTTTTGCGAATTGAGAGCAAACGCCTGCGCCAAGACCGCAGTTTCAGTGAAAAAATTTTTTCCCGTGACCCCGGTGTATCCGGTAAGATCAAATGGCTTAAGACCGGGATTACTCATGGTTTCAACAGTAGGCTTCAAACAGCACGTCAATCATTGGCAGGTTTGCCACTGGCTGATTCACCGACGGTTCAGCTTTGAGCACGAAGTCGGATTGTTCCGTGAACAAAAGGCTATCACCCCAGACAAGAGTGAACTCGTCTTTGCCGCTTACCAGTCGAGCCGGGCGGCCCATCCACGTCAGCACGGAGAATTTTTTACCGCCCGGCGAAAGCCTGAGCTCCGTGTTCAAACGATGATAGTTCACGGAAAATTTATCTGTCACCAGATTTTGAAAGCCCGGCAGAATATCGGGTGTCTGGTCTTTCATGCAGCGGATTGCCTGTTCAAGGTGTAACTCACGGCCGCGGCCAAAATCATAGATGCGGAACGTATGATCGGAAGTCTGCTGTATCTCATAGAACAGCAGGCGGCCGGTCGTGCTGTGCACGAGACCGGGGTTGAGTTTGATGACGTCGCCCTGCCGCGGCTCGATCGCATTAAAATGCTGCAGCGGATCTTTTTCGCTCTCGAGGTCGTTCAGAACCTGCGGCGATTCCCCCTGCTTCAGACCCAAGTATGCGCGGGCTGCGGAATCAACATCCAGTATTGTCCAGCATTCGAACTTGCCGCCGCCCTTAAGTCCCATCGCATGTGTGTCTGCATCAGAGGGGTGGTTCTGTACCGAGATCGAATCGTTAGTCGATAACAGCTTCAGCATGAAAGGCAGTGGTTCAGTGGGAATATCCGTCTCACGCAGAAAATCCGCCAAGAGCTTCTCGCCTGCGCTGGTAACCACTTTGACCGGAAACTGCGGCAGATTGGAGAACAGTACATATTCGCCGATTTTTTCGGCCGAGGTATTCTGCGCCAAAGCGTCGAGATGCCCCCCGCCCCACGGTTTGGGTACGGCAAACGGAATTAACCGGTAGATTCCCTTCATGGTTTCGCGCATACCTTATTTTGCTTTCATGCCTGCGAACAGAATTTGCATCGACCGACAGCGATGAGTGTCGACAGATTTTACCAGTATATTCTTTATGCGGCGCTGGCTTTTGTGCCCTTTGCCTTTATTTTTAACAATGAAATATTCCATGCATTGAATTGTTCACCCGCCAATGCACGCGCCAACTGGTTCTTTCTGCTGATGACGTCGCTTGCCGACGGCCTGTGGGTCATTATGATTGCGACAGTGGCGCAAAGCCTCAGGCCGAGGAATTTTGCGGTGCTGGTGTTGGCACTCGTTATCGGTAACATTCTACTGCACAGCGGTAAATTTCTGATCAATGCAGATCGGCCGCTTCTCGCGCTCGGAGCAGGCAATGTCTGTGTTCTCGGTTTGCCGCTGACCTCGCGCAGCTTTCCTTCGGGGCATGCATTCTCGGCAATTCTGCTGTTTTTATTTTTGCGGCCCCGCCATTCGCTATGGTTAGGTGCCTTTGTATTAATGCTGGGCATCGCCGGCGCCGTGTCGCGCATCTATGTCGGCGTGCATTTCCCGCGCGACATCGTGACCGGGGGGCTCATTGCCGTAGCTGCCTGGTTTCTGGCCGAGATCTTAGCCCCCCGCCTGCACCTGTGGAATATGACGCATGGCGCGCGCACGGCGGCACTGGTGATTGTGGGCGCCGGCACAGCACTCGTTTACATTTTTCTGTACCATGAAAAGACGCGCGAACTCGAATACCTGCTCACCCCTTCTGCTTATGGTGTGCTGGCGTATTGGTTAATCTTTGCCGCCAGCCGATTTTTCCGGCGCACTACTCGGTGATGCGGTAGAGCACCATCTCGCGCTTGATACCCTTGAGCTGGGCCGTGTATGGCGCAATATTCAGGCCTGAAAAACGCGCTTCGTTCTGCAGGCGGCGGTACAAATCTTCAGATATTACAGTTTCATTGCCAGCGGCTTCGTTCTGTATGCGCGCGGCCTTGTTGACCGTCGAACCAAAATAGTCGAGCTTATCGTTCAGCGTCAGTGCCAGCGCCGGGCCTTCGTGCAGGCCGATTTTCACCACGAGCTTGTGGTCCGGCGAGGTACGGTTAAAATCCGCGATATCGCTGTGGATTGCCAAAGCGGCTGCCAAAGCATCGGCGCTGCGCGTGAAGACCGCCATTACCGCGTCGCCTATCGTTTTCACGACCGCGCCATGGTTTGCCCCAATGATACGAATCATGATATCAAAGTGCGACTGCACGAGAGCAAACGCCTCTGCATCGCCACGCTCTTCGTAGAGCTGCGTCGAATCTTTAAGATCGCTGAAGAAGAACACCGCATTGCGGATCGCAAGCTTCAGGTCGGGGCGCAATATCTCGGCGGAAAACAGATCGCGGAAAACCTGAATGGTAGAAACCTCGAACGCGGTGAGCGCCAGGTCGTTGTATGAAGGGTGTTCGATGCGGATCGTCTCGACCTGATCTGTGTCGTTATGGATCACAATATCTTTGTCCGCCGCAAAATTGAGTCCTTCGGGCGGATGCGAGAGCGCAAAGCGGTTCGTGACATGCCGGCCTTTTTCCACCGAGATGCCAGCGATCTTCGTGCGTTCTCCGCGGCGAAAATTGTAGAGCCCCGCGGGCAAACCGCCCAAAATCACCTCTTTTTGTCCCGGGAGAATAGTCAGTTGCGTGTGGATGTGCGGTGTCTGCCCCGGGTTACCGCGGCAATACATCACCGGCTCAATCTGGCGCACGCTGCCATGCGGCGAAAAACTCACTTCGACGTTGCGGTCAAAATCGGCATCGTAGGATATATCGCAGAACTCGCAGTGTGACTCTCCTTTAAGCAGCGAAAGATTGCGCGCATCGGCATTAGGCGCGCGGCATGCCGGGCAGAGAATTTCCCAGTGCATGTCAAAGAGGCCTGCACGCGTCGCCTGCAGCATAAAAGCCGTGGTTGTCAGAAAATTTGTGCCAGAGCGGGCGGCAATTTCCTTGGGCCGGATCTTCTGCACCTGCACATCCGGTGCGAAAGTCACAAATTCGGCCAGGGTATGCGCCGTCGCTAAATCCGCACCCAGCTCCTGGTAACGTGCCGCCAGCGCCAAGAACTCCCGCTTTTTTGCCGGTGTTGTATCAAAGAAAAGTGCAGGATCAAACTGTGACTTTCGGGGAATGCGGTTCTCGAGACTCCGGTAGACCTTGCAGTAGTCGCGGAAGGTATTCCCGAGCAGCAGGCTGCCTATGACGGGAAACCGTGGCACAAGGCGCACCTCAAAAAACAGGTCAGTGCCGCGCTCGCTCGGTTGCAGGTGAAAATAGAAGCTGAAATATTTTACGGGCCCGGAGATGCTGACCGCTTCGAAACGCGCCCACTGATTTTCCACCCATTCCCACGGCAACTCCCAGGCGGAAACGGGAATACCAAACTTGCGAAAACTGGTGGCAGTGAGTTTCCAGCCGCCCTGAGCCGTTTCGGCGGCAAACTGCGTGACCGGTTTTTTCGCCTCGCGAGAAAGAAAGTTGTTGCGAATAACGTAGGGCCAGACCTCAGCGGGACTGACAGAATACGATATCGTGGTTGTGAAGCGGTGTTTTTCCGATGCCTTGCGCAGCGAAGGGATATCCTCCGCCATGCGCACTGCCTGATCGATTCCCTTCATTAGCTAACCCTGTTACACAACTACCCGGTGGTAACGCAAAATCAAGTTTTTTATTGCTTCGGACAAAAGTATCGGCGCCTGCTCAAAGGTTTCTTCATGTATCCACAACCATTCCTTGAACAGGTGCTCGGCGATTGAGCGCGTGCCCGTCTGTACCGCGAGCACGTGGATATTCTGTTTGGCATATTCCTGCCCAAGCTCTTTGAGCTCCTGGCTCGGCGGGCTGAGGATTTCTTTTTTAAGCTCGGCGCGCGCACGGTGGCCGCGGAAGTCGGAAACCATCACAATAAACTTGGTCACCGCTTCGGGTGAAAACTGCTCGGCGGCATAACGCAAAACCTGCGACTCTTCGATCGTATCGCCGTTCCAGTTGTCGGTCATGCTCTCGAACAGCTGCACCTTCTGGCTGTGCTCCGGGCTTTCGCCGTCGGTCGCGATATATTTATTGATGTCGATCGAATGTTTCATGTTCTCGAAGTCTGAATACCCGAAGACCTTCACCGGAATTTTGCGGTCGAACAGAATTTCTACCGCAGACTGCAGAGCCACAATTGCGGAAACTGCCGCCTTGAAGTTGAACATCCGCCTGCCTTTCGCCAGCACGAAGATGAATTCAACACCCTTGAGTTTATTCTCGGAATGCAGAATGCGCGTGCGATCGAAGATACGGTCGTTGCCGGCCTGCGCCTGGTAGGTAATATAGCGGCGCGCATCGACGCGGTGGCCTTGCGCCATCAGCCGGCGTTCGATTTCGGGTTCTGCATCGAGTGCATTCTCGAGATCCATCTGCAATTCAGACAGCATCTTGCCGAACACGTCGTAGAAGTCGGCGAGCGAATAGCCCATGTGGTAGTCCCACTTGGGTTTGTATTTTTTTAAGAAATCCTGGAACAGTTGGTCGGTGCGGTAACCCCATGCGCCACCACCACCGGCAGGTTCACCCTGCCCGCCATTGCCCTGTGTGTCAGAACCATACCACGCGTCTGGGCCTTCTTTGATATTGCCGCCGGTTTCAGGCGTATCAATTCGGATGCCCTTCTTCAGCTCCTGCCCGTTGAGGCGTTTCTGCGCCTTGCCGGTATTTGCCTCACGAAAGTGTTTCGCCTTGTCCCAGTCTGGCGGAACGATCTTCTTATCGCGCTTTTTCAGCTCGGTGAGGACTTTTTTTTTTCCGTCGGCCAAGGCCGCGAAGATGTCATCCCACGGCAGGTCGGCAAAGATGCGGTCGAACAGGCGGCGAATCTGCACGCGGTCGTCGTTATCCATCAGCATGCCGGCGTAGTAGATCTCTACACCGCGTTTCATAATTTCGAGGCCAGAGCCCGGGTTCTGGTTCTCTGCGTAGCGCGCAGCATGTGCAATCAACCGCAGAATGTGTTCTTCACGGTAGCGGATCACCTCGGCGAGATTGCCGCCGATCTTCTTCTCACGCGCGGCTTCGTCTGCTTTCGCATGGAACAGCGACAATTTCTGCACGAGGGTTTTTCGGAGCGTCGAATCATCATCGCCGAATTCGTAAGCCAGGGTCAGCGCAATGAGCTCACTGAGCTCGTCGTTGCCCTCGATCACCGGCACGTGCAGGTTAAAGAAACGGTTTCTGAGCGCACGCGAAATTGTCTGCTGGTTGCGGCTGCGCCGTGTGCGTTTGATCGCCACGATGCGGCAATCGCCTTCTTTTTTTAAGATAGATTCACCCTCGGCTTCGGGGGGTAATGCGAGGCGGCCGGCGTGGTCGAGCAGCATGTTGAGTTTCTCTACGAGTTCGGAGCCCGCGGCATCGATATTCTCGAGCACAATCAGGTCACCGCGGCGCAGCGCGGCAGTCAGCGGGCCATCGACCCAGCGCACCGACGAACCATGCGGCCGCAGTGCACCAATGATATCGCTCGTGTGCATGCCGCGCGAAAGAAAGATTTCGGTCAAAGCCCGGCCACGCGCACCAGCATAGGTGGTGCAGAGTTCGAGCATGCGCGCCGCGTCGTCGCCCTCCATCAGCAGGTTGTCGTTGGCGGTGAGCGAAGCTTCGACCTGGTCGAGAATGCGTGCGCGCGAAGCCGTCAGCGGAAAGAACATCCGTTGCGCTGCCGTTGTGCCCGCTGGAGCCAAATATTCGACCGCCGGACGCTGCGGAGCCGCTGAACGGTAGATTTCGTGGTC
>Ga0138256_10004909_pt1 | contig 14190 bp, 10 predicted proteins | sample KNB2016incub_MG_FD_105486 | JGI IMG/M metagenome (GOLD analysis project Ga0138256, IMG submission 105486) | Active sludge microbial communities from wastewater in Klosterneuburg, Austria - KNB2014incub_MG | ecosystem: Engineered > WWTP > Activated sludge > Unclassified | place: Austria...
AACCAGATGATTTCGCTGCTTTGGCTGAAGAAGTTTTTAGACGTAAAGATGTCTGAACAAAAATATAATTATCATCACGTACCAGTATTGCTCAATGAATCTATTGAAGCATTAGTCCAAGATCCATCTGGAGTATATTTAGATGTGACATATGGAGGTGGTGGTCATAGTAAAGAAATATTAAGGAGGTTAGATGATAAGGCATTTTTATTTGGTTTCGATCAAGATGATGCTGTAAAGGCAAATCTTCCTCTAGATGATAGATTTATTTGGATTAAATCCAACTTCAAGTATTTAAAGAAATACATGGAGTATTTTAAAATTGAAAAGTTGGATGGTGTTTTAGCAGACCTTGGCGTATCAAGTTTTCATTTCGATGAAGATGGAAGGGGATTTTCTTTTCAATCTCAAGCATCTTTGGATATGAGAATGAATCAAGAACAATCTCTTCGAGCAATTGATGTTTTAATGAATTATTCTGAAGCACAATTGACTGCCATTTTTTTTGAATATGGCGAGTTAACCAATGCAAAAAAAATTGCACAAAGAATAGTTCAAGATCGGAAAAATCGAAAATGGGACTCATGCATTTCTTTTGCACATTGGGCAGATGATTTTGTTTACGGCAAAAGGAATAAATGGATGGCTCAGCTTTTTCAAGCATTGCGAATAGAAGTGAATCAAGAATTGACTAGCTTGCAAATGCTACTTGAAGATGCTACAGGATTATTGAAACCAGAAGGTCGATTGGTGATCATAAGTTATCATTCATTAGAAGATCGATTAGTGAAAAACTGGATGAAGAAAGAGCGTTCGATTGACATGATTTACGGAAGAAAAAATTATATTTTTTCAAGTTGGTCAAAGCATGCAATAATTCCTAGTGAAGCTGAACAAGAAATTAATTCTAGATCTAGGTCAGCAAAAATGCGCGTGGCAACAAAAGCTTAAATTTTTTTAAAAATGAAAAATGAAGTTCCAAAAATTGAAAGACGAAAATATACATCTGTAAGTAATATGATGGTTTATAAAAATTTACCATTTCTTAGTGTATTGTGTTTGCTGGGCTTAGTCTATATTGCAAATGTGCATATAGCAGAAAAGAACATGCAGAAAAGTCAAAAATTATTGGAAGAGTTAAGAGAGTTAAAATCTGAATATTGGCCATTGAAATCAAGTATTCTGTCAAATAGTACAGAAGTACAAATTTCTAAGAAAGTATCAGATCAACAATTATATATCAGGACAGATGCTCCAAAAAAATTAATCCGAAAGGAAAATTAAATTATGGATCGTAAAAAAGAATTTTTACTTCGAGTATATTTAGTGATGGCAGGATTCATCTTGCTAGCTCTGATTATGTTTGGAAGAGCGATTCAGATTTCTTATCTTCAAGGAAATAAATGGAGAGCAATGGCAGAGGATTTGTATTATACTTTGGTTCCAGTGGAAGCAGAGAGAGGCAATATTCTGGCTGATGATGGAAGTCCACTGGCGATTTCCTTACCGTTCTTTGAAATCAGGATGGATACACGTGCAAAGGGTTTGGATGCAAAAACATTTAATCAGAATGTTGGTGCATTAGCTGAGAAATTGGCAGCAAATTTTATGCAAGATCAAAATGCAAAGCAAATAAAAAATTGGTTGATTAAAGAGCATAAAGCAAAGAACCAGTATTTATTGATTGCTAGAAACTTGGATTATGCTCAGATGCAAGAGATAAAATCTTATCCACTATTTAATCTTGGTCAGAATAAAGGTGGAATAATTATTATCAGAAAAAGCAGAAGAGAAAAGCCATATAAAATTTTAGCAAATCGAACTATTGGTTTGAATAGAGATTCATTTGCAATCGGTCTGGAAAATTCATTTAACAATGAGTTGAAAGGAAAAGATGGTGAAAGAATGATGCGGAAAGTTGCTCCTAAAGTTTATATTCCTGTTGACAATGTTACCGAAGTCGAAGCAAAGAAAGGGAATGATGTCGTGACAACATTGAATATAGGCATGCAAGAAGTAGCTGAAGAAGCATTGGCTGAATCAATCACCAAACACGCGGCGGAGAAAGGATGTGCGATCGTCATGGAGACCAAGACAGGTGCTATTAAGGCGATAGCAAATTTGGGTCTTAATGAAATGGGTGAGTTGACAGAAGATTATAATTATGCTATCGCTCACTCAACGGAACCAGGTTCTACTCTGAAACTTGCTTCTACGATGGCCATGTTTGAGACTGGGATGGCTGATTTAAGTACACCTGTGGATTTGAATGGCGGAATCACATATTTTTATAATGAAAAAATGGAGGATTCTGAAATCCATGGCGTGGGAAGAAGTGATTTGAGTTATTCTTTTTATAAATCATCAAACGTTGGTATATCGAAATTGGCAAATGGTGTTTTTGGAAATAATAAAGTTGGATTTGCAGATTATTATTACAAATGGAATTTGCAAAAAAAGACAGGAATTGAAATTGGAGGTGAACCGAATCCAGTAGTAAAGCATCCTTCAATAGATAAAGATAAATGGTATGGTACGACATTGCCATGGATGTCTATCGGTTACGAGATGCAATTGACTCCACTACAGATTTTGACGTTTTACAATTCTGTTGCAAATGATGGAAAAATGATGAAACCATACATTGTTTCAGATATTAAAAATGATGAAGAGATAGTCAAAACTATTAGGCCTATAGTGGTAAAGGATTCTATGTTTTCTTATAATACTTTAAGAATGACAAAAGAATTATTGCTACAGGTTGTAGAAAAAGGAACAGCGAGTTCCATCAAAACAGAGGCATATTCTATTGCAGGAAAGACTGGTACTGCTGTAAGCAATTACTTTAAGTCGAATGAGGGTAAAAAAGAATATCAATCCTCTTTTTGTGGATATTTCCCCGCAGAAAATCCGAAGTATACAATTATAGTGGTGATCTATAATCCAAAGGTAGGAGGATTTTATGGTGCGGCAGTTGCAGCACCTGTGTTTAGAAAAATTTCGGATCATTGTATGCGATTGGAAAGTGCTAATGCCATAGTGGTGAATAATCAGCCTAAACCAAGTTTAGCTATCGAGAATTTGCCTATTGGAAATGTAGGAAATTACAATGATTTTAAAGCAATATTTGATTATATAGGATTGCCTTTTCATCAACAAAAAAAGGCGCAATGGATTAGGATAGTATCAGATAATACTGGTGTTTTGACCATGCCTTTAGAGTCAAGTGAAAATTTAGTGCCCAATGTTGTTGGGATGGGATTGCGAGATGCCATGTATATTTTGGATAAGTCAAAGATTCCAAGTAAACCTATCGGTGTAGGTAAAGTGCGAACTCAAAGTATCGCACCTGGAGAAATAAATTATGGTACGACAATAGAGTTGTACTTAGAATAAAAAAATGTTCTTTGAAAAAGTTAATAGAACTATTATCGCAAGAGTCGAACTATCAAAGTTTTGGAAACCTCAGTGATAAATATGTCAAAGGATTTTCTCAAGACTCGAGAAAAATCTCTGATGGATTAGTTTATGTCGCAAGAAAGGGTGCCAAAAATGATGGTCATGATTATATTGATCAAGTTATTCAAAAGGGGATTAATATAATTCTATGCGAATCTATGCCAGTGACACTGTATGAAGATGTCTGTTATATTAGGACTGATCATTTGAATTCACTTTTAGCATCGATGCTAAATGAATTTTATAATCATCCGACAGATCGAATCAAGCTGGTTGGCATTACCGGTACTAATGGTAAAACTTCTGTGGCGACATTATTGTATGATTTGTTTGAATCATTAGGTTATAAGGCAGGTTTGATTTCAACAATAAAAAATAAAATTCATGATCTAGAGATCGCTTCTACACATACTACGCCAGAGATTATATCGCTGTACGAATTGATTTCAAGTATGGATTCGATGGAATGTGATTATATTTTTATGGAGGTGAGTTCACATGCTATTGATCAAGCTAGAATTGAAGGTTTGAAATTTTCAGTAGCGGTGTTTACAAATTTAACACAAGATCATTTGGATTATCATCATACAATGTTGAATTATATTTATGCAAAGAAAAAGTTTTTTGATCATTTAGATAAATCAGCTTATGCTTTAGTGAATGATGATGATAAGAATGGGAATGTCATGATACAAAATACAAGAGCAAAAGTATTGAGCTATTCTTTGAAACAACCTTCAAATTTTAGGAGTAAAATTCTGGATAGTGGATTTCAAGGGATGCAGATAAAATATAAAGATAGAGAATGGCATACTCATTTATTGGGAGAGTTCAATGCTTATAATTTAACTGCAGTGATTGGAGTGGCAGAAATTTTTAATATCTCAACAGATGAGATTTTGGAAAAGCTATCATTAGTAAAACCAGTAGAAGGAAGATTTGATTGGATCTATTCTACAGCTTCACAAAAATATGGAGTCGTTGATTATGCACATACTCCTGATGCCATAGAAAAAATATTGAAGAATTTAAATTCAATAAGAAAAAATACACAAAGAATAATTTGTGTGATGGGATGTGGTGGTAATCGCGATAAAGAAAAGAGGCCCATAATGGGCAGGATTGCAGCAGCAAATAGTGATCAGTTGATTTTAACCTCAGATAATCCAAGGGATGAAGATCCACATGAGATAATCAGAGAAATTGAAGCTGGAATTAATAATGATTACAAAGCAAAGGTACTTCAAATAGAAGACAGAACTCAGGCCATCAGAACAGCATCAGCAATTTCACAGAAAGGTGATATTGTTTTGATAGCAGGAAAGGGCCATGAGAATTATCAAGAGATAAAAGGAGTGAAGTATCCATTCAATGATAAACAAATATTGAAAGAAATATTATAAAGATATAAAAGAAAATAGAGTAGGTTCTATTATCATTCTCAGGTTGGTTTTAACAGTCACAGCAGGACAATTGTGACCAAAGGGATCGGAATCCCTGCTGTGCTGTTAAATTTTTTTGATTGGTGTTTTTTTAAAATTATGTTGTATTACTTATTTCAATTTACGGAAAAATTTATGCACTTGCCAGGCGGGAGGTTGTTTCAATACATCTCTTTTCGTGCAGGATTAGCAGTAATTATTTCCTTAGTAATATCCATGCTTTTCGGAGGGAAGATTATAAAATATCTTCGCAGAAAGCAGATAGGAGAAACTGTACGTGATTTGGGATTGGTTGGACAGAAAGAAAAAGAAGGCACACCAACTATGGGGGGTATTATTTTAATCCTTGCGATTTTGGTGCCATGTTTACTGTTGTGTCGATTGGAAAACATCTATATTTTATTGATGTTGTTCACAACAGTTTGGATGGGCATGATTGGATTCACTGATGATTATATCAAAGTGTATCTTAAAGACAAGGAGGGGCTAAAAGCCATTTTCAAAATTTTGGGACAGGTAGTGCTTGGATTGGTTGTTGCACTAGTAATGTTGTTCCATGAAGATGTGTTGGTTAGAATGACTAAAGATGAAGCAATCAAGGAGAATTATTCCATTGAGAATTCATTTTTTGTTCATGATGCCTCGAAAACAAAAATGGTAGAGTATGTTTATGTAAAAACATCACTTACCAATGTTCCTTTTATGAAGGGAAACAGTTTTGATTATACTTGGATTTCCAATTTTTTCGGAGATAATTCAGGGTCATTGCTATGGTTATTTTATATTCCGATAGTAATTTTAATTGTTACAGCAGTGTCCAATGCTGCCAATCTTACTGATGGGTTGGATGGTTTGGCTACAGGTGTTTCAGCAATTATCGCAGCAACATTGGCAATATTGGCGTATGTTTCTGGTAATGCTTTGATAGCTGATTATCTCAATATATTTTATATCCCATATTCAGGTGAACTTGTGATTTTTTCATCTGCATTTTTAGGTGCTTGTATTGGCTTTTTGTGGTATAATTCTTTCCCTGCAAAAGTATTTATGGGTGATACAGGAAGCTTGACTATAGGCGCAATCATTGCAACCCTTTCGATATTATTGCGAAAGGAACTATTGATTCCATTATTCTGTGGGGTATTTCTTGTAGAGAATTTGTCAGTAGTATTGCAAGTTGGATATTTTAAATATACGAAGAAAAAATTTGGTGAGGGAAGAAGGATATTTTTAATGTCTCCATTACATCATCATTTTCAAAAACAAGGTATTCATGAAGCTAAGATCGTTGTACGTTTTTGGATAGTGTCAATTATTTTAGCAGTATTAACAATAATTACTTTAAAAGTTAGATAGTGATAGTCATTTTAGGATGTGGGGAAAGCGGATTTGGTGCGGCTATGTTGGCCAAGCAAAATGCTATTCCTGTATTCATAAGTGATAATAATGCGATTAACCAAGATATTAAGACTCAATTAATAGATTTGGAAATCGACTTCGAAGAAAATGGACATGAATTGGTCTACGATATTTCACCTCAGTATATCGTCAAAAGTCCTGGTATTCCTAATAAAGTTCCTGTAGTAAATTATTTTATTTCCAAGGGAATTCCTATCATTTCAGAAATTGAATTTGGATATCAGTTTTGTAATGGAAAAATTATTGCCATAACGGGTAGTAATGGCAAGACGACTACAACAAACTTATTGTATCATCTTTTATTTTCAGCGGGAAAGAAAGTGGTTAAGTCTGGCAATGTCGGCTATTCTTTTTGTAAAGCAATAGCAGAGAATGCTTACGATTATTTCGTTTTGGAATTAAGTAGTTTTCAGTTGGATGATATCAAAAGTTTTAAGCCAAATATAGCTGCAATTCTTAATATTACTCCTGATCATTTAGATCGATATGACTACCAGTTTCAGAACTATATCAATTCTAAATTTAGAATCCTAAAGAATCAAGAATCTGAGGATGCGTTTTATTATTTGAAAAATGATGAACTAATCTCTAGTAATCTTAGAGACTTGAAAGTTAAAACTAGTGTAAAAGCAGTTGAATATACATTTGATAAAAATGCGGAAGTATTGACATTGTCAAATTCAAATTTCAATCTGGAGTCAAGCAACTTAAAAGGAAATCACAATGCTATGAATGCTGCTATTGCATTAAGCATTGCATTGGATCTAAATATCAAGGATGAAGTATTGCAAGAGGGACTCAATTCTTTTGTAAATGATCCTCATCGCTTGGAAAAAGTAGCAACGATCAATGGCGTCGATTATATTAACGATAGTAAAGCCACCAATGTAGATTCTACTTTTTGGGCCTTAGATGCTATGCATAAAAAAATAGTATGGATCGTAGGTGGTCAAGACAAAGGAAATGATTATAGTGTATTATTGCCACTAGTAAAATCAAAGGTGAAGGCAATCGTAGGTTTAGGTGTAGATAATTCTAAAATAATAAGTTATTTTAATCCATATATAAAAGTTATCGTTGATACAAAATCAATAAATGATGCAATAGAATATTCAAGTCAACTTGCAGAAAATGGAGATGTCGTATTACTCTCTCCAGCATGTGCAAGTTTTGATTTGTTTAAGAATTATATGGATAGAGGAGATCAGTTTAAAACGATTATTAATCAAAAGCGACTCAAGGAATGGAATCAATAATTTTGAATCTAAAAGATAGTATCAAGAGTGATCGATTTTTATGGTCATTGGTTTTTATTTTAACTTTTTGTTCATTGCTTGCTGTATATAGTACATCTGCAAGTTTAACTAAGTTTAATTCGGACACTACAGTATTTTTTTTATTAAAGCATGTTCCATTTTTGATTATGGGATTATTTGTGACATGGTTGTTTAGTAAAATGGATTATTTGGAGTTTAGTAAATGGGCTCCAGTGATGTTGCTTATTGCGGTTATTCTTCAGATTTGGGCATTATTTTTTGGAGTCAATATTAATGAAGCGAAACGATGGATACAAGTTCCATTTTTAGATATTTCATTTCAGCCATCTGATTTTGCAAAGATTGCATTGATCTGTTATGTGGCTCGTTCATTGAGTGCTAAGCAAGATCAGATAAAAAGTTTTAAGAATGCATTTCTTCCATTATTATTGCCAATAGTGGTGATGTGTGGCTTGATCGCCCCTGCAAATTTTTCTACTGCTGCATTGTTATTTATTTGTTGCTTGTTGATGTTATTTGTAGGGAGAGTATCTCTAGTTTCTATTTTAGGATTAATTGGATTGGGTTTGCTCACTTTTGGATTTTTGATATATCTCAGTGAATATTTTCCCAATGCGATTCGATCTGCTACTTGGGCAAATCGTTTGACAGAATTTTTACATTCTGAAGATGGCGGTCATCAAATCCAACAAGCAAAAATTGCAATCGCTAACGGAGGTTGGTTTGGCCAGAGTCCAGGTAATAGTGCATTGCGAAATTTTGTTCCTTATGCATGGGCAGATTTTATTTATGCTATCATTTGTGAAGAGTGGGGAATCATCATCGGTGGTCTCGGGATTATAGTTTTGTATTTAATGCTATTGATCCATTGTGTTTCCATCGTGACCAAATCACCTAAAGCTTTTGGAGCTTTATTGGCGATAGGTCTTGGATTTAATATAGTGATTCATGCTTTTGCCAACATTGCAGTTTCTCTCGATTTGGTCCCAGTCACGGGAGTCAATCTTCCGATGATCAGTAAGGGAGGTACTTCATTATTGATTACCAGTGCTGCATTGGGGATGATCATAAGTGTGAGTAAAAATTTGAAAGATTTAAGTCTTGGTTCCGACTCTAATGAAGAATTGAGTTTGAGTAAAAATGAAGATGAGAGTTCTAATTAGTGGCGGAGGCACAGGAGGTCATATATTTCCAGCTATAGCGATAGCTGATGCAATGAAGAAGAAAAATCCAGAGTGTGAAATCCTTTTTGTAGGTGCAGAAGGCAAGATGGAGATGGAAAAAATTCCGGCTGCTGGATATAAGATTGTTGGTTTGCCTGTGCGTGGATTTCAAAGGAAGTTCACTTTTGAAAATTTGAAAGTAATATGGAATTTATGTGTAAGCATGATCAAAGCTTGGACTTTAGTAGGAGAGTTTAAACCAGATGCTATAATTGGTGTAGGCGGATATGCGAGTGGTCCGGTGATGCGTGTTGGTGGGTGGCGTAATGTTCCAATTTTTATTCAAGAACAAAATTCTTTTCCTGGTGTGACAAATAAAATTTTGGCGGCAAGTGCACGTAAAATATTTGTTGCATATGAAGGGATGGAGATTTTTTTTGCAAAGGAGAAATTATTGAATTTAGGTAATCCAGTGCGAAAAGATTTGTTGAATACTATAAGTAAATCGGAAGCATTAAGTCATTTTCAACTTTCAGCAGAAAAGAAGACTATAGCAGTTTTGGGAGGAAGTCTCGGAGCAAGAGCGTTAAATGAAATGCTAGCTTTGATCACTGATGAAATATTAAATGATGATTCCATACAGTTGATTTGGCAGTGTGGAAAAATATATGAAGATCAAATAAAGAATAGTCCATTGCAAAAGTGCGATAGGGTAAAGATTTATACTTTTATTTCTAGAATGGATATGGTGTATGCAGCAAGTGATCTTGTTATTTGTAGAGCGGGTGCTCTTACTTTGGCAGAATTGGCTGTAAGTGCTAAACCATCCATATTAATCCCTTCGCCAAATGTAGCTGAAGATCATCAAAGAAAAAATGCTCAAGCTTTTGTAAATCAAAATGCAGCGGTGATGATTTTAGAAAAGGATATCGATAAAAGCATTTGGGATAGAATAAAAGCTTTATTGAAGAATGAAGAAGAGCTAAAGCGAATTGAAGGAAATTTGAAGCGCTTGGCGAAAAAGAATGCTGCAGATGATATTGCTGAAGCAGTGATCGAAGAAGTAAATAAAAAGAATTAATTAATAAAATATTATTGTGAACTAATTGTATTAAAGATTTATGATTTTACCGAGTAAAATATATTTTTTAGGCATAGGAGGCATTGGGATGAGTGCCTTGGCTCGGTATTTTAATCAGCGAGGAGTAGCGATACATGGGTATGATAAATATAGATCAGAATTGTGTATCCAATTGGAAGAAGAAGGCATGCATATTCACTATACTGAAGATATCAGTTTGATTCCGCTTGATTGTGAACTTATTGTTCGCACACCTGCAATTCCAATTAATTCAATTGAATATAATTTTATATTATCTCATTTTAAAAATATAAAGAAGCGATCACAGGTCTTAGGTGAGATCGTTTCAGCCCATAGAAGTATTGCTGTAGCAGGAACCCATGGCAAGACGAGTACCAGTGCAATGATTACTTTTTTACTTGAGCAATCTGGCATCTCTGTTACTGCTTTTCTCGGTGGTGTATTGAGCAATTATAATTCCAATTTTATCGACTCTGGGGATGAGTGGATGATTGCTGAAGCTGATGAATTTGATCGGTCATTCTTACAATTATATCCAGATATCGCAGTGATTAATTCCTTGGATGCAGATCATCTAGATATTTATGGAAGTAGAGAGGAGATGGTGAGATCATACCTACTCTTTGCTTCTCAGATTAAAGAAAACGGTACATTGCTTTTGTCCCATCATATTAGTGAATCTGAAGTAGAGATGTTCATTAATGCAGTAAAGCCTAGTGTGGAAGTCATTCAATTTGGTGGTGAAGATAATGAAGTTTTTTCTAGAATTGTAAAGTCAGAGAATGCACGTGTAACTTTTGATTATTGTGACAAGAGTTTTTTTATTTATAATTTGGAGATGGACTTTCCTGGAACTCACAATGTAGAAAATGCTACCGCTGGAATTTATATTGCAAAGATGTTGGGAGTGAGCTCCGATTCCATAAAGATTTCTTTAAGTAAATTTCGAGGAATAAAAAGAAGATTTGAAAAAATATTTGACAATGGAAGATTTATTGTCATCGATGATTATGCTCATCATCCTACAGAATTAAAGGCAGCCATTGACACTGCAAAATCAAATTTTCAAGGGAAAAAGATATTGGGTGTTTTCCAACCGCATCTATATTCAAGGACACAATTGTTTTTTAATGAATTTGCATATGAGTTAAGTCAATTGGATAGTGTGATTCTTCTTGACATTTATCCTGCTCGGGAAGTAGCTATTCCAGGAGTAAACTCTAGTATGATCATAGAAAAGATGTTGGATATTCCAAAGCAGTTATGTGTATTGGACAATTTAATTGAGGAGATAAGAAAGATGAATTTCGATGTTATATTAGTATTAGGCGCAGGTGATATTGATACAAAATTAGGAGATATAGTGGACTATTTAAAAAGTATAAAATGAATAAGAATGTCAAAGGCTTAATTATCATTTCTGTTCACCTATTGATTTTGATGGGTGTTGGGATGGCTTGGATGTGGTCCATAAGAGAACAGCGTGTCTCAAAATCAAACAAAGTTCAAGTTAATATACTAAGATCAAATAATGAGAATATATTGATAACAGAACAAGAATTGTTGACTCATATAAGTCAGATTTTAAAGAAAGATTTTCGTAAAGTTAGGGTATCTTCTTTGAATTTGAAGAATATAGAATCTGTAGCAAAGTCATTGCCGGTCATTGCTTCTGCCGAGGTTTTTATTGATGCAAACAATACATTGAACGTTCAAGCGATCCAGAGAGATCCACTTTTTAGAATCGTCGATCATAATGGCGAACAATTTTATATCGACAGCGAAGGAAATAAAATTCCTTATTCAAAGAACTATTCGGCGAGAGTTCCTGTTGTAACAGGTAATATCCCAAGTTTAGCAGGAAACACTATTTGGCGAAAGGAAAATCAAATTTTTCATTCCATCTTTGGAATAGTTAAATCCATCAATGATGATCCCTTTACCAAATCCCTTATAGAACAAATTAATATAGATGATTTAGGTAAGTATAGTCTTGTACCAAAAGTAGGCAATGAAAAAATCGTAATAGGAAAGTTGAACAATCTTCAAGATAAGTTGAGCCGATTGAAATTTTTCTATCAAGAAGGATTGCGCTACGAAGGATGGAATGTATACGAGACCATTGATTTGAAAAATGATAATCAAGTCGTCTGTAAAAAATACGAATCTGAAACATAATTCTTTTTATAAATATTTTTTAAAAAAACTCAAGAAGTATGGAAACCATTAAAACTCAAAACCAAGACACTGTAGTCGCTGTTGATTTAGGATCGACAAAAGTTTATTCTGTTATCGCAAGAAAAAATATTCTAGGGCGAATAGAGATCATCGGCTATGGCAAGAGTAGCAATGAAGGAGTGATCAGAGGTGTCGTATCCAATATTGATAAAACAGCAAAAGCGATTTCTGATGCTATCGATATGGCTGAAAAAACCAGTAGGCAAGAAATATCTTCAATCCATACAGGGATCGCAGGTCAACATATAAAGACGATGTCTCATCAAGCGATGAGTTATCGCAATAATCCACAAGATGAGATTAGTCAAGAAGAACTGGATAAATTAAATCAAGAAATGGTAAAAGTGGCGCTTCCTCTTGGAGAACAAATACTTCATGTATTACCACAAGAATATACCATCGATGATCAAACAAATATCATGGATCCAATAGGGATGTGTGGATCGAAGTTGCAATGTAATTATCAGATCATATCTGGACAAACCGCGGCCACAAATAATATTAATCGCAGTTTTGAAAAAGCGGGATTGCAGATTGAATCGATTCGATTGAATTCGCTTTCTTCTGCTGAGTCTGTATTGTCGCATGAAGAGAAAGAAGCTGGAGTAGTGCTTATCGATATGGGTGGTGGTACAACTGATATCAGCATTTACCAAGAAGGTATATTGAGATATACATCAAGTATCCCGATCGGAAGTGCGATTATTACAAAAGATATCAAAGCTGGATGTACTGTAACTCACGATCAAGCAGAAAAATTGAAAGTGAGATTTGGATCAGCTTTGGCAGAAGAAGTTATAGATAATAGAATCATCACCATACCTGGAATTATGGGTAGAGAGCCAAAAGAAATATCCGAAAAAAATTTGGCTAGGATCATACAAGCTAGAGTTCAAGAAATTTTTGATTTTATCATGTTTGAAATTCATAAGAGTGGATTTGAGAATAGACTAGTAGCAGGAATTGTATTGACAGGTGGTGGAGCTAATTTGAAGAATATAGATTTATTGGCAGAATATCAGACTGGTCTTCCATCTAGAATAGGTGATCCGATTTCTTTTGGTAATAGTGCTTTTGATAAAGAAGTATTATTGCCAGAATATTCAGTATGTCTTGGTATCATCAAAGAAGCCATGAAGCATGTGACTGTTGTAGAACAAAAATCAAATTCAGCAAAAGCAGTATTTGATTTAGTCGAAGCGATGGACGAGAAGATACCAGAACCTGAGATGCAAAAAGAAAGGAATGCGAAACCATCTTGGTTTGGTACAGCGATCAATAAAGGATACAGATCGATGAAAGAATTTTTTGAAGCTAGTCCAGATTCAGAGTTTTAAGTCAAAACACATTTTTTTTAGTTATATATAAAAAAAAATTATAATTTATTTTTTTATTTAATATATAATACATACCTTTACACTGCAAAACAAATTACGAAAAGTTATCATGGGTCAAGCATCGATTATCAAAGTTATAGGAGTCGGTGGCGGTGGAACAAACGCCGTTACTCACATGTATAATTTGGGAATACGTGGAGTAGACTTTGCAGTATGCAATACTGATCATCAAAGTCTTGATATTAGCACAGTTCCAGTAAAAGTGCAACTAGGTCCTTTGCTTACAGTAGGAAGGGGAGCAGGGAACAATCCAGAAGTAGGTAAGCAGGCCTGTCTCGAGTCTCAGGAAGAGCTTAGGAGGTTCTTAAGTGGAGATACGAAGATGCTATTTATCACTGCTGGAATGGGTGGTGGAACTGGTACAGGTGCCGCTCCAATCATCGCAAAAATTGCAAAAGAATTAGATATACTTACAGTAGGAATTGTTACTCTACCTTTTCAATTTGAAGGTCCTAGGAGAGCTAGATTAGCTATAGAAGGGTTGGAGTCATTGAAAGATAATGTAGATGCATTGATTGTTATTTCAAATAACAAATTGAGAGAAATGTATGGCAATCTAGCCATGTCAACAGCATTCACTAATGCAGATAATATATTGGCGACAGCTGCCAAAGGTATTGCAGAAATTATTACTGTTCCGGGATATATCAATGTTGATTTTGAAGACGTGAATTTCGTCATGAAAGATAGTGG
>Ga0138256_10004911_pt1 | contig 14183 bp, 18 predicted proteins | sample KNB2016incub_MG_FD_105486 | JGI IMG/M metagenome (GOLD analysis project Ga0138256, IMG submission 105486) | Active sludge microbial communities from wastewater in Klosterneuburg, Austria - KNB2014incub_MG | ecosystem: Engineered > WWTP > Activated sludge > Unclassified | place: Austria...
CGACTGGCCGCGCGAGCGAGTCGCCCGCCTGCTCGCCTCGCCGACCGTCGACGCGTCGTCGTGGGTCGCGTTCGCCGAGTCCTGCCGCGCCCGCAAGTGGCGCGCGCCGGCGCTCGCGGATCTGCGCCTGACCGCGTGTCGCTACGCCGCCGCACACCACCGCGCCGACGTGCTGACGCCGTGGGTCCAGGAAGTTACGCGGCTGTGCGTGGCGGCGCAGCGCAAGCGCCACGGCGCCGCTGCCACGCCTGAGACGCTGGCGATCTGGACCGCGCTGGAGGTGTGGGACGGCACCGAGACTCAGGCTCGCGTGCTGCGGGATCGCGCGAATGCGGAGTGGCGGCGCAACAGGACCGCCGCCGCCGACGTCGCCGCCGCCTCCGCCTCCGACGCCGCCGACGCCGCCTACGCCTACGCCGCCGACGGCGCCTACGCCGGCGCCGTCGACTGGCAGCTACTGCTGAGCCTGTGCCATCGCCTCGACGCGGCGATAGGAGGCCGCTCGTGACCCGCTGCACCATCACCGTCACCCGCTCATCGCGCCACGGCGGAGAGGCGACCGTCCTGATCGACGGCCTGCTGTCCGGCTACGTCGTGACCCTCGAGCGTCCGCGCCGCGGCCTGACCTACGCGTCGATCGTCGCGTCGGGGACGCTGCGCCTCGGCCCGGTCGGCGACTGGCTCGCCGACATGGTCCCGCATCTGATCAGCACGGGCGTCGGCGTCACGGCCTACGACCTCGAGACGAGCGCCGGTGAGTGCGTCGCGCGGTCGGTCGCGACCCGAGACGCCGCGTGACGCTGCACGACGACCTCACCCGCACCGCCGCCCTGCTGACCGCGGGGTGGCCGATCCGAAACCTCAGCCGCGCCAAGAGAGCGCAGGAGCAACAGATGAAGGGTCTCTACAAGTACACGGAGTACTTCGGCCGAATGGGCCACCTGTCGGGCGTGTTTGTTGCGACGCGCGCCGAGATCAAGGCCGCGAAGAAGCGCGGCACCACCTACCTCGGCGAGGTGCTCGGCAAGCACAGCGAGATCTCCGCGACCATCAGCGACGAGACGATCAAGCTGCTGACCGAGGACAGGAACGCGATCGCCATCGTCGAGGAGCACGATCTAGCCAACGGGACGAACCCGCTCGCTTACGGCGAAGGAGAATAGCCATGACCCGCCCCGCCTCCACGCCCATCCTTCCGCCTGTCGCCTCGGTGCGCCGCGCGGATCCCGTCGCCGAGCCGCGCACCACGCGCTACCGCCTGCCGCTGCCCCACGAGCGCCAGGCCATCCCGACGCTGATCGCCGACGAGCGCGACGTCATAGTGCCGCCCGTCGCCCGCGCGATCGGCGTCGAGGCGTACCGGCGGCAGGTCGACGCGATGGCCCACGACCTGTCGCACGGCATCTCGCAGGCCGACGCGATGCGCGACGCCAGGCGCCGGAGAGCTCGGGCGCTGGCCGCGGATGCCGTGCGCGACCTCGACGGACGGGTCGACGCGGCCCACGTCGCGGGGCTGGTGCTCGATGCCCTCGAGCGGGACGGGGTGCTGTGATCGACCCGACCTTCCACGCGCCGCCCGTCGACTCGGACAGCGCCGTCCTGGCCGCGATCGGCCGCGTGGTCGCCGAGGCGTTGCGCGAGTTTGTTGCGGCCGAGGCCAGCCGCACCGTCGTGTCGCTGTCCGTCGGCCCCGTCGCGGTCGTCCGCGGCACCACCGACGGCCTGCGCCTCGCCGTGACCGTGACGGCCGGGCCGGACGTGATCGAGGCGGTCAAGAAGGAGCTGGCCAAGTGGGGGCGACGATCGCGGGGGTGTCGGACGTGCTGGTGCTGGCGGTGCAGCGGGTGGTGGGCGGGGCGGAGACGTACTACGGCGGGCTGAGCTGGCACGAGGAGCGGTAGGGGTAAGAAAGCGCCTCGCGGCGCCGAGGGATCCGGGGCTGCGTCGTCACGCCGTGCAGGCGCACAGCGAGACGAACGACAGGCCCTGGTGGATCCACTCGACGTCCTTGAAGGCGTGGGTGGTGGTCTTGATGTGGTCGACGACGGCGTCCCAGGCGAGGGGCGTCTCGATCTCGACCCGGGCGCCGTTACTGGTCACCCGGTTGACCATCTTGCTCTGGCCGCCATCGAAGAACCTGTCGCACAGGTTGTTGATGACGCCCCAGATCTCATGGTTGCGGGCGAGTTCGGAACGAAGCTCGAGACAGATGACCGAGGACGCCCCGCACTTGGTTGCAGTGAGTGCGATGTGGATCAAGGTGGCTCCTTTCACCCTTCTTATGCCCGGGTTCACCAGTTGATCAGCGAGGGAGGCTCTGCTCGTAGAGGACCCTGGCCGCGCGGTCTGGGGTCCCGCACTGCATGAAGACGCCGAACCAGAAGGCCCGGGCTTCGATCGTGCCGCGCATGTGCCGGTCGTAGTAGCGACACTCGTCGGCGGTGAGCGCACTCCGACAGCCCAGGAGGACGAGCTGCATGGAGGTCAGCTTGGGTCCATCAGCCTGGGCGAGCTCGGCGTGGATGGCGCGGACGAGGCGGCGCTGGGCGTCGAGCCGCGCGACGCCCAGCATTCAGCGCTCCTCGGCCTCAGTGGGGAGCTTGAGGTCGGGCTCCTTCCAGGAGTCCTCGTCGCAGAATGCGGCGAAGAGCGGCTCGGCCGCCTGGCGCGAGACGACGGCGGTGACGAACGGGCCGTCGATGGAGATCCGCCGCGGGCCGCCCCTTGCGATCGCGATCTCGGCGGCCGCGCGCGCCATGCCACCGAGGTGGTTCATCTGCAGCGTGAACGCCTCGGCGGCCTGGCTGACGCGGTTCTTGCCGGCGGAGAGGCCGATCATGTAGCTGGCGTCGGACTTGGTCGACAGGTCGATCATCGGGAACTCGACCTCGGCGGCCTCGTAGCGGCCGGCCTCGGTGGCACCGAGGTGCGCGCCGACCATGTAGAGCGAGACGTCGGCGAGGTCGCGTTCGGTGAACGAGTGCACGCGCGTGGCGTTGACCTCCATGAGCAGGTAGCTGAGATCGCGGTTGCGCGTCGGGATGTGGACGATTTGCTGTCCCGTGGTGTCGACGAACCGGGTGTACTGCTTGAGGCACGCGCGGCGGAAGCCACGACGGTCGGTGGCGTGCCCCGGCTCCATCCAGGCGCCGCCGGCGGCGAGGACGGCGGCGAGGTAGATCTCGCTCGGGCTGCCCTGGTTGATCTGCGCGGCCCAGCCGTGCTTTGCCAGGAAGGCCGCGTGGTCGGGGAGGTGGTCGGTGCCGTGGGCGTGGATGTACTCGGCGAGGTCGCGCTCGGCGACGTGCGCGCGCTGCCGGAACATCTCGAGCCAGCGGACCTGCTCCTCGTTCTCGGGGTTGGCGACCCACGTGGGGTTGCCCTGGATGGGGTTGCCGAGGAAGGCGTTGGCAGCAGCGAGGGCCGCTGGCATGGTGAAGCGGGACGTGGCGAAGCTGGTCATCGTGAGCTCCTGTGCAGGGGGAAGAGAGCGATGTTTGCTCCCATCCCTCTTGTGCCAGGACCGATGACGTGAACTTTGGTGAAGCACCCCGGAATCGAACCGGGCTGGCCGAAGCGCGTGATCTACAGTCACGCCCGCCTCCATAGCGGTCTAGTGCTCCGCGTCGTACCACCGGCGGGATTCGAACCCGCACTGATCAGATTCTGAGTCTGATGCCGCTGCCAGTTGGGCTACGGTGGCATGGCGAGGTCCGCGGGACTTGCACCCGCTGGTCTTGGGCTGCCTCCCTGCGTTCGCCGTACGCAGGGCCAGGACCTCGTGCCGCGGGCTGGAGTCGAACCAGCATCTACCAACCCCTCAGGTTGGCGCCTCTCCCAGTTGGGCTACCGCGACGAGTGCCGGCGGCAGGATTCGAACCCGCACCGTGCGAGACTTGAGCTCGCTGCCGCTACCAGTTGGGCTACGCCGGCTCGAGCGTCGTCTCAGCAATACAACGACGACGCCGAGCTGCGTAGCTGGCGAAGTCGGAGCGAGACGAGCGAGCGGGACATGATCTACCCGTAGCAGACCTCGACCAGGTGGCGCAAGAGGCAGGGGAGGAAGTGCCCGTCCCAGTCGTTGGGCAGGAGGAAGCCGCAGAGCGGGCAGTGCCAGACCTCACCGCGCAGGAGGCGGCGCTGCGCCGGGTGGGGGCGCAAGCCAGCCTCGAGGCGCATGCGGGCGATGGTCACGCGGAGGGTGTAGGAATCGAACCCGGCCGGTGAAGGCCCACGCAGGTAGCAACCGCGGTCGTGCGCCTTGCACGCGCACCCTCCAGCGGAAGGAGTAGGAGTCGAACCCGGCCCCTTGCGGGGCATCCCGTTTTCGAGACGGGCGTGGCGACCAACCGCCACCTCACCTTCCAACGCAGACGAGAGCCCCCGACCGGGGACTCAGGATCGACTGCTGGAAGATGACGAGAACCGGATCATGTTGTGGTTGCGGAGAGCGGATTTGAACCGCCGACCTCGAGGTTATGAGCCTCGCGAGCTACCAGGCTGCTCCACCCCGCAGGCAGAGACTGGCCGAGTGCGGCGGCGCTGTCAACGGCGGAGGTGCGCTGGTGGGCCGCGGTGGCACCGCGGGCGGGATTCGCAGTAGACTCGGGGCCATGGCGCTAGGACTTCTCGGCAGCGCGTCGGGGCGAACCCTGCAGGTCCGCCTGGCGGAGAACGTCGGCGCGGCCGGGCTGGCGGCGCCGACCCTCGTCACCGACGGGTTCGACCTGCTGGTGGGTCCGGCTGTCTTCAAGCGTTTCCACTTCGACGACCGCGGCGCCATCATGATCAGCAAGGTCTCGGGGACGGGCGTGTCGATCGCGAGCGCGCGGCTGTTCGGGTACTACAGCGAGCACGCCGGCGGCGACGGGCCGGCGTCCTGGGGGCCGATGGGGCCGGGGACGAACGCCGACAGGGGCAAGCTGAACCTGGGCGGGGTGATCGGGGAGGTGGAGACGACGAAGATCTTGCTGCTCGAGGACGTGGATGGGCTCCTGGTGGTGGAGCGGATCGCGGTGGCGCTGGGCGCGATCGCGGGGACGCTGCCGGTGGTGAACGTCGACCTGATCCTCAAGCGGCGGGTGCGCTGACATGGGGCCGGCAGGCGGATCTGGCGGTGGTGGCGGTGGTGGCCCGGTCGTCGTCGACGGGGTGACCATCACCGGCACCGGCGTTGAGGGTGACCCGCTGGTCGCCGAGGCCGGCACGGGCACGGTCGTCGCGGACGGGGAGACGATCACCGGCGACGGTTCGGTGGGCGACCCGCTGGTCGCGCGGGCGCGGTTCCGCCGGTCGACCTACGGGGACGCGGCGGTCGTCTACTACCTGCGCGCCGGCGGTGACGACGCCAACGACGGGCTCGCGGCGACGGCAGGTGGCCCCGGCGTGGGCCCGTTCGCCACGTTCGCCCGCCTGCTGGAGGCGATGGCGGGCGCCGACGTGAACCGCTCGATCGTGGGCGACGTCACCGGGATGACGATCACCGGGCCGGACATCCTCAACCTGGGCGGCGACATGCTCGGCGGGATGATGAGCGGCTTCGACCTGAACGCGGCGGTGCCGCCGGCGTTCACGGCGAAGCGCCACCGCCAGCTCCGGGCCGAGCTCGGGCTGGTCCAGGGCCTGACGGTCACCGGGCAGGCGGTCGACGCCGACAGCGGCCACCTGATCTTGACGGTCAGCGACACGCTGGTCCCCGGTGCGCACATCGGTCAGATCGCGATGACCGAGACCCTGGCCGAGTGGGGGTCGATCCGCGACAACACCGCCAACACGGTGCTGGTCGACGTCGTGAGCAACGGGTTCACGTTGCCGGTCTCGATCTACGAGGGCGGGGCGACGATCCGGTTCGGCAACGCGGCGGACGACTTCGAGCAGGCGACCTACCTGCTGGCGCTCTGCGACTGGACGCTGCACGGCATCAAGTTCGAGAGCAACGGCGGCAACGCCAAGGCGGCGGCGCTGATCGTGGTGCCGGTCGCGGCGGTGGACTTGCTGTTCTGCAGCTTCGCCGGCCTGGCGCTCACCGCGGGGCCCGGCAACATCACGATGGACAGCTGCCACGTCCACGCGAAGACGTTCGCGCACGACGGCGCGCGCCTGACGGCCTTCAACACGAGCTTCCGCGACGTGGGCTTCCAGTGCCACGGGTCGTCGGACTCGGGCATCAACGAGTTGATCGGCATCTCGGTCGACGACTGCACCGCGTTCGGCGGGGGCAACGTCGAGTCGCGCTACTCGTACTTCCTGTCGAACTTCGTGGTGGCCGGCTCGAGCGAAGCCGGCCTGGCGGCGGTCCACGGGATCAGCCGGGCGGAGCACGGGCGGGTCGAGGACTGCGTCGGGTCGGCGATCTACGTCGCGCCCAACACGACGATGTACGTCACCGACGTCCACGGTCAGGGGACGACGGGGCGCTACGGCATCGAGGCGACGCACCACTCCGACGTGGTGGCGACGGGCTCGACCGTCACCGGTGCGCTCGGCGACGTCCTGTGCGGCACGAAGGTGCGGACGTACGCCCAGCTGCCGGTCCGCGACGACTCGGTCTACACGAGCGTGCGCGCGACGGGCGCCGGCGAGGCGTCGACGATCGTGGTCGACGGCGTGACGATCACGGGCACGGGCGTGGAGGGCGATCCGCTGGCGGCGCCGGGGGCGGGTGACGCCCTGGTGCTGGTCGCGGACACGCTGAACGTGGTCGAGGACACCCCCACGGTGTTCGACCTGTTCGCCAACGACCTGCCGGTGGGCGAGTGGGAGGTGCACGCGTTCCGGGTGCCGAGCCCGACGGCCGGCGAGCCGCCGACGGAGTACTTCCCCAGCGCGACGGCGGTGGCGATCACCGGCTACGGCTCGATCGTCATCAACGTCGACGGGACGGGCACGTACACCCCGTCGTCGAACGTGCACGGCGCGGTGCCGACGCTGCTGGTCATCGGCCGTGGGCCGCTCGGCGCGCTCCGCTACAGCACCTTCGCGATCACGGTCACGGCGGTCAACGACCCGCCGGTGGCGCGCGACATCTCGGGCGTCTCGATCCACGACCCCATCGAGGAGACGCTCACCACGGTGACGCTCGACTTCGGGGCGGCGGTCTCCGACCCCGACGGCGACGTCGTCGAGCTGACGCTCATCAACGCGACGCCGATCGTCTACGACACGCCGATCGACCTGGACGGCGGGACGATCACGATCAACGAGGCGACGCTCCTGGGCGTCGTCACGCCGGACGCGCTGCGGACCTTGCCGATCTTGTTCACGTACACGGTGACCGACGGTGTGCTCACCGCGACGGGGGACGTCCAGGTCATCATCGCGGAGGTCGAGAACCTCCCGATGGTCTCGCCGGTGGCGCCGAACAACCCGAGCAACGACTTCGACGTGGCGCGGCTCGGGTTCGCCAACGCGTTCATGCAGGAGTACGGGCCGCTGTGGCCGTACGTCGGGCCGCCCGACGTGGGCGGCAACCTGACGCTCGTGACGATGCCGCCGTACAGCAGCGGCCAGGGCGCGTTCAACCTCGCGCAGCAGGAGCCCTGGCTCTACAACCGCGTGCGCGGGGCGTACCTGCTCTGGCAGATCACGAACGACCCGTCGTACCGGGACATCGGGATCGAGTGGGCCGAGCTCTACTTCGCGGGCATGGGGTCGGGCGGCAGCTGGAACGTCGGCACGGTCAACCCGCAGGACGCCAAGTACAAGTACCCCGAGAGCGCGGACTTCTACCGGGAGATGACGGCGGACCGCGACGCGAACGCGGGCTCGACGGTCTACTACGGGTCGGCGCACTCGCTCTACGTGGCGATGCAGACGGCCTTCGCGCCGGTCTACGACGCCGGCTCGGACGAGCTGTGGACGGAGCGCAACTGCGCCTACGCGATCCGCGCGCACATGCGCGAGTTCTACCGGACGGGCGGCGACCCCGACGTGCTGGCCGAGGCGGCGGTCTACGTCCAGATGATCCTGGACATGTCGGCGGTGAGCGGCGCGCCGCTGCACGGCCACAACAAGCACGAAGGGTCGGCGATCACCACGCCGATCACGAGCGCGTGGATGGGCGGCATCCTCGTCGAGGACATGCTGCAGTACTACCGGCACACGCGCGACGCGGCGGTGCTGCAGTGGATCTACGACTACGGCGTCTTCGTCGTCGACGAGGGCCTGTACATCGCGGACCACACGGAGGAGCCGGAGTTCGCGGGGCTCGAGGGGCTGCGGCTGCCGGCCTACCTGTTCGGCGTCGGGCTCCAGTTCCCGGAGGGGACGGCGGCCGACATGCGCCACGCGCGCGACGTCGGCGAGATGCTCAACAAGGCGGTCTGGGCGGGCACCGAGCTCGCGCTCGATACGACCGCGCTCGAGACCGCGCGGGACGAACTCTGGGCGGCGGCGCTGGTCGACGACGCGTACTGGACGCGCCTGACGGCGCTCTACATCTGGAAGCGCGTGAACCCGCCCCGCTCGTGGATGTGGCAGTGGGGCCACCTCTACGCGCTGATCTACGACACCGGCGCCTCGCCGCCGATCGCGCCGGTGGCGCTGACCGAGGGGACGATCGCGGGCTCGACGCAGCAGGGGCAGACCCTGACCTTCACGCCGGGCACGGAGCGGGGTACGCCGGCGCCGACGGTGACGTGGGTGTGGCAGCTGCTCGGCGTCGACATCGGCGGCACGGCCAACGACCTGACCTTCGCGACGGTCGACGTCGGCGCGACCAGCGTCCACGTGACGATCACGAACGAGGCCGGGACGGTCGAGTACGACACGAACGTGATCACGGTGGTGCCGGCGGGCGCGCCGGAGATCACGGTCCAGCCGACGGCGCAGTCGGGGCTGGTCGGGGCGCAGCTGGTGTTCACCTGCTCGTTCACGGGCATCCCGGACCCGACGGCGGTGGTGCAGCTCGACACCGGCGGCGGCTTCGTGACGACGGCGACGGGCACGCTGCAGCACACCACGAACCTCGGCGTCGTCACGGCGACGTGGACGACCGACGCCCTGGTGCTGGGCGACGACGGCACGCAGGTGCGGTTCCGCGTCAACAACGGCGTGGGCGGTGACGTCGACAGCAACGCGGTGGCGCTGTCGGTGGTGAGCCAGCAGGCCGCCGCGGCGACCTCTGGATCGGCCGCGTTCATCCGGGTGACGGAGACCGCCGGCGCCCCCGGCTACCTCAACTTCACCTGGTGCGGCTGGCTCTACATCGACACGACGGCGAACAACGCCAGCCTCATGGAGGTGGAGGGCGTCGCGAGTCGGCGTGCGATCATCCAGATCCGCAACGGCGTGGCCGAGCCGACGATCGGCGACAGCAACACCGGCTCCGGCACGGGGTGGGCGACGCCGCCGGCGACCGACACCTGGCTGTGGGTGACCTTCCGTGGGCCGGCCGCGCACCCCGGCGTCTTCACGGCGACCTACCGGGCGCAGGGCTCTGGCACCACCTACACGATGACGCGGGCGAACGGCATCGAGGACTCGGTGACGCCGCTGAGCTTCCTCATCGGCGGCGGCGACGCACCGGGGTGCAACGTGCGCGCGCAGCACTGGCGCGTGTACAACGAGCGCTTCACCGACCAGCAGTGCATCGACGAGATGTTGAACTACGACCCGACGCTCGGCGTCAGCGGCAACCCGCCGGTGTTCTTCATCGTCGCGTCCGACGGCGGCGGTGGCGCGCTGGCGCTCACGGACGCCTCCGGCAACGCGGCGACCATCACCAACACGGGCGGCACGTACACGGCCGACGGACCCCTGACCGGGAGCATCTAAGTGAGAGCCTTCGCCCGCATCATCATCCCGCCGAACGCCGAGGGGCGCGGCTCCTCGAACGAGTACGTGATCGACCTGGAGAGCAACGTCGCCGGCGTCGAGGTTGCGCAGGTCATCACGGCCGCGGTCGACACCCGCCCCGACTTCGAGGGGCGGCTGGCCGAGCTCCGCCGCCACATGGGTGAGCTCCGCGGCCGCGCGGTGCGCGTGAACCGCAAGCCGTCGGGGGCGAAGGCGGTCGGCGCGCGGGTGCGCTACAACGCGATGTCGCGCATGAGCGACAAGGTGGTGACGGTCGAGCTGTGGCACTTCGACAAGACGCCGGTGGCGCCGAACGCGGACGAGCCGGCGGACGGCTAAGCGAAGAGGGCGCTGTCGAGGCGCCCTCCCCGATGGGAGGCTAGGGCACGGGTCGGCTGGGCCAGTCGCGGGGGGGAAGGCGTGGCGGGACGGGGCAAGGCTTGTCGATCAGACGAGGGAAGGCGCGGGTGGACCAGTCGCGGTGGGTGGGCGGTGGTGGAATCGGGGGGGGCATGTCGTGCGGGGACGCGTCCGGCCAGCGTTGGGTAGTGCTGTCGCTGGGGATTGGCTGGGCTTCGCTTGTCGCTGAGGATTGATCCGGACAGGGACGGACAGGATGGTCGCTGAGGGTAGGATGGACGGGGGTAGTCGCGTTGCGATGGGGTGGCGTGGCGTGCCGTGGCTTGTCGCGCCGGCTGGACGTGGGTGAGCCAGTCGCATCGGCGAGCCGTGGCTCGGCTTGTCACCGCGGGTAGGATCGGCCGGGGAAGGGAAGTCGATCGGACGTGCCTGGGCTTGGCTTGTCGCGTGGTCAGGCGGCGACGGGCATGCGCATGGGTAGTCGCATGGTCCGGGATCGGCCAGGGATGAATCGTCGCAAGGGCAAGGGCTGGGCGGGAAAGTCGCGCTGGGAGAGATCGGTCGGTGATGGGTCGTCGCCGGGGTCCGGCTGGCGTGGGCACGTGTAGGCTTGTCGCGCGGGATGGGCTGGCGGCTGGGCTGTGTTGTCGCCGTGCCGGGGCAGGGCTTGGCAAGTCGCCGTGCTGGGGCAAGCGCCGGATCGGGTGGTCGCTCTGGGGTGTCTCCCGCAACTACGCGTCGATCTTCGGGGACATGGCCTCGCGGACCAACTCGAACACCGCGTTGCAGAACGCGCGCTTGTCCTCGGGCAGCGTCTCCGACTTGGCGAGTCGGGCGGTCAGCATCGTCCACACCTTGAACCACTCGATGTCCGCGAGCTCGTCGTTGGTGCGGCCGTCGTGGCCGATGAACAAGATCGAGAGCGATCCGTCCTCGGGGTAGATGATCGACGCCATGAGCATGGCGTCGCAGGAGCCCAGGCCCTCCTTGGAGGCGGCGCGGGCTTGCTCGACGGTGATCCCCTCGGGCAAGGGGACGACCTTGTACTGCATCTTGTAGCGGTGGGACATCACGGCTCCGGGGAGGGTGGGACCGACGCGGACGCCGGCGTGGTGGAGGTGGACTCGAGCTCGCGGACCTGGACGAGGTCGAACTTGCCGTAGCCCTGGCTGCGGCACGCGCCGAGGCCGTGCTCGCAGAAGTGGACCAGGGCGTCCGCGATGTCGTCGTCGGAGAGCTTCTCCTCGACGGCGGCGTACTGCGCGACGTACATGTCGAACGCGATGAGGGGGCGCACCACGAACTCGTGGCGCTTGATCGAACTCACCGGCCCCTTGGGGCCGACGGAGTGGGAGACGGCGGTGAAGAACGGGTTGCCGTCGTTGATGCCGAGGGCGGTCTCCGCGCCGAGGTAGATCCAGTCGCGGTCCTCTGGGGGCGTGGCCCACGAGTTCGCGCAGAAGATGAAGACGCCTTCGGCGATGGCCTTCCGGCTACCGCGCACGTCGTTCATCTTGCCGAGCACGGACCAGTTCTCCTTGAAGCCGGCCTTGATGTTGTTGGCGGGGAGCCAGAGGCCGGGCTTGCCGGGGCGGCGGCTGAACTCGCAGAGGCCCTCGTCGGTGCGGACGCGCTCGATGGCCTGGGCCTTGACCTCGGGGTCCTCGATCTCGGCGACGGCCTCGATGTGCTCCTCGAGGCCGCGGGCCTTGAGCATGGCGTTGGCGGCGTCGAGGGACTTCGGCTTGCCGGCGACCAGCCACTCGCGGAGCTGGAGGGTGACCTCGAGGCGGCGCCAGTGCTTGTCGCGGGACTTCTGGATCAGGGCGCCCCAGTCGTGGGGGGTCTTGACGCGGATGATGGCGCGCTTGGGCTTCTCCTCCTTCTCGGCGACGGGCTTGGTGGTCTTCTTGGGCTTGGTGGTCTTGGTCTCGGAGTCGTCGGTCGGCTTGGACATGGGGCCTCAGGGCACGGCGCGGAAGTTGGCGAGGGCCTCGAGGAAGACGCGGCGCTCGTAGCCGTGGTCCTTCGTGAGGTCGTAGGTGAACCCGACGTCGCCCAGGCGGCTGGCCATGACGACGCGCACCGTGGTGCCCTCGTAGTCGGCGAAGAGCGTCGGGAACGGGTCGGAGGACAGGTGGCCGTGGGCCGGCGCCCGGGCGCGCGCGAGGAACGTGCGGAGGGCCTCAGGCTGGTCGAGGTCGTCGATGTAGTCGTCGCAGTGCTTGGGTTCGGTCATGGGCTCCTTCAGGGTCGGGCGGGCAGGTCGAGCACGAGCTCGGCGCAGTAGAGGGCGAACTTGACCGAGTAGTCGGTGTGGCCGACCGCGAGCTGTTCGCGGCGGATCAGCGTCTCCATGGTGATGGGCGCGCGCTGGCGGCGGACGCGCTCGAGGTTGACGGCTTGGAGCATCGCCTCTTGCTCGCGGAGGATCCACGAGCTGTCGCTGGCCTCCTTGCGCTTGGCCTGGACGTCGGCGAGGACCTCGCGCATGTGCTGGTGGAGCACGCGCAGCTCGCTCACGTGACCTCGCGGAAGTGCGCGAGGGCGGCCGTGGCGAGCTCTGTCGCGATGCCGCCCCCTCCGATCTTCGAGGCGAAGAACCGCTCGGCGATGCCGTCGGCGCGGTGGACGATGCTCTCGAGCCCGGCCATGTAGCGCCGGTGCTGCGTCGGGGTGAAGACCATGGCGTGGTAGGCGCCGTGGTGCTTGAAGTAGGTGCGCCCGCTCGGGAAGCGGCGCTCCTTGTAGCGGAGTCCTCGCGAGAGGATCAGCTGCACGTGGGAGCACGGGAACTCGAGGTCCAGGTTGAAGAGCCTGAAGCCGACGTTCGGTTCATCCACGAAGCCGGATCCACCGAGGTGGAGTCCGTAGTTGTGGACGCGCGCGATGGCGGCGAAGTTGCCGAGGTCCATCGGTGGATGACCTCGGGCGGTCATGTCGTCGATCACGTCCTGACGGAGCGATCCGGGCGTGAGGTGGGTCAGGGCGCCGGTCATGATGACCCGGCACCAGTGCGGACAGGGGTGGCCCATGGGACCTCCTAGTTCCAGCGCAGCTGCTCGTCGGGTAGCTGCGTAGCCGGCCGCGAGAAGACGGCGCCGATGTAGTGGTGGTGGAGGTAGTCGTGGGAGACCGTGGCGAGGAGCCAGAGCCAGCAGCGGTGTTCGTGCTTAGCGGCGAGCTGGGCCGCGGCGACCAGGAGGGCCTGGGCGACGAGACCCTCGAGGTCGAGGTACATGGGTCACGCCTTCTTGGCGATCTTGCTGAGGTCGTGGTCGAGCTCCCGATCGAGGGCCTTGGCGAGGTTCGGCAGGTAGCCGCTCTTGACGACCTGCCAGTGCTGGTTGTCGAGGAGGGCGAAGAGCGAGCTGAGATCCTCGACCGCTGGGACCTTGCGGAGCTTCATCTGGTCCTTGAACTGGGCCAGGGCCTCGAGGAGGGCGCGGGCGGGGTCGCCGGCGACGGCGGTGAAGCGCTGGGTGCCGGCCGGGTAGGTGACGACGAGGGTGGACTCGTAGGGCACGGCGCGGTGGACGATCTTCTCGGGCGCCACGCGCAGCTCGATGCTCTCGAAGCGGTGGCGGTGGGAGGCGAGGGTCTGGATGAGCTCGAAGGCGTGCGCGCACGCGCGGGCGATGGCGTCCTCGTCGCGCCGCTCGCGGAGCTCGTTCGCATTCGTTGCTCTGCACGAACTCACTTCCCGACCGCCTCTCCGATGCGACACGCGAGGCACCGATCGCAGTCGTCGTCATGGTGCTCCCAGTGGTGCTCACACTCACACTCGCAGCCGTTCCGTTCGAGCAGCTTGCGGACCGCACGGATGCGCTCGTCCGACTCCATCGAGTTGCGCTGGTAGTGATCGATCAGGGCCAAGACGTTGTGTTCACCCTGGCCGGCGTCGTCGAACAGCTTGCGGAGACGGTTGGCTTCGGACACCGACGCCGAGTACGCCGCCAGCAGGTCGTCGTATCCGTTCGCGGCTTTCCACTCGTCCACAAGTCTAGTTCTCTCGGCGTCGCGCATGC
>Ga0138256_10004912_pt1 | contig 14181 bp, 15 predicted proteins | sample KNB2016incub_MG_FD_105486 | JGI IMG/M metagenome (GOLD analysis project Ga0138256, IMG submission 105486) | Active sludge microbial communities from wastewater in Klosterneuburg, Austria - KNB2014incub_MG | ecosystem: Engineered > WWTP > Activated sludge > Unclassified | place: Austria...
CCAGGATCTCGAGGGTAGCGCCGGCAGGCATCGCCGTAAGCGCCTTCTTGGCCTTGAGGATCGGCAGCGGGCAGTTCAGCCCTTTCGCGTCCAGTGTCTGGTCAGCCATGGTGCAGTTCGGCTCCGTGGTCGTGGGAGTTTCAGATGAACAGGTTGATCTCGGACTGGGTGGCGACCTCGATGTAGGTCGCTGCGCCGCCGAGTTCGATGCCGGGAATCATGTCGTCGAGCGTGTACTCGAACAGGTCCATCGTCATCTGGCAGGCGATCATGCGCACCTCGGATTCGAGCGCGAGCGCCCGCAGCTCGGGGATCGAGGCGACCCCCTTCTTTTTCATCATGTTCTGCATCATCACGGTAGCCCCGGCGTCGACCCCCGGGATCATCGAGGCGAAGTTGGGCATGCCCATGTGCCCGCCCATCATCGGCATCTTCATCGCCGGGTTACCAAGCGGCGTCATCTTCAGGTCGAGGTCCTTGAGCAGCAGGGACAGGCCGTAGAACGTGAAGAAGAGCGTCACGTTGAGCCCCATCGCTGCCGCCGTCGTCGACAGGATGAACGGCGGGTACGCCCAGTCGAGCGAACCCTTGGTGACGATGATGGACATGCTCTTGGTGCCAGACGAATCGGTCATGGACGAGTCCCCGCAGGATGTTCGTTGGAACTCCGGGCAAACTAACAGAGACCTCTTTATTAGCAAAGTCGAATAACTTAACCTCGAAGCATGAGTGATAGGTATTTTCCACGGCAATTCTTGCGGCATTGCAACATCGCTGCCGTGGCGGGCGGCGCGCCACCGGTGCTCGTTGGCAGTCCGTACTGCCGGGTACAGGGCTTCGGACGCAATCACCCGCTGGCCATTCCCAGGGTCGCGACGGTACTGCGGCTGTGCGAGGAGCTCGGCTGGGTCGACGAGTCGTCGCTGCACGAAGCGCCCGCCGCCGATCTCGCCAGTCTGGTTCGATTCCACGATCACGAGTACGTCACGGCACTGCGCGATGCAGACGCGGCGGGACAGGTCACGGCCGCCGTGCGCGAGCGCTTCGGCTTCGGCACCTTGGAGAATCCACTGTTTCCCGGCGTGTTCACCCGCGCCGCGACGGCCGTTGGCGGCTCGATCCTTGCGGCCGAACTCGCGCTCGACGGACGCGTCGTGTTTCATCCGGCCGGTGGCACGCACCACGGCCGGCCAGGCCGGGCGAGCGGCTTCTGCTATTTCAACGATCCCGTCTTTGCCATCCTGACGCTGCTCGAGCACGGCGTGCAGCGCGTGCTGTACGTCGATCTCGACGCTCACCATGGCGACGGCGTGCAGGAAGCCTTCGCCGGCAACCCGGCGGTGCTGACGATCTCCGTGCATGAAGACGGTCGCTGGCCGCACTCGGGCGCGGCAGACGACACCGGCGGAGGTAACGCGGTCAACCTGCCGGTACCACCCGGATTCAACGACAGCGAACTGGAATTCCTGCTGCAGCACCGGGTGCTGCCCGCGGCGGAGGCCTTCAAACCGCAGGCTGTGGTGATCACCTGCGGCACGGATGCACTCGACGGCGACCCGCTGTCGCGCCTGGCGCTCAGCAATGGCGCGCTGTGGAGTGCGGTTGAGCGACTCGTCGAGCCGGTCGGACCGGCGGTGGTGCTGGGCGGAGGTGGTTACAACCCATGGACACTGGCGCGGTGCTGGACCGGGCTGTGGGGCCGATTGTCCGGGCGTGACATCCCGGCGACACTGCCGTCCACGGCAGCCCGAATCCTGGCCGAGCTGCAATGCGACCTCGTCGACGACGAGGACGTCCGCCCGGAGTGGTTGACGACGCTGGCGGATTCACCGAACGTGGGCGCGGTGCGCGAGGAAGTACGCGACCTCGTGGCGACACACGAGCGACGGAGGCTGCATGAACTGGCTTGAATCCATGGCGCGGATCGAGGACCTCGAGGATGTCCGGCTCGACGCCGGGCTGGTCGCGGAGTTCGAGGCTGCCGCAGCGGATTCAGCGGCGCGCCCGATCCGTTTCTCCACGCCGACGTTCAAGGATTACGCGAGCACTGAACTCGCAGGCTGCTCGAAGAACAGCTTTCCGTCTTTCTCCATCACGGCGGGCGCCTGCGGCCTCAACTGCGATCATTGCCGGGCGGAAATCCTCAAGCCGATGTTGCCCGCCACCTCGCCGGTCATGCTCGACCAGAAGGTGCGCCACCTGGTTGCCACCCAGGGACTGCAGGGCTTCCTGCTTTCCGGCGGCTCCAACCGGCGCAACGAAATCCCGTACCAGCGCTACTACCCGGTCGTGGAGCAGCTGAAACGCGATTTTCCGGACATGAAGATCGCAATCCACACCGCACTGACCGACGAACGTGGCGCGCGTTCGATGGAGGCTGCGGGCGTCGACACGGCGATGATGGACGTGATCGGCGCCGACGCGACGATTCGCGAGGTTTATCACCTCGACCGCCCGGTGGAAGACTTCGAAGCCACCCTGGCGGCGTTGTGCGCGACCTCGATGGAAATCAGCCCGCACATCGTCATCGGCCTGCACTACGGCCGCATCCTCGGTGAGCCGAACGCGCTGGACATCGTCAGCCGCTATGCGCTCAACGCACTCGTGCTGGTGGTCGTCATGCCCTTCTACGCCAAGCCGGGGCTCTACGCCGTGCCTGACACGAGCGACGTCGGCAGGATTTTCCTCGAGGCCCGCAGGCGCCTCGCCGACCGCCAGGTGCTGCTCGGCTGCGCCCGGCCCCCCGGCCTGCACAAGCGCGTAACGGACACCTACGCGGTGATGGCGGGCCTCGACGGCATCGCCTTCCCGGCGGATGGGGCCGTCGCGGTTGCCAACGCGATCGGGCGGCCGTTCCACCAGGAACACGCCTGCTGTTCAATCAAGCTGGGAGCCGCCCCGCGGCCCGCTCCATCCCGCACCTGCGCCGCCTGACGGCGCGCAGATTCAACGCAGGTACCGAACATGAGTTGCGTCAAACAGAGTGCCGATACCCTGGCTGCAACGCCGGCCGGCGATCGATCCTTCAATGCGTTCGACGACATGCAGCCGCGCATGCCACTGGCCACGCCGCTCGAGGCCCGCAACGGCCGGCGGGTGAAGGACGCGGCGGTCCCGCCGCAGGGCGTGTACCTGCCGAACAACAACGTGCTGACGCCGCAGATGCGCTCGCCCGAGTACGTGCAGATGTCGAACGCGGCGGCGATCACGCTCGGCCTCATGGCGGGCAAGATGCACCGCTGCGGCTGCACGCGCTGCCTGAACCTGCTGCTCACGTATCCGGAAGGCTGCCGCGCGAACTGCGCCTACTGCGGTCTTGCGCGGCATCGCGAGGCCGACCGCGACTACGCCGACCGCAACTTCATCCGCGTCGACTGGCCCGCGGTGCCGATGGCCGAAATCGTCGACAAGGTCGCGCACAGCGGCGACCAGAGCCCGTTCCATCGCATGTGCATCTCGATGATCACCCATCCGCGTTCCGACGCGGACACCGTGGCGGTGCTCAAGGCGTGGACGTCGCGGATCGACCCGGCGGCGATCCCGGTCTCGATCCTGTCGAATCCCACCACGATGGAACGCGACGACGTGCGGCGCCTGCGCGATCTCGGCGCCGACATCTTCACCGTGGCGCTCGATGCCGCGACGCCGGAGATCTTCGACCGCACCCGCGGCAAGGGCGTGCAATCGCCGCACAAATGGCAGAAGTACTGGGAAATCCTGCGGCATGCCCGCGATATTTTCGGCCCGCAGAAATTCGGCGCCCACATCATCGTCGGCATGGGCGAGACCGAGCACGCGGTGCTGGAACTGGTGCAGCAACTGGTCGACCTCGGCGGCCACAGCCACCTGTTCTGCTTCTTCCCGGAGCAGGGATCGCTGATGGACCACCTGCCGGCGACGCCGCGCGACCAGTGGCGGCGCGTGCAGCTGGCACGCTACCTGATCGATTACGCGGGAGTCCGCGTCGACCGGATGTCGTTCGACGCGGAAGGGCGCGTGACGGGCTACGGCCTGGCGCCGGCCGAGATCGACCAGGTGATCGCCGAGGGCGTCGCGTTCCGGACCTCCGGCTGCCCGGGCAAGTTCCGCGACGACGTCTCCGCCTGCGACCGGCCTTACGGCGACTCGCCGCCCAGCAACATCGCCAGCTATCCCTTCCAGCCGAACAAGCAGGACCTGCGCAAGATCCGCCGCCAGCTCAAGATTCCCGTCGTGCAGGGCTGATACGCGATGGCCGGGCGCTTCCGCGTCGTCGATACCGGGGTCCAGGAGGGCCGGTTCAACATCGCGATCGACCAGGCGATGATCGAAGCACACCAGGCCGGGTGCATCCCCGACACGTTTCGCTTCATGCGCTTTCCGCCGACGGCCCTGATCGGTCGGCACCAGGCGCTGCGCCAGGAAGTCGACGTCGAGCACTGCCGCGCCCACGACGTCGGCATCGTGCGGCGCATCACTGGCGGTGGCGCGATCTACCTCGACCAGGGCCAGCTGGGCTGGGGCCTCGTGTTCCAGCGCAAGGCGCTGGGCCAGCCGTCCCTCGCCGAAGTCGCCAGCAACATCTGCCAGGCCGTGGCCGCAGGATTGCAGCGGCTGGGGGTCGACGCGCGTTACCGGCCCCGCAACGACATCGAGGTGGCCGGACGCAAGATCAGCGGCACGGGCGGCTTTTTCGACGGCGACACGTTGATCTATCAAGGCACCGTGCTGGTGGACATGGATCCGGCCGCCATGGTGGCCGCGTTGCGCGTGCCGCGCGCGAAGCTCGAGAAGCGTCATCTCGACTCGGCAGCACAGCGCGTCGTCACCCTGCGCGAACTGCTCGGATCGGAAACGCCCGGCTTGCCGGCCATCCAGCGCGCGCTGCTCGACGCGTTCAGCGAGCGATTCGACCTGGCCTGGGACCCGGAGCCGTTGACAGCGGCCGAGGAGACCCTCGCCCGCGAGCATCTCCGCGACGAGATCGGCACCGATGAGTTCGTTGCGGAGGTCGACGATCCCGCAAGCGACGACGACTTCGCCAGCGGCACGCAGACCGGCGCGGGTGGCACGGTAACCACCTACGTGAGGCTCGAGGGTGCCGCACGCAAGCGCATCGGCCAGGCACTGGTCACCGGCGACTTTTTCGTGGCGCCGCCGCGCGTGTTGTTCGACCTCGAGGCGGCATTGCGCGGCGCCTATGTCGCCGACGCCGGCGAGATCATGGAGCGATTCTTCCGTGAACGACCGATCAACGCACTCAGCGTGACGGCCGCCGATTTCCGGACATCGCTCGACAGCGCGTTGGTTGCCGCCAATGCCCGGCGCCCGTGAAGACGCTTGCGGTCGTCCAGCACACCTCGGCCGAGTACCTCGGCCTGATCGAGGATCACCTCGAGGGACGGCGCATTCGCTTCCGCTATGCACGGCCGTTCGCCACGGGCGGGCGGGTGCCGGGCCCTGACGGGTTGCACGACGGGCTCGTGCTGCTCGGTGGCGGACCCTGGGGCAGTGCTGGCGTGCGTGACGTGCCGACGCTCGCGCAGGAGGTTGCGCTGACCCGAGCGGCGCTGGACAAGGGCTTGCCGGTACTCGGCATCGGGCTCGGGGCCCAGATCCTGGCCATCGCGGCCGGCGGCGGATCTTCGCCTTCGTCCCTCGAGTTCTCGGTGAGTGAAGCGGAGCGCACCGCGGCGAACGCGTTGGCGGGCTACCTGCCGCAACGATTTCCCCTGGTCCTGTACGGTCGCGATCGGCCGGAGCCCCCGGCGACCGCCCGGGTACTCGCCCGGGATCGCGAAGGTCGCCCCGCGGTGTTCCAGGTCGGATTGAACGCGCTGGGCTTCACCGGTCACCCGGGCACAAAGGCCGCCATCGTCGAGGACCTGATCATGGAGTTCGAGGAGGGGCCGGCAGATCCTGCCGCCAGCCTCGCGCACTTGCGTTCTTTGCAGCGCAGCATCGAGGACGCGCTGGTGCCGATCATGACTGGCGTCGTCAGGGTGCTGACACTGATGGATTGATTCCTCGCTGCAATGCCTATTGCGAGGGTCCGGCATTTACATTAGGGTGGCCTAATACATTGACTGCCGCACCGTGCTGCGGCGCGTCACCCCGACCGCGGAGCACAGAACATGGCAAAGAAGCTGATCATCGTGATGGCCAACACCGACCCGCGCAACGGCGAGGAGCTCGGTGCGCCGATCTTCCAGGCGACCGTCGCCGCGGCGATGGAATACGAAGTCGACGTGATCTGCACGGCGACGTCGGGCCGCCTGATGAAGAAGGGTGTGGCGCAGTCGCTGGTGGTCAAGGAAGGTTCGCCGAAGACCGTGTACGACTTCATCAAGGACGCGGCGGACGCGGGCGTGAAGTTCTACTGCTGCTCGCCGAACCTGGACCTGTTCGACATGAGCAAGGACGACCTGATCCCGGAGTGTGCCGGCATCGTCGGCGGCGCGCACCTGATCGAGGAAGTGATGGAAGGGGACTGCAAGGTCCTGACGTACTGAGTTCGCGGCCGCAGCGGATCGGGAGGGGACATGGAACACGCCGGCACACGCGTACAGGAGTTCATCGGCGACCCGGTCTCGGACACGCCGGCGGTCGACCGCAAGCAACTCGAGGCGATCTTCTCCGACATCCAGTCGGACATGCGCTTCGACCACGAGCTGAACGGCTGCCTCAATTGCGGCATCTGCACGGCCACCTGCCCTTCCGCGCATTACTACGATTACAGCCCGCGCGAAATCGTCCAGCTGCTGTGGACCGAGAACCTGGAGGGCATCTACGACGCCATGCAGGAAAAGATCTGGGCCTGCGCCCAGTGCTACACCTGCGCCGCGCGCTGTCCCTTCGGCAACTCGCCGGGCGGCCTCGTCATGGTCATGCGCGAGGTGGCGATCAAGCACGGCATGGAGTCGGCCAAGAACGTGCTGCGGCCGTTCAGCCGCGTGATGCTCAAGCTGATCTCGACCGGCAACCAGCTCGCGCCGGACATGATCAACAAGGAAGGCTTCCCCGACTGGGGGCCGAACATCTCCAAGGTGGATGCGCCGCTCGCGATCCTGCGCAAGGCGATCCCGATGCCCACGCTGCACACGACCAAGACAGCCTGGGAAGTGAATCTGAAGACGTCCGTCGAGCTCTACACCATCTGGGAAGAGACAGGCGTGCTCGGCAGCCTGAAGACGATCGACAAGAACCTGCATGACGTCATCGCCGACATCATGGAGGAGAAACGCGACGAGCTCGAGGAATGGCTCGAGGAACAGGCAGAGGAACAGCAGGCCACACACCTGCAGCCATGACCCTGACGCAGACCCGCCCGGGAGGAGAAAGACCATGACGACGGACGGCAAGATTCCTGGTGAGCGCTTCACGGGCCACGGCCCCGAATGGCGTGAAGTGAAACTGACACGCAAGGACGCGAACACCGCCACGGCCTGGGTCGAGCAGGTCATCGACAAGCGCTCGATGCTGACGCAGAAGGACCGCGTGGAGGACGTGCGCGACCTCATGTGGCAGCTCGAGAAGGAAGGCGAGATCGTCGTCCACCGGGTGAGCGACGAACACCAGCCCGTGATGGTCAAGACGCTGTATGGGTGGGACAAGAAGATCCCGACCACCCGTCTCTGGCACCACAAATCCTGTGGCCAGTGCGGCAACATTCCCGGTTACCCCGCCTCGCTGCTCTGGCTCATGAACAAGATGGGCATCGAGTACCTGGACGAGACGGACCAGACCTCGTGTACCGCGTGGAACTACCACGGCTCGGGCATCGGCAACATCGAGAGCCTGGCAGCGGTGTTCCTCCGCAACTTCCACCAGGCCTATGTCGCAGCCAAGGCGCAGGGTTTGCCGGCCAGCTACTACTACCCGCTGGTGCACTGCGGCACCTCCTTCGGCAACTACAAGGAAGTCCGCGGCTACCTGCTGCGCTCGGCCAAGCTGCGCGCAAGCGTGACGAAGATCCTCGGCAAGCTCGGCCGCCTGGTCGACGGCAAGCTCCTCATCCCCGAAGAGGTCGTGCACTACTCCGAGTGGCTGCACGTGATGCGCGGCCAGGTCGCGAATCACCAGGAAATCGACTGCAGCAACATCCGCGCGACGATCCATCCCGCGTGCCACGTCTACAAGATGGTGCCGGAGGACGTGGTCTATGACGACGACGTGCTCGATGGCAACCGGGTCGCCGTGTCCACCGGCATCATGCAGTCGCTCGGCACCCAGGTCATCGACTACCGGACGTGGTACGACTGCTGCGGCTTCGGCTTCCGCCACATCATTTCCGAGCGCGAGTTCACGCGTTCGTTCGCCATCGACCGCAAACTGCGCGTGGTGCAGGACGAGGCGCATGCCGACGTCATGATCGGCCACGACACGGGCTGCATCACCACGCTCGACAAGAACCAGTGGATCAGCAAGGCGGGCGGCAATCCCGTCGACGTACCGGTGCTCGCAGACTGCCAGTTCGCCGCCATGGTCTGCGGCGCGCATCCCTACAAGATCGTGCAGTCGCACAGGCACGCGTCTACCACCGAGACCCTGATGGAAAAGATCGGCATCGACTGGCGCGCCAAGAAGGCCGAGTTCGAGGCCTACCTCAAGGAAGTGGCGGCCGGACGCATCGAAACCCTTTACGACCCGCGGCGGATGATCACCTCGGGTCCAGGCTACAAGCAGATCGAAGCAGCAAAATGAACAAGCCAATCCTCATCGTCGGGGGCGGTCCGGCGGGCCTTGCCGCCGCGCACGCGCTCGCCCGTGTCGGACAGAACAGCGTCGTGGTGGAAAAGCAGGACCGGCTCGGCGGCGCGCCGATCCTGTCCGGGTACGCCAAGCTGGTGCCGTCGGGCGAGTGGGCCCGCGATGCGATTGGCGGCATGGTCGACCGCGTGCGCAACGACCCCCTGGTCGACGTGCAGACCAGCGCACGCGTGGAATCCTTCGCGGGCCAGCCGGGCGCCTTCAGTGCCCGGCTCAGCAACGGCGCAAGCGTCGACGCGGCGGCCGCGATCCTGTGCACCGGCTTCACCCACTTCGACTCGGTGAACAAGCCCGAATGGGGCTTCGGCACGTTCCCGGACGTGGTCACGACCACCCAGGTCGAGCAGATGATTTCCTCCGGCAAGGGCGTCCGCTGCCCGTCGGACGGCCGCAAGCCGAAGCGCGTGGCGATCCTGCTGTGCGTGGGCTCGCGTGACCGCCAGATCGGCCGCGAGTGGTGCTCGAAGATCTGCTGCACCGTGTCGGCGAACATGGCGATGGAGATCCGCGAGGAACTCCCCGACTGCCACGTCTACATCTATTACATGGACATCCGCACCTACGGCCTGTACGAGACCAGGTACTACTGGCGCAGCCAGGAGGAATTCAAGGTCAAGTACATCAAGGCGCGCATCGCGGAGGTCACCTCCAACGGCGAACAACTGGTGGTCAAGGGCGAGGACACGCTCGTCAAGCGCCCGATCACGATCCCGTTCGACATGGTGGTCCACGCCATCGGCATGGACCCGAACGTGGACAACAAGACGATCGCCTCGACGTTCGGCATCGACCTCGAGCGCCACGGCTACGTCGCGCGCGGCAACGCCTACGGCAACACGGCGGAGACCTCCCGTGCCGGCGTGTTCGTCGCCGGAGCGGCCTGCGGACCGGAGACGATCGACGATTCCATCGCGCAGGGTCACGCGGCCGCGCTGGCTGCGCTCGGCCTGCTGCAGCCGGCGCGCGCGCGCGCCTGACGGCGGCCGGCGGAATGTTCGGCCGTTCATCCCGCGCGAGCGTTCCGGTGGTGCCGGAAGGGCCGCAACTCGACCTGAGCGGCCCGCGCCTGCGACGGGCGTTCGAGGCCCTCGTGCAAGGCGCCGATGACCACGGCGGCGTCGAGCGCTACGTCGACGCCTTGAAGCTCAAGCAAACCCTCTTCCGCGAAGCGCTGCTCTCCCCGGATGGGCAGCGTGCACGGCAGATCGAAGCGGCGGCATTCATGCCGCTTTGCGCATTCCTGCCAACGGTGCGGCGGCGGATCGTGCCCTGGCTCGCGGAACCCCTGTTCAGCGGCTTGCGCAACGCCATCGCAACTTTGCTGGAACCGACCGACGACAGGTCCGGTACGGATACACGAATACGGGCGTTCTGCGCCGGCTTCCCGCAGGACGACGCGCATCGCTGGACGCGCGACCTCGCCGCCGAGTTGCTGCACAACAGCGACCCCGAACGCTATCCGCTCATGACCCGCTGGGTCTGGGACGCCGGCGTCAACACCGGGGTGCTGCGGGAGATCTGGCACGCGCCCGACGTCGACCACGTCACGATCGCCGCGCGCGACGATTACCCGACGTTGCTGGTGCTGCGCGCGGAACTGAGCCAGTTCCTGAGCGGCAACGGCGTCTTCCGCGACGTGCTGCAGTTCGTCGACATGCTCTGCGCGCAGGTCTATGCGGGATACATCGGCGAGCAGGGCGGCAGCTACCTGCGCACCGATTTCACCGCACCGGAGGACCCGATGCTGCACTCGCGACGCCTGCTCGGCCTCGACGGCATCCGTCCCGGCACGGGCCGCCTGCGCATCAAGACCATCGACGGCGAGGCGCTCAGCGTCGCCGATTCATCCAGCCCGCCGGTCTCCGGCTGAGAAGGCAAGCCCATGCCCATTCATGAGCAGTCACTGATCCGCCCGGAGAACCTCACGACCCACGACCAGCTCGTGGTCGACGGCGTGGACGTTTCCGGCCACTGGAGCACGTTCATCCAGTCGCGTGTCGTCACGGACTACAACGAGGCCATGCAGGACGAGATCGCCGCGCTGCCCGGTGGCGAGAACGTGCACCGCTGCTGGCAGTGCGGCTCCTGCACCAACTCCTGCACCGTCAATGCGATTAACCCCGAGTTCAACCCGCGTCACTGGATCTACCTGGTCCGCATCGGGATGGAATCGGAAATCCTGCGCGACAAGGACATCATCTGGCAGTGCGTCTCCTGCAACAAGTGCACCTACGCCTGCCCGCGTGACGTGGTGCCCGAAGGCGTGATGAAAGCCCTCTCCCACTGGCTGGAGCTCAAGGGCCACGTCAAGCCGTCGCCGTCGATGGTGTTCGACCAGGTGTTCTCGGAGCAGGTCTTCCAGCATGGCAAGATCGAGGAAGGCCGGGTCATGCAGCGCTTCTTCAAGCGCACGGGCCAGAGCCTGAACCAGCCATGGCTCATCGAGATGATGAGGCGGATGCTGCGGCACCTGCCCGTCGGCATGCTGACGAAACTCGGGCTCGCGACACTCGTTGCGCCTCGCACCAGCGGCTGGTCTGGTGCCCGCGCCGCCATCGAGGAGTACGTGCACGAACAGGAGCACAAGCGGCGCCGGGCGCTCGGTCTCGACGCGCTGATCGAGGCGGCGAAACGCGATGCCGGGCCGGTCACGGCGGGCGAAGGAGCGCGCTCATGACCACCGCGAAGGACAAGTACCAGAAGGTCGCGTACTACCCGGGCTGCGCGCTCGAAGGCACCGCGCATTCCTATAACCGGTCGACCCAGGAAGTCGGCAAGGCGCTCGGCCTCGACCTCGTCGAAGTGAAGAACTGGAACTGCTGCGGCGCGATGGAGGTCAAGAACATCGACCCGAAGCTGCAGACCTACCTGTCGTCGCGGGTCATGGCCATCGCCGCCACCGAGATGAAGATGGACGTGGTGATGGCGCCGTGCAACGGCTGCTACCACAACCTGAAGAAGGCGGAATACGACCTCGTGTACGATTTGATGAGTGTGGAAGTGGTCGATTGTCTGTTGTAGAAGGTAGGGCACGTGATTTACGAGGTTGGTCAAGTCGAGACCATTCACGCGCTCGACTGGATCATGCACGGCATCGGCGAAGACGGGCTGAAGCAGCGGCTCAAGGGCTCGCTGCAGGGGCTGAAGGTCGCCAATTACTACGGCTGCATGTACACGCGCCCGCGACACATCTTCCCGGAGAAGGACAAGGGGCCGGGCACCGAGTCCACCTCCAAGCCGCATTTCATGGACGACCTGCTCGGCGCCGCCGGTGCCGTCAACGTCGAGTTCCCGCTGAAGACCGCCTGTTGCGGCGGAGCGCACACGCTCTCCGACTGCGACACCTCCACCAGGCTCGTGCTGAACATCCTGCGTGCCGCGGAAGCCGCCGGCGCCGAGGTGATCGCAACCGAGTGCCCGACGTGCCACTCCGGCCTGGAAATGCACCAGGTGCGGGCCGAGAAGAAATTCGGCCAGCCGACGCAGGTCAAGATCCTCTACTTCACGCAGTTGCTGGGTCTTGCGCTCGGGTTGTCCCCGCGCCAGGTCGGCGTGCACGAGAACATCTCGGATTCGCTCGGGTTCCTGCGCGAGAAAGGCATCGCGTGAGGCCGCTCGCGGACATCGAACAACGCCTCGACGCACTCGAGGCCGGTGGTTCCGGTCCCGACGCCGCGGTGGCACTGGTCGAACTCGGCGAGGCGGTGCTGGAACATTGGGTCCATGCCAGGGACCTCGTGCCCACACAGGAAACCCGCGAGGGTTTTCGCCTGCTGGCGCTGCATCGTCAGGGTTGCACGGACGACCCCAGCTTCAATGCCTGCCGCGAAACCTGCCGTGAACTCGCCTATCACCACAACCTGGTCACGTCAGATCCGCTGCATCCCGCGACAGCGCAACGGCTGACGATGATGACGCTCGTCGCCAGGCACCTGTTCCTGTTCGTGACCGGCAAGATGCAGGTTGCCGCGCTGGGTGACTTCTGCTGCGCGTCACGACCGATCCGACAGCAGGTGGAACCGCAACAGACCGGCTGAGGGGAACACCGGGATGCGCACCCTCGTGCTCGGAGTCGGCAACCCGTTGATGTCCGACGACGGCGTGGGTCTGCGAGTACTCGAAGCGCTGTCGGGGCAGCAGCCGGCGCTCGACGGCGTCGACTACCTCGACGCGGGTACCCTGAGCCTGTTGCTGCTGCCGCGTTTCGAGCACTGTGATGCCTTGCTGGTGCTTGACGCGGCACAGCTGGGCGGCGCCCCCGGGGACCTGCGCGTGCAGCATGGCGCGGACATGGACGCTTTTTTTCGCAACGCCCGCGGCTCGGTGCACGAGGTCGGCATCCGCGACCTGCTCGATGCCGCCCGGCTCACTGGCACGCTGCCCCCCCGGCGGGCGTTCGTGGGCGTGCAGCCGCAGCGGGTGGCCATCGGCTCCACGCTCAGTCCGCCGCTGCAATCGTCCGTTGCGCCGGCGACCGCGCACGCCCGCGCGATCCTCGAGGCGTGGCAGTCCGATGCCCGCGGCGACTAGCCCTGTCGCGACGGTCGCGAGCTTGCGGCAGCTACGTACAGTCTCGCGACGATACATCAGGGCAAGCTAATACGCCCCTGGCGGACCAGGCCTACCCCCCTCGCACGAAGGCAAATCGGGGAGCGCCGACCGGGGCGTTGAGGGCAAGCGTCATGTCGTCACCGTTGCTCGGCGAATTCCTGCGCTCGCGCGGCGTCACCCGTCGCGACTTCCTGCAGTTCTGCACCACGACGGCTGCGCTGATGGGACTGTCGCCGGCGATGGCGCCAAGAGTTGCGGCCGCGCTCGAGCAGGCGCGGCGACCCTCGGTGATCTGGCTGCCGTTCCAGGAGTGCACGGGATGCACGGAATCCATCACGCGGGCACACGGCTCGACCCTCGAGAGCCTGATCTTCCAGGGGATCTCGCTCGACTACCAGCACACGCTGCAGGCCGCCGCGGGTGAGGCCGCGGAGCGGGCGCGCGAGACGGCGATGCAGGAGAACTGGGGCCGCTACCTGCTGATCGTCGACGGCTCGATCCCGACCGGCAACAAAGGCTTCAGCACCGTCGCCGGCCGCGACAATCTCTCGCTGCTGCAGCATGTTGCAGGTGGCGCCGCCGCGATCGTCGCTCTCGGCAGCTGCGCGGCATTCGGCGGCATCCCCGGTGCCAATCCGAATCCGACGGGCGCGGTCGCCGTGTCGGCGGTCGTCAAGGACAAGCCGATCATCAACGTTTCCGGTTGCCCGCCGATCCCGGTCGTCATCACCGGCGTCCTCACGCAGTACCTGACATTCGGCAAGCTGCCCGAGCTCGACGCCCTCGGCCGGCCCAGGTCCTTCTACGGCCAGACGATCCACGACCGTTGCTATCGGCGTCCGTTCTACGAGCGGGGACAGTTCGCCGACAGCTTCGACGACG
>Ga0138256_10004913_pt1 | contig 14181 bp, 16 predicted proteins | sample KNB2016incub_MG_FD_105486 | JGI IMG/M metagenome (GOLD analysis project Ga0138256, IMG submission 105486) | Active sludge microbial communities from wastewater in Klosterneuburg, Austria - KNB2014incub_MG | ecosystem: Engineered > WWTP > Activated sludge > Unclassified | place: Austria...
ACACTCATTACCCGACCAAGCCCTTCGTTATCTCCGTGCATGACCCAAAGCGCTTTCGTGCTGTCCCCCAAGGAGGTCAGTTCGAGGTCAACCTTGCTCTTTCCGCCCATGAAGCCCTCGATGACCAGATCCAGTCCGACCCGCTTATTGACCTCTAGCGCCACGATCTCCTGTGAGCCCTTTCCAACCTCGCTGTTGCCTTCCCACATCGCTTTCGCACCGATCGTTCCATCGGTGCCTTCCATGGATTTTTTCATCGTGGTATCCAGTTCGTTCCAAGGACTCCATTTGTCCATGGCGGCCAACGAATTGGCGTGGGCGTAAACCGCTTCAACAGGGGCATGGATCACAATGGATCGCTCCATGCGATACGTATCGTCGGCTATGGCGTACATGACCCCGCCTATCCCGAGCAGGGCAACCACGACAATGAGGATGGTTTTGATCGCTTTCATGTTTTCATGCCGAAACCGGCGTTTTTGGGGGTTTGGTGCCGAAAGATGCCAATTCAGCTGCTTCCTGCGATCCCAAAAGGACCATTGCGTGACGACCGGTGCCCACCCAATGGCACAGTGTTTTCTTTGTTGGCATCAAACCGACAACCATGGCCCTTCGCGCTTCCGCCCCGATCCTGCTCTTCGCTGCTCTGCTCACCCTTCCGTTCGCATCATGCAAGTCGAAGTCAGCTTCACCGGCCGGGGTAAAGATCGATCAACCCTTCTCCGGGTCGAACTACGAGAGCAATAACCGTTGGTTCCGAGGTACCGGCGTGGGTGTGAGTTCGAAGCAGAACGTTGCTCGAAGCAAAAGCGACCTTGATGCAAAGAACCAGCTGGCGGGCCAAGTAGGCAGCACCGTGCGCTCCGTCAGTGACCAGTACTTGGGTGAGACGGGGAACGCGAGTGCCAGTGAGGTAGCGGACAAGTTCCAGACCCTTGTGCGCGATGTGATGAACACCGAGATCGCCGACTTGCGGAAGATGGGCGAAGAGACCTACTTCAACGAGGCAAAGGGCGAGTACACGGTGCACACCGCGTATGAGATCAAGAAAGCGGCAATGTGGCGCTTCATGAAGAAGCAGGCCCGCATTCAAGGGAAGGTCGACGAAGTGTCGCTGAAGCTTTGGGAGGAAATGATGGATGAGCAGATCAAGCTGGCCGAAGCGGAGGAGGGAAAGTGACAAGCTGACCGGGCCGGACCATTGGCGCTAGGTTTGTACAGGTTCACGAAACACGAAGACAATGGGAATGGGAATGATGGGATTATGGGTCATCGGTATACTGATGTTCGGCATCAGCTTTCTGGTGAGCCAGCGCTTGAAAAGCAAGTTCACGCAGTACAGCAAGACACCGCTGAGCAACGGCATGAGCGGACAAGAGGTCGCCCAGCAAATGTTGGCTGACAATGGTATCCGCGATGTGAAAGTGATCTCGGTTCCGGGCCAACTTACCGACCACTACAACCCGGCGACCAAGACCGTGAACCTGAGCGAACCGGTTTACCACAGCCGGAATGCTGCAGCCGCAGCTGTGGCCGCGCACGAATGCGGACACGCTGTTCAACATGCTACGGCCTATAGCTGGCTGAAAATGCGCAGCACCCTTGTACCTGTCGTGAACGTGAGCAGCCGGTTCATGCAATGGGTGATCCTCGGAGGATTGCTCTTGGCTGGAACCTTTGGTAACGGATTGTTGCTGGCAGGCATCGTGATGTTCTCGGTTACAACCCTCTTCGCCTTCATCACTTTGCCGGTGGAATACGATGCGAGCAATCGTGCCTTAGCTTGGATGAGACAACGCAACATCGTTACCACCGCCGAGTACGCCATGAGCGCAGACGCACTGAAGTGGGCGGCCCGCACGTATGTCGTGGCGGCGATCGGCTCTTTGGCTACGCTGCTTTATTATATCGCCCTGTACATGGGCCGCCGGGACTGACCCCGAAGGACGAACTATTGAGAAGTCCTTCCGCCATCCGAAGGGGCTTCTGTGTTCCCCACCAATTGCAGCACCACTGGGAGGTGGTCACTGTACCCTCCGTGGTACTTGCCCTTGCCACCATACGTGCGGTTGGGTGAAGGCCCGAAGCGGGGATGGTCGAAGAGCAATCGGCTGTCCTGCACCGCTCCAGCACCAAGGGCGTGGAATCCGCTTTTGGGCCAGACCATACCTCGGCTAACGATGATGTGGTCCAAGTAGGCCCATTCACCATCGAACTGGTGGCTGCCAGCGTTCGGTCGCTCATCGAGGTAAACAAGGTCGTAGAGGTCGCGGTCTTTTGAGGCAGTATCCACCGCAGCTGCTAGTCCGTCTCGAATACTCCTGTCCAGCGGCGCGTCGTTCAAGTCGCCCATAACAATGATGCGTGAATTCGCATCAGCAGCCAGGATCTCATCTACTTTTTTCCGCACCGCCGCCGCCGCCGCCATCCTCTTCGGTTCGCTTTCGCGAACACCTTCCCTGCGGCTTGGCCAGTGGTTCACGAATACATGCAGCGGCTCGCCGTTCGCCAGTTCCAACCGCGCGTACAGCACATCACGTGTAGCATCCCCACCAGGCAATCGAACTGTCAGGGCTTCCGCATGGTCGGCACGACAATGCGGACCTTCCTGCACAAGCAACGCCACGTCGATCCCACGCTCGTCGGGCGAATCGAAATGCTCCAAGATGTAGTTGCCTTTGTCGAGCGGCGGGGTGATCGCCAAGTCCAAGGCCACTTGAGCATTCTCGACTTCCACCAATCCAATGATCATCGGCAACTCATCACCCGCCATGGCGATCGCTTCGGCCAAGTGCTCCAATTTGGAACGGTATCGCTCTTCGGTCCAGTTCAGCACGCCGCCAGGTAAGTACTCATCATCGCCGGTAAGCGTCGGGTCGTCCTGCGTGTCGAATAGGTTCTCAACGTTGTAGCAAACAACCGTTGCCGATCGGATCGGTTCAAGCGTGGTGGTATCCTGTGGATGACCTTCCGCCCTGCTCGTCGAAACTTCCTGTCCACACCCGAATTGCACCACCAACAGCGCGCCCAGCAGGCGCTTGCCCGTTCTCATCGTCTTCGTGTTTTCACTCCAAGAACACCAAGCAGGCCGCGGGCCAATTCCCGGAACACCGTGCGGCCCACTTGCCGCACCATGGTGTTTTTGCTGATGTCCTCTATCATGCTCGTTTCCTTTTTGGTCGTGCGCTTGGTCTTGGGCTCCTCTTCCTCTTGGTCCTTCTCCTCTCCTTTCAATCGCTTTTCCAGCAATTCGAAGGCGCTCTCGCGGTCCAACGCTTGGTTGTACTTGCTGGCCAGTGCGCTCTGGGCCACCAAGCCCTGCACTTCCAACGCAGAAAGCACGTCCATTCGTGTGATGGGTGCGCGCAGGAGTGTGTGAGCTAAAGGTGTCGGCGTCCCCTTCTCGCTCAGCGCGGTCACCAGCGCTTCGCCGATGCCGAGCGATGTGATCAGATCCTCGGTATCGTAGAATTCCGTCAGCGGATAGTTCTGCGCCGTCTTCTTGATGGTGGTGCGATCATTGGCGGTGAAGGCACGGAGCGCGTGCTGCACTTTCAGCCCCAACTGGCCCAGCACACTTTCCGGAACATCGCTCGGGTCTTGCGTACAGAAATAGACGCCAACGCCTTTGGATCGGATGAGCTTGATGATAGTCTCGATCTGCTCCAATAACGGTTTGGTTGCCGTTTTGAAGATGAGATGCGCTTCGTCGATGAAGAGCACCAGCTTGGGTTTCTCGGCATCGCCCTGTTCGGGGAAAGTCGCGTAGATCTCGGCCAGCAAGCACAGCATGAACGTGCTGAACAAGCGTGGCCTGTCCTGGATATCCGTGAGCCGAACGATATGCACGACGCCTTTGCCGTCGCGCTGTTGCAAAAGATCCTGCACATCGAAGCTGCGTTCGCCGAAGAAGGTGTCGGCACCTTGCTGCTCCACTTCGATGAGTTTGCGTAGGATGGTGTTCACCGTGGCCGGGCTTACGTTGCCGTATGCTTTGGAGATCTCCGCCTTGCCTTCGTCAATGGTGAATTGAAGTACTCGACGCAAGTCCTTGAGGTCGAGCAGTGGCAAGCCTTTGTCGTCGCTGTATTTGAAGACCAAGCTCAGCACACTGCCTTGTGTTTCGTTCAATTCGAGGATCCGTGACAACAACACGGGACCGAACTCGCTGATGGTCGCTCGCAGGCGTGCACCGGGTTCCTTGCTCAGGCTGAGCAGTTCAACCGGCATGGCCAGCGGCTCGTAAGGAACGCCCATGCGGGTGTGACGCGAAGTGATCTTATCGTTCGGTGCGCCAGCCGCGGCCAATCCGCTCAGATCGCCCTTGATGTCCATGAGCAACGAGGGCACGCCGTTCAAGCTGAGCTGCTCCGCCAATACTTGAAGTGTCTTCGTTTTCCCAGTGCCCGTTGCACCGCAGATCAATCCGTGCCGGTTCATGGTGCGCAGGGGGATCTTCACGTGCACACCCGGTGCGCATTCGCCATTCAAGAGCGGCGCGCCAAGCACGAGTTGGCCGCTTGTTGCACCATAGCCCGCCTGCATTGCGGTGGTGAATCCGTTCATATCTGCCATAGGGGGTGAATGTAGAAACGGGAAGAGGGCCTTCCAGCCCTCTTCCTAAGCACGTTGCCGTTCGGTCACTCGATGGAGAACGCGATCTTCAAGTTCACACGGTACTCCGTGATCTTGCCTTTCTCAACGACGGCGCTTTGGTTCTGTACGTTCACGGATCGAATACCGCGCACGCTTTTGCTGGCTGCTTTCACGGCGTTGGCCGTTGCGTCCTCCCAGCTGATCTTACTGTTGCCGAGGATCTCGATGACTTTTATGACGCCCATGGTTTTGGTGGTGTTAAGGTTCTTGATCAGTGGAGTGTGTAAAGTACAAGCGACCGCGATACAGGGCACCCCCTACTTGAAAAGATTTCCGAGAAATCCCTTCGCCATATCGGCGATACCGCCGCCACCGAGGTTCCCGAGCAGGCTTTGCAGGTTACCGGCGTTGCCCCCGATCTTGTCGCTCAGCAGCTTGGTGAGCATGGGCATTACCAATGCCGACACGCTGCTCGCCTTTCCTGCATCCAGGCCCACTTCGCTGGTCAGCTTGCCTTGGAAGACGTTGCCGATGTTGCTGAGCAGGTTGTCCGCATTGATGTTGTTCTTGTCCGCGCTGAACAAGTTCAGCACATCGTCCATGCCGAAACCATCGCCCCCACCGACCACTTCCCTAACACTGGCGGCAGCGGCGTTGATGGAGCCGTTGGTCTGATGTTCATTTAGGCCGGCCTTCTGCATCAGTTGAGGACCGACTTGGCTTTTGAGCTGGTCGAGGATCTTGTCGAACATGGTGGTTGATTTAAGTGCACTTCCGACGAAGCACTTAGACTTCGTCACCCGTGCCTCGAAATCACCATCGATGACTTCAATTGAAACTGATCCGGTCGATCGCGAAGCGGCCACTGCCACAGAAGAACAAGGTGACGAACGCACCGAAGTATATCAACGCCAGTTCCATGTCGCCGAACGGGCCGGAACCGTTCGCAATGAAGGCTGCCACGCCCATGGCAATGACCAATGGAACCGTGCTCAGCCTGAGCCACAAACCGAGCATGACCAGCGCCGAACAGATCACTTCAGCGAACACGACCAATATCAACGACAGGGTGGAACCAAGTCCAATAGGGTCGCCGAACGAATCCATTTTGTCACTGAAGTGCATAAGCTTTCCCCAGCCATGGCCGTAGATCATGCCGCCGCCTGCAAGCACGCGCAACAGCAACAGACCGAAGTCGAGCGCTACGGGTTCGGAGTTCAGGAGCTTGCTCATATGGGTGACTTTGGCGCAAGGTTAGCGGAGCCGAATACGCTTGTATGGCAGGGCCAACGCTTGCTTATCAACGAGGCACCGTTCACGTGCACCTTTGCGCAACAGCCTGTTCCCATGCGCACTCGACTTGTCCTATTGTCCCTTCTGTTCGCCGGCACCACGTTCGCCCAAGTGCAACCGGTTGTTATGCTTGGGCCGGTTACCATGACCGAGGCAACGATCTGGGTGCAGTGCAAAACCGATTGCCAAGCGTTTGTGGCTTTCTCCGATACCAGTGACAGGAACGCCACGCCGCACACCGTCGAACGCGCCACGGCTTCCGATAGCGAAGCCAGTGTGATGGTGTTCCGTCTGAGCGGTCTTCAGCCAGGGCATACCTACCAATACAATGTCGTCACCAAGGATGTCGTGCCCGCCTCGACGCTCCAACCACGGCCGTATGAATTCACAACCCAACCGCTCTGGCAATGGCGCACCGACCCGCCCGAGTTCACCGTGGCCATGGGCAGTTGCAACTATGTGAACGAGGAAGCGCATGATCGCCCTGGCAAACCATATGGCGGCGACTATCAGATCTACAACAGCATTGCGGATAAAGGACCCGATGTCATGTTGTGGTTGGGTGACAACATCTATTTGCGCGAACCCGATTGGGACTCCCGTAGTGGAATGCTGCATCGCTACGAGCACACGCGGGCCATGCCGGAGATGCAGCGTTTGCTTACCAGTGCCAGCAACTACGCCATCTGGGACGACCACGATTTCGGCCCGAACGACGGTGACCGCAGCTTCGTCCATGCGGAAACGTCACGGGAACTGTTCCGCCTTTTTTGGCCGAACCCGACGCCCGAACAGCACGGTGTTGGAGGCGTCGGCACTCAATTCAGCTATGGCGATGTGGACTTCTTTCTGCTCGACGATAGAAGCTTCAGGACCCGTACCGATCTGAAGTCCGACTCGCTCACCATCCTCGGCAAGGCGCAGATCGACCGACTGATCGAAGGATTGAAAGCGAGCAAGGCACCCTTCAAAATGCTCGCCATTGGAGGACAGTTCCTGAGCACCGCGGCCGTGTTCGAGAACTACGCGAACTACGCTACTGAACGGGCTGCGATCATCGATCGTATCCAACGGGAAGGCATCAAGGGCGTGGTCTTTCTCACGGGCGATCGCCACTTCACGGAATTGAGCCGACTGGAGTTGCCGGATGGGAATGTGATCCACGACCTGACGGTTTCACCGCTCACCAGCACAGCCTACGACCCGAAGGAGGAAAACAAGCTGCGGGTGGAAGGAACGCGTGTTGGTCAGCGCAATTTCGCTACGCTCACGTTCAGCGGCAAGCGCAACGAACGCAGCATGTTGATCAATGTGTTCGATAGCGACGGCAAGCTCCTGTGGGAGCGTCGCATCGACCAGCCCAAGTAGTGTTCAGTAGTAATCCATCGGCTCCTCGCCTTTCCGGAACCGTGCGGAAACGCTCAAGCCGATCATGAAATACTGGATCGGTCCCTCGGTAACACCAATACGTTCGTTCGGAAGTGCTTCCAAGCAGAACTGTTCAGGCTTCAATAGGACATTGTCGTACTCGTAGCCGAGGGTAAGCCCGAACGCCAAGTTCTTCGTGGCCATGAGGTACATGCTGAACGTTGGGTTCAGGTACAACCCGTTGGCACGGTGCAGCCCGCAGCTATCGGTGCGGAACGCATACTGGCTCTGCCCCACCCGCATGGCCAATTCAATGAACGAGATCTCACCGGTGCGCACTTCCCATTGCAGCTTCCCGAAATAGGACCAGCGTTGCACGCCACCGGTACGAGGGGTGCCACCGAAGCTGCGCACGTCGAGGTCGAAGAAGGTCGCCCGCGTTCCCGCTCCGAGACCCAGACCCTTGTATACCGGGAATTGCGCGGTGAGGCCCATCTGCCCGATCATCTCGGTAAGGCTGCGCATCTGCGTGTTGTTCAACGCACTGGGCAGCACGAAATCCAATTGTGCGCTGGCGACCGGGAATTTGTCCTGCCGCTGATCGCCGCGCCGTTGAGCGTGGCACAGCGAGTTCAATAGGCACAAGCCCAACACTATACCAAGCCGACCGTTCATGCGGAACGCAGGATGAATTGGCGTTCGGTGCTTTGGCCCACGGAGGTCAAACGCAGGTAGTAAATGCCATCGTGCAAACCTTCCAACGGCAACTCCCATTGCTGCAGACCTGCCTTGTGGATCGCCCGAGGCCAGTCGTGCAATTGTTCCCAACGATCATTCAGTACCTGCGCTCCAAGTTCTTGGGCGTGGGGAAGCTTCAACGACAGGTGAAGCCGCGTGGGGTGATAGCCTACTTGGATACTCGTCAGTTCCGCGTGCCGCACGACAGGTACGTGCTTCATCAGGGTGTTGTACCTGAACCTTCTGTACAGGAGCCACAGCACCGTGGCCGATAATGTGATCAGCAGAACGATGCGCAAAACCCCGAGATCGATGTCCATGGTCATAGTATGATCACGCCCTGGATCTCAGAGGCCTTGTTGTACCGCTCAACGACTTCCTCGGCGCTCATCATCACTTCGCGCACGGTCAGGCTCAAATACTTGCCGCCTGCGCTGTACTTCCGCAGTATTTCGACTTCGGCAGGGAACAGAGCCGTAACGCTATCCAGCCTTTCGGTCTGCGGTTCGAAGATGAACTTGAACATGTACACGGATGGCCAGTCATGCACATCGTTCAAACGTTGCCGCAGGCGGTCCTTGGTTTCATCGTTGAGCATGTGCTGGATCCCGACGCATCGGGGGTGGTTACTTTGGCAAAAATAGCCGGTGTTCACCCGTGATCTCCGCTGTTCAATGAACCATTGTCGCACTGGCGTGTACAGACCTCCTGAAATGTTGAACCTACTCAATCATCGCCTGCTCTTTGCTTGCCTGTTGGCACTCAGCTCCGCGTGTGCATCAGCTCAAACGAGCACCGAGGAGAAGAAGCCTGAGGCGGCTTCCACGGCGCCGGCCCTGTACAACAGCTACCAAGGCAATTGGGACAGCCGCAGCTTGGGCTACAGTGGCGAGTTGTTGCTCAACGCCACCATCACCACTCCCGGAAATGCATTGGCCTGGGGTACCTACTTCCAGAACGAAAGGAATACCGCCCTCAGCTTGAACAACGGTTCTCTGAGCGCCAACGACAAGGAACGGCTGCAGACCATCGCCGACGATATGGACGAGGCGGTGCCTGGGTCCTTCGAGAGCGATATGGCGGAGTACTACTTGGAATTCCCCAAGCAAGAGAGTTTCGTAGCGCTCGACCGGGCGGAAAGCAAGGATGCCGCACGCACCGAACTCTGCGGTCCGAAGCTCTCGCAGGCTGTCATGGCCGACAATGCGCAGGGCATGACCACTTGGAGCATTGCCCTCAAGGATCGTGGAGGTCTCGCTCCTCCCCTGCTCGATGTGGCTGCTGACGTGCTGGCGAGCGTTGATCTTGACGCCGTGGTCCTCGCCAATGGCGAAATGGACACCTACCCGCTGTGGGTGGAGCAGCACGCGCTGGAACTGCGCACCGACGTGCTCGTGGTCCATCAAGCAGGCCTCATCGACGACGGATACCGATCATTGGTCTGGAAGAAGGCCCGGGCTGAAGGCGCAGTGCCAGCCGCTGAACCCGTTGGGTTTGTCAAGGCGTTGGCGGCGCATTCACCGAGGCCGGTGTATTTGGCACCGAGCTGCGATCGAGCGCTCTTGAACAGTCTTCGCAAGGATCTCTACCTCACCGGCCTGGCAATGCGCTATAGCACTGCACGGCTGGACAACCTGCCGAAGCTGAAAGCCGTTTGGCCCACACTTCGGAAGAACACACAGGCCGGGCCGTTGAGCCGCAACTATCTGTTGCCCGTGATCACGCTTCGCGATCACTACTTGGCCATCGGCGATGAGAAGAACTACTCCCTGCTCGATGCGGAACTCTTGCAACTGGCCAAGAGCACCGGCACCACCAACAGGCTGTACGAACTGGGTATTCTGAAGCACTGACCCTCATGGGCCTCTTCCGCACCGAATACGCCGCCCTAAGCGACGAGCGGCTCATGGAGCTGATCGTGCGCGGCGATGAACGTGCGTTCGGTGCGCTCTACGATCGATACCACCACAGGCTGTTGAATTACTTCCACCGCATGCTCTGGCACGATCGCGAACGGGCGCAGGACTTCCTCCAGGAACTCTTCACCAAGGTGGCGCGCAACCCGGCCAGCTACGATCCCGCCCGCCCCTTCACCACATGGTTGTTCAGCGTGGCGAACAACATGTGCAAGAACGAATACCGCAAGGAGGAAGTGCGGCGCGCTGCGGTGCCGCACCTGAAAGCGGAGAACGGGATCGTTGAAGCACGCGGCGGCGATGGAGTGGACAAGGACCGCTTCAACGTGCGGTTGAATGCTGAACTGGACAAGTTGGACCCAGACCACAAAGCCACCTTCACCATGCGCTACCACGAGGACATGGCGATCAAAGAGATCGCCGTGGTGTTCGGGATCAGCGAAGGCACGGTGAAGAGCAGGCTCTTCTACACATTGAAAAAACTTGCGGAACGATTGAAGGAATTCGACCCGCGCTCATTGCACGAACATGGAACGCCGAGAACAGTACGATCCTGAGGACATCGAAGCGCTGCTCATGGAGCGGCCCTTCCACGACCTCTTGCCCGAGGAGCGCGCCTTCGTGTTGCGGCACCTCAGCGGGCAGGACGAGTATGAATCAATGCGCGCCACGCTGAATGCGATGCGCAACTTGGATGATCAGCGCGCGCCGATCACGGCCGATCCCGCCGTGCGCGATAACGTGATGGCCGCGTTCCGAACGCAGCAACAACCGCAATGGCGGATCTGGCTCAACAGTGTCGGTGCGCTGTTCGTGCCAAAGGATGGTTTCACCATGTGGGCGTCGCTCCGCATTGCCGGTGCGGCGGCCATTTTTGGCCTGGGCATTTGGAGCGTGGTGCGGTTCAACACAATGGCGCCTTCAGAACTGGTCGCGGAAGTGCAGCACCTGGAGGAGCCTGGTAAACCTCCTACGGTCAATGAAGCTGTTGCAACAGAGACGGAGGCCACACCGGCCACCGATGCCCTCGAGGATGCGAACGGTCCACAAGTCGTTACGAATGGGCTCGCGGCCACGGATAAAGCCGTACGCGCCGAAGACCAGCAGTTTCGCTCGTCTGAGAAATTCAGGGACGCGGCTTTTGCGGATGCACAGCCTGCCCCTGCGGTCTCAGGGAGCGGATCCTTGAGCAACGCATCAGAGGACGTTGCCGCTGCTGAAGAAGAGAGCGACTTCGTTGTTTTCGACCCACGTACGGCAGCGGATAGCATCGGAGTCGTGTTCAAGCAGGACGTGGAGCAGGCTGAAGGCGTGCAGGCTGCGTCACGGCAGGAGACCGTGGTGCGCGAGATCGCTGCTACGCGCACGAAAGAGAACAAGCGCAAAGCCACCACAAAGACCGATGATGCCGCTGGGGCGGCGAAGGACAATACAAGTGCCATGGCGAACAGCCAAGCGCTGGACCAACGCTTGCTCAGCCTGCAGAATGCCGCTTGGTGATCCTACTGGACCAGGAACCGCTGCTCGATGCGGAAGTCGTGGGCTTCGACCGTAAGGGTCATCTCGCCCTTGGTCATTCCCTGCTTGTCGATACGACGCACCAATTCGTTCTTCAGCGCCTTGCCTTCTTCGATGTAAAACACCTTTCCATTCGCATCGCACACGGTGATCTTCACCTTGCCGATGCGCCGCTCGTGCAAGATGCTGATGTTGATCAGCGATGATGCGTGGGTGCATTCCACACGCACCGTTGCGCCTTCGGCCCCCCCTTCAACCGCATTAACAGGTGCGGAGACGAGCAGAAGAGCGGACAGAGCGAGCGCGGGGAACAGCAGGTTGCGGCTTACCATGGCGCCAAATCTAAGTCGAAGCCCCTGCCAGCGCCAGTGCCGGGAAATGTCGGACCCTTGGATCCCTGTGCGCCCCATCACGGGTGGGTACGCCTTACGTAGGGCCGAATGATGAGCCGTATGGTGTTCTTCCAGCTCATGAATTTCCACGCCCAGTTCATCAGCACCATGATCCGGTTGCGGTAGCTCACCAAGCTCATTACGTGCACGAAGATCCAGCCAAGCCATGCGATCAATCCCCCGAACCGGAGGTTCTTGACTTCCACCACAGCCTTGTATCGCCCGATGGTGGCCATGCTGCCCTTGTCGTAGTAGGTGAACGGCTTCATCTCCTCTCCCGCTTTGGCGGATATGAGGTTCTTCACGAGATGCTGCCCTTGCTGAATGGCGGCGGGAGCCACTTGCGGGTGTCCGTTGGGCCATGCGGCATCGGTGGTCATCAAGGCGATATCGCCGATCGCATAAACGTCCCGTTGGCCTTCTACCCGATTGAACGCATCGACCTTGAACCGCTGACTGCGCTCGTCCAGCGCAGCGCCCAATCCCTTCACGCTGCTGCCCTTGATCCCGGCCGCCCACATCAATGTATTGGTGTCCATGGTGCTACCATCGTTCAATGTGATGCGCTCACCATCGAATGATATCACCCGTGCTCCCAAGCGAATGTGCACGCCCATCTCCCCCAAGTACTGCTTGGCCCGGGCACTGTTATCCGGGTGGAAATTCTTAAGGACACGATCGCCGCTATCGATCAAATGGATCTGCATACGTTCGCTCAACACCTCCCTGTATTCGCGCTTCAGGATGGTCTTGCGGATCTCCGCCATGGCACCCGCCAGTTCAACACCGGTGGGGCCGCCACCCACGATAACGAAGTTGAGCTGCTTGCGCTGCGCTGCTTCGTCGTCCGAGTAGAGCGCTGCTTCGAAGTCCTGGAGGAAATCGCTACGGATGTCGAGGGCCTGCGCAATGCTCTTCAACTGCATGGCTTCGGCCTCGATGGCCGCGTTGCCGAAGAAGTTGGTGGTGCTACCCGTGGCCAGAATAAGGATGTCGTAGCCGAACGAACCGCGATCGGTATGCACGTGCTTGCCGGTCGGGTCGATACCTGTGACCGATGCCATGCGGAACACCACGTTGTCCATGGGCGCAACGGTGCGCCGGAACGGATGTGCGATGCTGTCGGCGCTGAGACTGGCCGTCGCCACTTGGTACAACAGCGGCTGGAAACAATGGTGGTTCTGCTTGTCGATCAGCAGCACTTTGAACGGCTTGTCGTTGAGCCGCTGTACAACTTCCAAGCCGCCAAAGCCTCCGCCGACCACGATCACCGTTGGATACGGAAGGCTATCGAACTCGGCGCGGGCTATGGACGTCATGATTTGATCGCTGGACGCGCCGAAGGTCGCGAATAGGCAACTTCGCGCCCATGTTGGAACAGGACACCATTTGTGCGCTGAGCACACCGCCGGGTGCCGGTGCCATTGCCGTGGTGCGTTTGAGCGGATCGGAGGCCGTGAACGTGCTGCGCCGAACCTCCGACTTAACGAAGAACATCGTTGCGCGCTCGGCCTATTTCTGCAAGTTGCGCGATGCGGAAGGCGATATCGACGAAGGCTTGGTCACATGGTTCAAGGGACCTGCATCGTACACCGGAGAGGATGTTGTGGAGATCGGTGTGCATGGATCGGCGTATGTGCAGCAGCGGCTGCTCTCTGCGTTGGTGACCAATGGCGCGCGCATGGCCAAGCCCGGTGAATTCACCTTCCGCGCCTTTCTGAATCGGAAGCTCGACCTGAGCCAAGCCGAAGCCGTGGCCGACCTGATCGCCAGCCAGAGCGCGGCCGCGCACAAACTCGCGTTGCAACAACTGCGCGGCGGTTACAGCGAGCGTATCGAAACGTTGCGCCAACAGCTCATCGACTTCAGTGCGCTCATTGAACTGGAACTCGACTTCAGCGAGGAGGATGTGGAGTTCGCCAAGCGCGACGACCTGCTGGCCCTCATCAACCAATTGATCGCGATCTGCGGCGAACTCATCAACAGTTTCCGCTACGGCAATGCAGTGAAACAAGGTGTTCCGGTCGCCATTATCGGCGCGCCGAACAGTGGTAAGAGCACATTGCTCAATGCGTTACTGCAAGAGGACCGCGCCATCGTGAGCGAGATCCCCGGCACCACGCGCGACACAGTGGAGGAAACGATCACCCTCGGTGGCGTGCTGTTCCGTTTCATCGATACCGCTGGTATCCGCGAGACGGGCGATACGATAGAAAAGCTGGGTATCGAACGCAGCTACAAGAAGGCGCAGGAGGCCAACATTGTTGTGTTGCTCGGCGATGCCTCGGTGATGAACGAGGCAGCGTTCCGCACACAGGCCGAGATGTTCCGCGAGCGGATAGGCAATGGCCCCCAACTCA
>Ga0138256_10004914_pt1 | contig 14181 bp, 14 predicted proteins | sample KNB2016incub_MG_FD_105486 | JGI IMG/M metagenome (GOLD analysis project Ga0138256, IMG submission 105486) | Active sludge microbial communities from wastewater in Klosterneuburg, Austria - KNB2014incub_MG | ecosystem: Engineered > WWTP > Activated sludge > Unclassified | place: Austria...
CACCCGCTCGTGCGCGCCGCGCACCATCATCGCAACGACGGTCGAGGAGTCGACGCCGCCCGACAGGAAGGCCCCGAGCGGAACGTCGGCGAGCAGCTGGCTGCGCACCGCTTGCAGCAGCAGGGCCTCCAACCGGTCCGTCGCCTCCGTGTCGGTCCACACAGCGGTCTCGGTCCGACTGGCCAGCCCGTGTCGTGCCGCTTCGTCGATGCGCCACCAGCGACCGTGCTCGTCCGCACGACCGGCCGCACAGCGCACCCAGGCACCGGGCTCGAGCTTGCGCACACCACGGTAGATCGACCACGGCGCAGGCACCGCGGAATGCCGCAGGTACAGCGTCAGCGCGTCGCGGTCGATGTCACCGCGCCACTCCGGGTGGACACGCAGCGCCTTCAACTCGGAGCCGAAGACCATGTCGCCGTTGGGAAGATGTCCCCAGTACAGGGGCTTTTCGCCCATGCGGTCTCGGACCAGCGTCAGGCTGTGCGTCTCGCAGTCCCAGACCGCGATCGCGAACATCCCCACCAGGCGCGGCAAGGCCTCGACGACACCCCAGCGGCTGAAGGCGGCGAGCAGGGTCTCGGTGTCGGAATGTCCCCGCCACGGCAGGGGTCCGAGCAAGGAGCGCAGTTCCAGATGGTTGTAGATCTCGCCGTTGTAGGCGACGACGTAGCGCCCGCAGTGCGACACCATCGGCTGTGCGCCCTGGGGCGACAGGTCGACGATGGCGAGCCGGCGATGACCGAGGGCGACGCGCTGGGCGGCGTCGACCCACTGGCCGCCATGGTCCGGGCCACGGTGGGCAATCGCGTCGGCCATGCGCCGGACCTGGTCGCGCATGGCCTCCGCGGATTGTGGCGAAGTGCCTATGAAGCCGGTGATGCCGCACATGGGAGGGGTGTGATCGTCGGTGGTGGCGAGCCCTGGCTTGGGCGCCCTTCAGCGCCTTGCGCCCAGCTCTTGCAGCCAAGCCGCCAGCTTTGGGGCCGCCACCTGAAGGCTATACCGCGACTCGACGAGCGCTCGCCCTTGCGCACCCAGCCGGCGGCGAAGGGCGGCGTCGTCCGCCAGGCACGTCAAGGCCTGTACCCACTCTGCGTCGGTGGCAGCCAGAAAGCCGTTCTGGCCGGGTTGCACGATCTTCGTATTGACACCCACGGGAGAGGCCACCACCGGGACGCCGCAAGCCAGGTATTGAACGAGTTTGTAGCCGCACTTGCCGCGCTCCCAGGGGGAATCGGGCAGCGGCATCACGCCCACGTCGAGCTCGGCGATCGCCTGCACTTCCCCGGCTTCGGTCCAGGGCACGTGCTCGGTCGGCACCCCGGGCAGGTCGAGCGTGGCACCGATCAAGCGCAGCACGATGCGACGCTGGGTTGCCAGTGCTGCCAACGGTGCGGCAAGCAGGCGCATGTAATCGATGGTTGCGGGCGAACCGATCCAGCCGATGCGAAGCGGACCGTCCACCTCAGACGGGCGCGCGGCGACGGCATAGCGCTGAAGGTCCACCACCGTCGGCAGCACCTCGACGCGCGGCGCCCCAGCCTGCCGCGCCCGCTGAGCCAGGTAGTCGTTGCCGGCCACCACCAGTGCGGCGGCCCGCATCAGGCGGTCGATCTTGCCGCCGAAAAGCGCGCGCGCCACGCCCGATCGGTGCAGGTCATAGCTGTGGAAGACGGCGTCGTCGTAGTCCAGCACCACGGGGCGCCGTCCCCAGGCCAGGCGCTCCAGCCAGGCGGGAGCCCAAGGCCAGAGTTCCTTCTCGATCCACACGACGTCCGCCGAGTCGCGCCGTGCGAGCACAACGGCAGCGCGCCCTGCGTAGGCGCGCGCAATGGCAACGGGTGTCGGACGCCCGGCGTACTTGCGGCGCAGGTACTCGTCGTCCAGTAACGGGCTGACATCGATGTCCAGTCCGAGGCGCCTCAGCTCCGGCAGGAACTGCAGCCATCGGATGCGGGAGGAGGCGCCGAGGGCAGCGTACCGCGGATAGGCCATGACCCTCATCGCCATCGTCGTGCACGCCACAGCGCCGGCAGGTCGCGGTAGACCAGCGCGAAACCGCGCCACGTGAAGCGCAGGACTTGCCAGGACCGCCGCAGCAGCGCCCGGACCGTGCGTGCAAGCGGCTCGCAGACCAGCGTCGTGGCGGCGTGGGTCCAGGCTTGCCAGGCCGGCAGACGCTTGAATCCGTAGAGCAGGCGGCTACGCGTCGCATAGAACAGGCGCTCGGCCTTCACCTGACGGGACACGCCGCCGCCCAGGTGAAAGGACGGCGGCGAGGCGACAAAGCGGGTGAGCAGCCCCATGCGGCGAGCCCTCAGCGAGAGGTCCAGATCCTCGAGGTAGACGAAGAAGCGTTCGTCGAACCCGCCCAGGGCCTGGAAGGTGGCCGCGCGAATCATTTAGAAAGCCCCGATCACGTGATCCACGGTGCGATCCGAACGATGGTCCCACTCGACCATCCGGCTGTCCGCCAGGCGAGGCCAGATTGACTCGGCTCACCGATATATGCTGCAGCAACCAGACCGAGGTCTGCCGCTGCCGTCAAGCGCATTCATGGATCGCCCCGATCACGCGGTCGGCGTCCTGCAGTGTCATCGTCGGCCCCATCGGCAAGCTGAGTACCTGTTGGTGCAAGGTCTCGGTGATCGGCAGCGTGCCTGCCGGCAGGTTCAAATGGGCATAGGCAGGCTGCAGGTGCGGCGGCACGGGGTAGTGGATCATGGTCGCGATGCCTCGCGCCGCCAGCTCGGACGCGAGAGCATCCCGCCGCGGGTGGCGGATCACGAACAGGTGCCATACGCTGGCGCAACGGGCGCTCACCTCGAGCGGCCGGACCGGCGCCCCGGACAAGCCGTCCAGGTATCGGCGGGCGATGAGCGCGCGTCGCCCGTTCTCGGCGTCCAGGTGGGGTAGCTTCGCCCGCAGCAGCGCCGCCTGCAGTTCGTCCAGGCGCGAGTTGTAGCCGATGACCTCGTTGTGGTACTTCCGGCGCGAGCCATAGTTTCGCAGCAGCCGTACCCGGTCGGCCAAGCCGGCGTCGTTGGTGGTGATGGCGCCGGCGTCGCCCAGCGCACCGAGATTCTTGCCAGGGTAGAAGCTCCAGGCCACGATGTCGCCGTGGGCGCCGAGTCGACGGCCCGCGTAGGTGGCGCCGTGGGCCTGGGCGGCGTCTTCCAACACCTTCAGACCGTGCGCCGCGGCAAACGCCAGGATCGGCTCCAGGTCGGCGGGCTGGCCGTACAGGTGCACGGGCAGGACGGCACGTGTGCGAGGCGTGAGCGCAGCGGCGAGCCGATGGGGGTCGAGGTTGGCCGTATTGGGCAAGGGCTCGACCGGGACCGGTGTCGCGCCGACTTGACTCACGGCAAGCCAGGTTGCAATGTAGGTATTGGCAGGCACCAGGACTTCGTCGCCGGGGCCGATGTCGAGCGCCCGCAATGCCAGCACCAGTGCATCCAGACCATTCGCAACGCCCACGCACTCGCGCGCACCACAGTAGGCCGCGTACTCCTCTTCGAAGTGCCGGACTTCCTCGCCGAGGATGTACCAGCCCGAATCCAGTACCCGCTCGAAGGCCGAGCGCAGCGCGTCGGCATGCAGCTGCTGAATGGCCTTGAGATCAAGAAACGGAAGGTTGCTCATCTGCGTCGCTCGGCAAGCCGCCGGTCCCGCCGGTGATGCGGCGCGGTCGCTTCCAGTCCGGAAAGGTCATGCAGCGGCCTTGGCACGCAGGAAGTCGTCGTAGTCCCGAATGTAGTCATCCGCATCGTAGTGGTGGGACGCGAACACCAGCAATTCGGCGTCGCTGGAATACTGATACTGGATGCCCCAGATCATCGGCGGCAGATACAGGCCGGTGTCGAGTGAATCCAGACGAACCTCGACACGACGCTGCCCGTCGTCTGCGACCACCGTGCAGCTGCCGCGCACGCAGACCAGGAATTGATGGCATTGCCGGTGCGCATGTTCGCCCCTCGTCTCGCGACTCGGCACGCCGAAGACGATGAAGTAGCGCAGCGGAGTGAAGGGGATCTGCCGCTGGAACTCGCCCACCGTGAGGCTGCCGCGCAGGTCCGGCACCACGTCCATGCGGTGCAAGGTGACGCCATCGACCGCGGTCTTCTGCACGGGCTCCGTGCTGCGCCCCAGCGCTGGTGTCGCGAACGTGCTCCGGCTGTGAACCGTGTTCACATAGCCCACGATCGTTGCCGGGTTGCCTTCGACGATGGCCCCATGCGGCACCGAACGCGTCACGACGGCACCTGGTCGCACGACGACGCCGGCAGCGAGCACGACGTCGGGATAGATCACGGCGTTCGCACCGATGCGGACGCGTGCACAAGCGCGGCCGACGCGGCAGGTCGACCCCTCGTCCGGCTCCACGAAGACGACGTTCGGTCCGACGTGTACCTCGTCGCCGAGCTCGCAATCAGCGGGCACGACCGCACCCGAGTCGATGCGGCAATCGCATCCGATGCGTGCTTGCGGTGAAATGCTGGCCAGCGGATGGGCCGCTGCCGGCAGACGGTGCGGCGAGGACATGGTGGGCGAGCGGATGAGTCAGTGGACCAAGATCGAAGCGAATGCCGATCTCACGATGGCTCCTGATTGATTATCCGACATTGCCTGGGCCCGTTCGAGACCCTGACCCCGCGTGGGGCGGCGCGGTGCAAAGCGCGCTGTGGGTGTGCGCTGGCGATGGTGAGCAACTCGAAGGACGGCGCATCAGGGCCGGCGCCGGGGCTGCCGCAGGCATTGCGCACCAGGGTGGCCAACTCCGCCATGGACGTGTTCACGGGGTACGCCATGGAGATGGCTCAGGACGCGGGCGCCGAATTGGCGATGAAGGCGTGCACGGCCGGGTGCATGAAGTCCCAGAGGTCCACGCCTTGGCACAGGAAGGTCTCGTGAACGTTGAAACCGCGTGCCAGGAATTGTTCTGTTCACGGCTTCTCAGCGCACGGCCGCTAACCAGGGACGATAATCACCACTGTGTCACTTCGCCAAGAGTTCGCTCGCGAACTCCCCAGCCATGCAGCCAACTTCCGAGATATCGAAGAACATCGAGAGCTACGTCACCGACGTCTACCTCAACACGGCACTGGTGCAGAACAACCGGGTTGAGGACATGATGGATATCTGCTCGCTGGAGCTGTTGCTAGAAATGGCGCAGTTGGTCAAGTGCCCCGAACCCATCTTGGAAATGGGGTACGGCACCGGGCTGATGCTCCATGAACTTATCCGGCGTCATGGCTTGCGGATTGACCTCGTCGAGGGCTCTTCAGCGCTTTGTGAACAAGCCCGTCGCCTGTATGGCAGCACCGGCATGGAGGTCTTCCACAGCTACTTCGAGACCTTCACCTGCGAAAAGAAGTATGACAACATCTTGGCCATGCATGTGCTTGAGCACGTCGACGATCCAGTCCGAGTGCTGCGGCAGATGACACTGGCCTTGAACCCCGGCGGGCGAGTCATTGTGCTCGTGCCCAATGCACACTCTCTGCACCGCCGACTGGCTGTTCACATGAAGCTGCAGGACTCGCTTCACACCCTGTCTCCCCGTGATCATTTAGTTGGTCATCAACGTGTGTTCGATCCGAGCGGCCTTCACGACTGTGCCGTTGACGCGGGCCTGGCGGTGGAGCGCGACTTCGGCTTCGGACTTAAGACGCTGCCCTATTCCATGATGGAGGGCTGGAGCGACGAGCTGATCCGAGCATGCGTACAGGTTTCGCCCGAAGTTCCTTCGGCGCTTCTGGGCAATATCGGCCTAATTGCCAGAAAGCCTGTCTGAAACCGGCTCGCCGGAGCAGAGTCCGGCGTCCATTTCAGGTCCTGATTAGAAACCTGCCTCAGCCAGGCTCATCTCCTGTCCCATCGCGCCACCTGGCTGTTGCCGACCAAGGGGACACTTCTACTTGGGCACAGGGGACATTACCGTCTTGGGGCCACAGCATGGACCGGGCCGCGGGCGTGCGGCGTACACTCCGCTGACGCGTCTTGCATCAGAGCACTCGGCCGGCGCGCTCCCACTGAAGCCAACCGATGACCGTCGCAAACTACAGTCAATTGCGCACAGACAAGATCCGCCCGCTGGCGGAACTACTGCCGCTGGACACGCCGCTATCGATGATGGTGGACCCGAGCAACGTCTGCAACTTCAAGTGCGTGTTCTGCCCCACCGGGGATCACGATGCGCTGGCCCGTGTGCAGCGCCCGGTGGGCATGATGACGTTGGAGTTGTTTCGCAAGATCGTCGACGACCTTGCGGCCTTTCCGCAGCCGCTGCAGGTGCTGCACCTGTACAAGGACGGCGAACCGCTGGTCAACAAGCAGCTCGAGGCCATGGTGGCCTGCGCAAAAGCCAGCGGCCGCGTGAAGCGCGTGGAGCTCACGACCAACGGCTCGCTGCTGACCCCGCAGCGTGCCGAAGGGCTGATCCGCGCCGGGCTGGATGGGCTGCGCGTGTCGATCTACGCGCTGGACGACGCCGGCTACCGCGATGTCGCGCAGACGCGCACGCGCTTCGAGACCATCCGCCATCATGTGCAGGAACTGCACAGGCTGAAGCTGGCGCTGCGACCTGACTTTCACATCCACGTGAAGACCATCGACACCGGCTTTACCGAATCGCAGCGCGCCTACTTCCACGATACCTTTCGGCCCATCGCCGACACGGTCTTCATCGACAGCCTGGTGAAGTGGTATGAGTCCGAAGTGCGCGACATCTCGGGCATGCTGAAGCCGGAGCTGAACCTGTACGGCCAGAAGGCGCAGCCGCGCCGCGTCTGTGCCGAGCCTTTCATGAAACTGGTGGTCAACTTCAACGGCGCGGTGTCGGTGTGCTGCGTGGACTGGTCGCTCGGCACGGTGGTGGGAGACGTGTCGCGTGAGCCGCTGAGGGACATCTGGCTCGGCGAACCGCTGCGTACGATGCGCCTGGCGCAGTTGCGCGGCTGCCGCGAGGACTACGAGGCCTGCCGCAACTGCCAATACCCCAAGAGCCTGCCGGCGGTTGCTAACCTCGATGCCGAGGTCGGGCGGCTGCTGGCGGCTTACGAGCCGGCCGCGGCGGCGGCGGGCTGAGCACGATTCCTCAGCCGGCGTGCGACAGGTGCTGCAGCCAGTCGGCCAGCCGCTCGGCCACCTTGTCCAAGCTGTAGTGCTCCACGGTCCGCGCGCGCCCCGCCGCAGCCATGCAACGGCGCCGGGCCGCGTCGGCCGCGAGTTAGCCATTCAGCTCCGGCTCGACCCTCTCGCGGTTCACGCCCACCGGCGATGCGACCACCGGCACGCCGCAGGCCGTGTACTGCACCAGCGTGTAGCCGCACTTTCCGCGCTCCCAGGGCGAGTCGGGCAGGGGCATGATGCCGACATCGACGCGGGCGATCTCCCCGGCTTCGCCGGTCTCGTTCCAGGCGACGGTCTCGGTGTGAATACCCGGCAACTGCAGCGGCGCGGCGAGAGTGCGCACAAAATGCATGGCCGTCATCGTGCTGATCCAGCCTATGCGCAGCGGCCGTGGGTCGTCCGGCGTGTGCAGCTCTTCAGTCTGCGGGCCAGCATTACGCGGCACATAACACGCAATGTCGACGACCGTGGGCGGGATCTCGAGCCAGCGGGCGCCGGCCTGCTGCGCGCGTGCGGCGAGGTGGGCGTTTCCGGCCACCACCAGCGCAGCGGATCACATCAGGCAGTCGATCTTGCGTGCAGCCGCCGTCGTAGCCCGCTGCCTTGATCTCGGCGTCCATGCTCGATGCGCGTTATTCAGACCATCCCTAGTGCATTTTCGACGACGTCGTCTCACCGTCCCCGATCCGACCAAAACGGGCGTCCACGAACGCTGGAATACGCATCGACACGTTCCATGACCGAGCTCCAGCCGCCGCTTGTCACGGTCATCACGGTGTCCTTTAATCACGCCGATTATGTCGCCGAGAGCCTGCGGAGTGTCATTGCGCAGGATTATGAAGCCATAGAGTACGTGGTGATCGACGATGGATCCACTGATTCATCTGCGCAGATTATTGAGTCGTTTCGGGATATCTGTGCTCGTCGCTTCAGGCACTTCGTGTTCGTGCAACAGCTCAACGCTGGAAGCGTCGCAACACTGAATCGGGCCCTATCGCTGGCTCGAGGTGAGTATTTGTTCTTCCTGGCTTCGGACGACGTTGCGGAGTCGCATGCGATCTCCCGGTTGGTGGACGTGCTGAAGAGCGATCCGAACACCAGCCTGGTTGCGCCGGATAACTCGCTCATCGATGCCACTGGCCGGCCCTGTTCTTGGACGTCGGATCGGCGTGCGACGTATGAAAGCAAGAGTGCAGCCTACTCGAGCTTTGCCGACTACCTGCGCAAGACAACGGCGCCCTACGATTTTGATGGAGATTGGTTTGGCAGTTATGAGGCGCTGATTCAAGGTAATCATGTCCCCAACGGCACATTGGTTCGTCGGTCGGCCATCGAGAAGGTCGGCCGATTTTCGTCAGCGGCGCCATTAGAAGATTACTATATGCTTCTCCAGCTCGCCAAATTCTCGCGTCTGCGTTTCTGGCCAGAACCGCTACTTCGGTACCGCTGGCATGATCGTAATACGGTCAAGAGCACCGCACACATGCTGAGAATGACGATTCAAACCGTCGCGCTCGAAAAGGAGTATTGCAGATCGCACGGGCACCTGTGTACCTGGTACGCACGCCAATCGCGTCGAGTGCTGGAATTGATGCTTGTTTCGCCGGAAAGCGCCCTGTCGATGGGCTCGGATGCCGTCCGCAACTTGGCAGTTGGATTGCCGTGTCTCGTGGTTCAAACTTTGCATCGAAAGATCTTGGGGTCGTTCTCTCGTCGTCGGCGTGAAAAGGTTTGAATTCCAGCAGGACTTGATTGGGCGCAGTACAAGCGAGTGAGGAGCGGGTACCGCGGGGCGGTTGATCGTCTGCGCGCGCGGGGCATGCTGTGTTTGATATCTTGATGCTTTGCCGCATGATACGGCGTCACCTTCGAGGGGCGCCTCAGCGACCTGTCAGACCTAGCCATTTCCTGAACTTCTCTCTGGGGCCTTGCATGGTTTGGTATGTATTTATCAAATACACGCACTTCTCATCTTCATGATCCACGATGGCGCCGAAGCGTTTGTGAAACCTGATAACACTCTGATTTTCCTTTACAACCTGTAACAGTATTTTCTCGTACCCTAGCTGATCAAAACAGAGATCGTAAAGCAATAGAACGGTTTCGACTGCGATGTGATGTGGATACCCGGGTGCGATGATCCAGCTACCACCGGAAAATATATCTGCTTTTAAGTCGTAAAGTCGAATCAAACCAACCAAAGTATCATCATGCAACTGAATCATATAATAAAATTCTATGCCTTGTTTCTCTCGAAGTTTGTAGTCACGCATCCACTGTTCTTGTGCTTCAATACTCGTACTGGTAGAAGAAAGGAACTTTTGAGATTTTGCATAATTGCGTAGAGAAACAATGAACTGCGCGTCTTCCAACTCGACTAAACGCAGTTTGACATATTTTCCCCGCACAAGCTGCATGTCGGCTCTGTCTTGAAGAGTGCCGCGAGGACTGAGGAAGTAGTTTCTACAACATGCGCTACACATCAAAGCTTCTGATAACTTGGTGCCACACTTGCAAACATAGCCTTTGATTGTTGCAGGATTACCGTATACCAGTGCATACGGAGGAATATCCTTGGAGATCAGAGTGTTGGCTCCAATCATGGCATATCGACCAATCTTTCTTCCTGCCAAAACTGTTGAATTTGCTCCAATAGAACAACTGTTGCCTAAAATGGTCCTGGGAACGATCTTTCCATGATGCTTGGATCGCGGGTATTGATCGTTGACAAATGTGGCGTTTGGACCGATGAAAACGTCGTCCTGGATCTCGATGCCATCCCACAAATACACACCACACTTAATCGTTACCCGATCACCGAGTTTCACGTCGTTCTCGACGAAGCAGTGAGCATTGATATTGCAGTCACGGCCGACTTCTGCTCCTGGCAATACGACAGTATATTGCCAGATCCGGGTGCCTGCCCCAATCTTCTTTGATTGAATATCGTTATACATAATAATCTGTGACTTTTTCTAAATTGCCCCATTCACTGCGATCTTGACGGAAATTAATAAATAATTGCAGCCGAGACCTCTCGATCAATATTATTAGTTCTACATTCCTGGACCTTGCTGCGCTGCGAGAGTCAAGAATTCATGGGACGGCTGCGAAGACGGGAGCGTGTGGCGACTGTGGCGATCGCGTGCCGACGGTCGATGCAGCAGGGTTTCCGGCAATCCGGAAAGTGTGGCTGGCTGCACCGCGACCAAAGTCGGGCGACTCCACCGACGTTGCGGTACCCCGATCAGATCAGAAACCGAAAGTGCTCAATGCGCGTGGCGTTGCAGGCTCGCCTCGTCCCCCAATAATCGCGGCCCCGTACACAAAGTGAACGCTAACATGCGCGGTCCGCTTTCGTGAATCTGGCATCCAGTGTCGATCTCTGATGCCCGACGTTACGGACTCAGGTGTTGGTGGGGGATGCACCTGCGTACCGTGCGGCCACAGAGATCGACCGTTCGCGCGCAGCGGCGCCTCGACGGTCCGATGGAGCACCGCAGCAAGCCCTCCACCACGGGATTCATTCGAGACTCCATGGCGGCACAGAACGCGACGGAAGTCCCATCGCTCTCCGTTGCGCCAGGCCTGCAGACGAAGGCCGGATCGGCATCGCCACCCACTCCACGGCGAACATTCCAATAGACCACCAGTTGCCAGTCGCTCGCCGGCATGTTCCCGTTCGAGGTCCGGTGCCGGACCGCGAGCAGGCTTCAGCGGCGGGGATCCAGCGCGGCGCGGATTCGAGCAATCTGGGTACTGGTTTCGGGTTGCATGGCAGTCTGCCGCCAGGTGTGGCGGACCAGGACGAGCAGAATCAGCAGAACGAAAGCAATGACGGTTGCAATGGCGGCGGTCAGGGCACGCTTCGGTTTGCTCTTCCATTCAGGTTTTTGCGCTTTGTCGACCACCTGTATCAGGCCGCCGTCGCGGCTTTCGTCCAGTCGCGCCATTTCATATTGGCGAGCGAAGAGATCGAACAGTGCCTCCTCGTACTTGAATTCGCGGTACTTTCCGATGTAATCCGGGCCAGACTGCGGCTCGCCTGCCTGTTCGGCGCGACTCAGCTGATCGCGAAGCGCAGCCAGCGCCGCCTGTTGATTCTGGAATTCCGGAGCATTTTCGTTCAGGTAGCTGCGCATCGTCTGCAGTCGGACCTCGGCCGAGGTGACCTGGGCCTTCAGACGCGCGTAACTCTCCGCCGCCGCCTTGGGCTCGGCCTGCAGCGCGCCTTGCGTAAAGCCGCTGGCTTGCAGCGACTCCTGGGCCTTGGTCAACCTGTCCTTGCTGCGCTCCAGTTGCTGCTCGAAGAAGGCGCGGCGCTGTTGCGCTTCGGTCACGGCCAGCACGCTGGTCATTCGGCGCAGTTCGTCGATATGGCTGTTCGCCAGATCGGCGGCGCGTTGCGGATCCTCATCGTCAACTTCCACGGTGATCAGGCCGTCCTTCTTGCCCAGGATGATGCGCACGTTATCCCGCAACTCGTCGCGCGCTTGAAAGCGGAAATCGACCTCATAGATCTGCATCAACCCGTACTGGTCGATAAGTCGGTCCTGGACCGTCGTGCTTTGCATCAATGCCACGTACTGGTCGGCGGCGCTCTTGATGCCGCCGACCAAACCGGCCAGTGGGCCGAGTGAAGCCAAGGCAGAAGCAGCGGCAAGGCTTTGCTGCTGCTGTGGCGGTAGAAATGTGGTGCGGGCCGTGAACGTTGGTGCAATCACGTAGGTGATGCCCAGCGCCAGCAACCCAACGACCAATGGGCCAACGATCAGCAGCTTCAGATGCTCGGCCAGCATGACGGCCATGTCGAGCAGGCTGAGGTTCTCGCCAGCATCGAAGCCGCGTTGGTCACCAGTGCCGTCACTGTTCTCGGTCGCCACGTAACGGGTTTTCGTCATCCTTGATTGCGCTTCAATTGCCCAGCACCTGGATCGCCGCCACCCCCAGCGCGAACTGCGCCAGGAGCTGCGTCCAGTCCTTGGCGTGCTGCATCCAAGTGGTCTTGTCCATTTCCTCGGGCACGAAGATCGTGTCGCCGGGTTCGGCGGCCAAGCCTGCCAAGCCATTGTTGTTGAACCAGCCCGTGGACTGGCGGGCACTTACAACGCTGCCGTTGGCGCGGATGACGAACATGCTTCTCTCGTCGGCACCGGTCGTGGGGCCGCCGGCAAGGCGAAGGTACTGATCGATATCGCGGCCGCCGGTGAAGAGGTAACTGCCGCCATTGAACACGCTGCCAAAGACGCCAACCGTCGTGGCACGTGGCGGCACATGGATTCGGTCACCGTCTTCGAGTGCCAGGTCGGGCAGTTCACGGCCTTCAGGGGGCAACTGCAACACGACGCGACCGGTGGGCCGAACGGCTCGCAGGCTCGCCAGGAGGCGGGCGGTCGCCGCACTGCTCGCAGCCTGCGCCGCGGCTTCTTCGGTGTTGCTGGTGCGCCGGGTGGCCGTGGCGCGGGTGAATTCGGTTTCCAGGTCGCGCAGTGCGCGCTCGTAGTTGGCGAGCTGGTTCTTGCGCACGCTCTCCCGCGTGAACTCGGTGCCGAAGATGAAGGCCGCCGAGGTCAGGCCACCGGCCGCTTGGATCGCATCGGCGGTCGAGCTCTCCGGCGGCAACACGTACTCGCCCGGGCGCATGACCTCACCCTCGATGACCACGCGCTTGTTCTGTCGCTGCACCGGTTGATTTGCGTCGATGGCGCTGAAGGCGCGCAAGACGTCGCCATTCGCCAGCGCCATGTCGCCGTCGACGGGGAGGCCCAGTTGGCGGATGCGCAGACTGCTGCGGTCGTCGAGTCGTTCCAAGGACAATCGGCTGCGATCGGCCACAGCCGAGAACCCACCTGCCATCGCGACCAGGTCGGCCACCTTCTCACCTGGCTTGACCTCGAAAACTGCCGGATGATTGACACTTCCGATGAGCGCTACCTGGGGCCCCACGGGGCCGACATGCACCACGTCGCCGGCCTGAACCAGGTGATCGGCCGAACGATCTCCTCTTAGCAGCAAGTCGTACAGGTCGAAGCGCCCGACCAGAGTACTTCCACGCCTCAGTTCCACTTGTCGAAAGCTGCCCGCAGACGACGGACCACCGGCTTGCATCAACGCACTCACGACCGTGGACAGCGCACTCACGCTGTGGGTGCCGGGCTTCACGGCGAAACCGGTGACAAGCACGCGAATGCCGCGCAACTGCCCCATGGAAACGCTGAGCTGGAAATTCTTGAAAACTTGCGCGATCCGATGTTCCACCACGGCAGGAAGATCGGCATTGCGCACGCCGGCGACCTGGATCGATCCCACCCGTGGCACGCTGATGCGCCCGCTGCGGTCCACCAGAAGGCGCAGATCGGCGACCACCGAACCCCAAAGTGTGACGAGGATCTCGTCACCTGGCGCAACGACGTAGTCGCGCGGTACGAGTGGACTCAAGTCGGGGCTGCGACCTTCGAAGGGCACCCCAGAGCCCATGTCTGCGCTGCGCCGGTCGATGGCGCTGGTGATGACTTCCGCCCCGAAGCGGCGAATTCTCGGTACGTTGGGGCCGACTGGGCCAACGATCTGCTGCACGAAACGCTCGAATTCGCCCGCCACATAGGCATCTGTTTCATCGGGCTTCTCCATCGGTTGACGAGTCCGCGCGGTGGCCGCATCGGCGGGCTTGGACTCGCTGGTCCGTGCAGCGTCCGCCTGGCGCAGTTGGATGGCCCCATCCTGGGCAGGTTGGGGTCTTTGCGGATCGTCGAGCGTCGCGAATTGCGCAGTTGCCGTGCCAGCCAGCATCCAGAGAAGCAGCCCCGTGATCAAGCTGGAACATCCCCAGCGGCGCAAACATTTTGGAGTCATCGCGTTGCAGCGTAACGGTCGGTCGGGCGGCATCCAAGGTCTCGGAGCCCGGGACTTGCCATGGGCGAAGGCGACATCGCTCTGGTGGAAAAATCGATTCTACGCGGGCCCGCTGCAGCTTCTACCCGCACTTCGTCCAGTCGGCGCCGTCCAACCATGGTGGCGTCGCGGGACACCAGGGCTGAGCCACCA
>Ga0138256_10004915_pt1 | contig 14179 bp, 8 predicted proteins | sample KNB2016incub_MG_FD_105486 | JGI IMG/M metagenome (GOLD analysis project Ga0138256, IMG submission 105486) | Active sludge microbial communities from wastewater in Klosterneuburg, Austria - KNB2014incub_MG | ecosystem: Engineered > WWTP > Activated sludge > Unclassified | place: Austria...
CCCCTGAACCCATGGAGCGTTGATCCGCATCGCCGTGTGCGGCGCAACACGAAGCGAGGTCTTGTTGCAGCGCACTGATCTGGGCTTGTTGCGCGTCGTTGGCGGACTTCAACTCCTGGACCGCTCCGATGAGATAGGGGATGATGCCGGAGTAGTTCACCGCCTTGAAGGTCACCGCAGGCTCCACCTCCGCCCCGGCCGTATCAAGCACGGCAGGCCGGGTCACCGAACGAACCAGGTGAGGCATGACCTGTTCCACATCCTGGGCAATCAAGCCCGATTGCAGGGTGGAGGGCAGACCCAAGTGGTCAAACATGATGGTGTCGAAGTGGAACATCACCGGCTCCAGTTGCATGGTCGCAGCGAGCGCGTCCGTCACAGCGGCAACATCCGTCTTCAGCGCCTGGTCCGAACTGGCATAAACGCCGCTCGCGTACACGTTCCCCTCGAAGAACCCCGCCCAGGTGTTCGATGCCGCGCACCGGGCCCTTCCCCACACTCCGATGCACGCGTTCGCCACTCCTCCACCCTGGGACCAGGTGCCCTCCTCCTGTGCGTTGCCATAGACGCCGATGTTCTGGTCCGCGATGTGCGGAATGGTCACCGTGGTGTGCGCAAAGAGCCCGTAGTTGGCACGCGCATCCTGCGCCCACCCGCGAAAGGCCAGGTTGACCTCTGCGGCCGGTGTCGGTGAGAACGCATCCACGGCGATGTTCATGCCCTCGTCACCGATCACGTGGGCGAAGATGGCCTTGTCATCACCAAAGGGGTCAGGACTGCTTTCCACCACGTGCAGCTTCCATCGGGGGTTGAGGATGCCGATGCCTACATTATTCGTGTTGTCGGGGCAGCCCGGGTCGGGCACGAGCGACCAGGCCGTGATCACATCGCCCACGCCGTTCACGTCCCAGTCGCAGTCCTGCATCGTACTGATGTCGCGGTATTTGATCACGCCGTACTCCGGTGTGAACGAGTCGTCCACCACCAACACTTTTGTCATCGTATTGGCCGGTGGGTCGGTCGGCAACTGAGTGACACGGATCCGGCCGTTGAGCAAGTGAAGCCGGTCGACCGGGTTGAGGCCGGTTCCCTGAAAGTGGCCCAGGCCGAAGAAGACCTCGTTGCAGGACGTGGCCGGTGTGAAGCGCCCCGCCTCCAACCCATGGATACCAGCGGCCAGGGTGGTGCCCACATTGTCCCGCGTGAAGATGAACCGCAGCTGATCGGGGCCGTCCGGTTCGCCCAACAGGCCGTTGTCCGACCAAGCCAGGGTCAGATGATTCTGATCGTTCGCTTCGGCCTTCAACCCGAGATAGGCCTGGTCCGTTGTGTAGGTGATGTAGGTGCCTTGTTTCATCCAGGGCCGCCATCCACTGTCCTCATTGCTGCCTCCGTCCAGGTGCAACATGGCCTGGGGCTTGTCCACCGGCGTATTCGAGAAGGGTCCGATGCCCACGAAGCCGCTGAGGTCCACACCGGTGTAGCCGTTCACCGTTTGCCCGGTATACGTGGGCGACAGGGTGACTCGCCGGATGGCATCGGTGTACCAGTCGATCGGCTGGTTCAGATCATGCCGTACCATCAGCGGGATGTTGTTGTTCGGCATGGTGTTATCCCAACCCAGGAAATTGGTTGGGGCGAGAGCCACATTGCCGAGCACAGAGGTTTGTCCGATCACCTTACCAGTGATCAGCAGCAGCGCACCCAGGAACAGGTGCTTCAAGAAATTCTTCGTTCTCATGTCCCTTTCGTGTTTGTTGTTCACTGAAAGGACCGGAACGATGCGTTCACTCGGTCAATACGAACTTGTACGATTCCACTTGGCCACGATGCGCCATGCGCAATACGTATGCACCACGTGCAAATGATCCAACCTCCAGTACCCAGTCATCACTCGTGATCAGGCCCTGCCACAACATTCGCCCCACTGCATCCAGCACCTGCGCTTCAGCCCCTGCGCATCGGCCCACGATCAACTGGTCCTTCGCAGGATTGGGGAATAGCACAGGACCTGTTGCCAGCTGTTCGCCCACCCCCTGCCCCAGATCGCAGCCTTCCGGACTGGCCGATACACACACGGCATCCACCAAGGTGTACGCATAAGGATACCAGGGAAACACGGAGTTCGGGTCCGCGAAGTGCAGCGTATCCGTCAAGGCATTGCTGAAGAACTGCCCGATCATCACATACTGGTAGGCGCTGTCCGCCACGAAGCTGCCGCTCACCAAGGTCCAGCCCAGGGTATCCGCCAAGATCTGTGGATAAAGGATGTGCGCTTGGTTCGGTGGCACGGAGTAAGGATCGCCCACGTTCCACGGGGGGATAGCCATTGTGCTGAAGCGCATGCCCACCTTGTCGCTGGCCAACCAGATCTGCGGATACTCAGCATTGCCTCCGAATGCCGCATTCGCCCGGAAACTAGAGTAGTAGGTCTGCCCCACCACCAAGGGCTCCAGCAAAGGCGCCATGATCCATTCACGGTACTCGGCCGAACCATTCTGCCAATAGGTGAGCATACCCGCGCATGAGGCCCCTTCGAAAGGCTCCTGGTAAGTGACGAAATTCATGGGCAAGCCATTGACAGCACCATAAGGCAAGCAGCTTTGCAGGTAGTCGGGTGTTCCGCTGGTACTGTACCAATGGAGCGGGCCCTCTACACCGAAGTCCATGGTGGTGCAGGTATCCGCCTCTTCGAACCCAGAGTTGGGCACCAAGTTCTGGGCAGCAAGGGGCACGGCACATGGTACGAGGCACAACACAAACCCTGCGCAATGCATGGCTGGTATCAAGGACAAGCACCTGCTGCCCGTGGGTGCCATTGTTCGTTCGTATCGCCCGGGAGCATCGTCCCGGTCCTCTTCCGCTCCATTCAAGTCCTTGTCCGTCGCGGGGTGCGGCAAGGCATCCCGAAGATAGGGACCGGTCGGAGGCCGGTGGTCACTGCCGGTGATGCGATCCCGTTCTACCGGGCCAGGTGCCGTCCGACTCGGGGAGACTGCCACGGCGCCCAGCGCACCACCCATCGCGCATGCGCCTCGCAGTGACGGTGCGGAGATGATCGGTACCAGAACCGGTCATTTCCAACCCGTCATCGCGACGCTCCCGAAGGGGCGGAAGCGATCTCTTCGAAATAGGAACAGATCCCATTCCCAAGACCTGCCAGCCAAGGCAAACAATGCTCAACCCAACATCCATGCTCTTCAACGTGATGGACCCGAAGTGAGAACACCACCCGCCGTGCCCTCCTGAGCACATGCGCACATGGGCCCATGTGCACATGGATCCCCTCTGCCCGCGCTGCCGCACCTTTGCCCCATGCGCATCGCGGTGAACACCCGCCTGCTGCTCCGCGACAAGCTGGAGGGCATCGGCTGGTTCGCGCACGAGACGCTCTCGCGCATCGTGCGGGCCCACCCCGAGCACCGCTTCATCTTCCTCTTCGACCGCGCCTACGACCGGCGCTTCCTCTACGCGGACAATGTGGAGGCCGTGGTGCAGGGACCGCCCACCCGCCATCCCCTGCTCTACCGACTATGGTTCGACATGCTGCTGCCGCGCACCCTGCGCCGGGTGAAGGCCGATGCCTTCCTTTCGCCCGATGGCTACCTGGCCCTGCGAAGCGCCGTGCCCACGCTGGCGGTGATCCACGACCTGAACTTCGAGCACCATCCCGAGGACCTGCCCAGGGCCTACCGCGACTTCTACCGCGGCCAGTTCCCGCGCTATGCCCGCCACGCCACGCGCCTGGCCACGGTGAGCGACCATTCGCGGCAGGACATCGTGCGCACGTACGGCATCGCGGCGGACCGCATCGACGTGGTGTACAACGGCGTGGGCGCGGTGTTCCGTCCACTGTCGGCCGCTGAGCAGGAGCAGGCGCGCGAGGCGTTCTGCGGCGGCCACCCCTACCTGATCTGCATCGGCTCGCTGAACCCGCGCAAGAACATCGCGCGGCTGCTGCAGGCCTTCGACCGGCTGGTGGACCGCGGTGCCGGCGAGCTGCGGCTGCTGATCGTGGGTGAGCGCATGTGGTGGGACGGCCGCATGGAAGAGGCCTGGCAGGGCATGTGCCACCGCGACCGCGTGGTCTTCACCGGCCGGCTGGACCAGGAACGGCTGCACCGCGCGCTGGGCGGGGCGCTGGCGCTGGCCTTCGTGAGCTACTTCGAGGGCTTCGGCATCCCGGTGGCCGAGGCCATGCGCTGCGGGGTGCCCGTGGTGGCCGCGCGCGCCACCAGCCTGCCCGAGGTGGCCGGCGACGCGGCGCACTACTGCGACCCCTTCGACGTGGACGACATCGCCCGCGCGCTGCACGAGGTGGTCACCGATGCGGCGTTGCGCGAACGGCTGGGCCGCGCCGGCATCGCCCGCGCCACGCAGTTCACCTGGGAGCGTGCCGCCACGGACCTGTGGGCCTCGTTCGAACGCATGCTGAAGGCCGCGGGACGATGAGCCGCCTGGCCGCACAGCACACCCGCGGCCTGGTGGAGGCCGGCTGCGACGAGGCGGGGCGCGGCTGCCTGGCCGGTCCGGTGGTGGCCGCCGCGGTGATCCTGCCACCACGCGTGCGCATCCCCGGCCTCGACGACAGCAAGAAGCTGAGCGCCGCCCAACGCGAGGCCCTGCGCCCTGTGATCCTGGAAAAGGCCCTGGCCTGGGCCGTGGCCGAGGTGGGCCCCGCCGAGATCGACGCGGTGAACATCCTGCGCGCCTCCTTCCTGGCCATGCACCGCGCGATCGATGCGTTGCAGCAGCGGCCGCAGCACCTGCTGATCGATGGGGACCGCTTCATCCCCTACCCCGGCATCCGCCACACCTGCCTGGTGCAGGGCGACGGGCGCTTCCGCAGCATCGCGGCCGCCAGCATCCTGGCCAAGACGCACCGCGATGCACTGATGGAGGCGCTGCATGCCGCGCATCCCGCCTACGGCTGGGCGGAGAACAAGGGCTACCCCACGGCGGCCCACCGCATGGCCATCGCCGCGCACGGCCCCACCGTGTGGCACCGCCGCAGCTTCGCGCTGCTGCCCGCGCAGGGCGGGCTCTTCTAACACCACCGTGTGCAAACGGCACCAGCAATGGCGCGGAGCGAGGGCCGCATGAGGCCTTGCTTTGTGCGATGCGCCGCGCGGTGATCCTGCTGCTGTTGCTGGGCCTCACCGGCTTCGGGGCCTGGCAGCTGCTGCGCGGCCTCCGACCGGCCGCGCCCACCGCCGACCCCTGGCTGCTGCTCCCCGCCGGCACGCGCGCCGTGCTCGCCCTCCCGGACGCCACCACCGCCTGGGAGCGCTGGTCGCACGGAAGCGTGCTTGGCACGGCGCTGAAGGACCTGCCCACATTGAACGCCCTGGAACGGTTGTCCACCGCACTGGCCCCTGTGCGCGATCGACTGGCCGGCACACCGGTTCTGGCCGCCTGGGGCGATGGCGCCGATGGCACGGGTGAAGTGGTGGTGATCGCCACCCCGGTCCCGGACGCCCGCGAGGCATGGAGGACGCTGCTCGCACAACAGGGCACAGCCGGCGCGCCGGTGGCCCTTGCCGGCGAGGGCATGCCCGAAGGCTGGCACATGCTGGAGCATGGCGGGCTGCTGCTCTTCGGCCCCGACGCCGACCGCTTGCGCGCACTGGCCGCACGCGACGCCCGCGCCACCGCACCGGACAGCCTGCTGCGCGAAGCGCGCGCCACGCTGGGTACGCACGCCACCGCCCACCTCATGCTGCGCACAGGACCGGCCCCGTCCTGGGCCCGATCCACCCCATGGCGCGACCTCTTCCACGCGCTGCCCACGGAAGCCGGCTGGCTGGCCCTCGACCTGGAGCCACGCGCCGAAGGCCTGATCGCCGGGGGCGTGCACGTGCCCGCTGCGATCGATACCCATGGTCCTCCGGTGGACCCCCTGCCCATGCTGCGGGTGCTGCCCGCCCAGGTGCGCTGGTTCGAGCAGCTGAGCCTGCCGGAGGACAGCACCCTCATCAGCTGGCACGACGCCACCGTGGTGAAGGCCCGCGCCACAGGCCCCACCGGACCGCTGCACTGGACCGTGCTGCACGCCGACGACCCGATGGATGCGGCGCTGGCCGTGGGCGACCTGGCCGCAGGCAACGCCCTGCGCCGCGAGCACCGGGGCAAGTTGATGATGCAGGTGGACGGCCTGCGCGAGCTGGCCGCGCTGCCGGGGGACCGCGCTCCGTGGTGCGTGCTGCACGAGAACTGGTGCCTCCTGGCCTCGGACAGCGTGGCCGCCCGGCTGGCCGCGGATGCGCTTGTGGATGGATCGACCCTGGGCAACGACCTGACCGTGGCCGCTGAGCTCGGCGAATTGGCGGCACAGGCGCAACACACCTGGTGGTGCGACATGGGTGCGGGCGGCCTCGCCCTGCATCGCCGGTCCGCCGACAGCCTCGGCATCGCGCCGCCCTGGAGCGAACTGGGCACCCTCTTCGTTCAGCGGATGCGCACCGCCGGTGGCAGGGCCTACCTCAGCATCGCGGTACGCGCCGGCCGCATGCCGGCGAAGAGCGCACCCGAGTTGACCGCAGCAACAGTGGCCGGACCCGCTGCAGGCTCGGGGATCGCCTGGTCGCAGGCGGTGCGCAACCACGTGAACGGCACGCAGGAACTGTTGGTGCAGGACAGCACGGCCCTGCTGAGCCTGCGCACGCCCGGAGGGCGCCTACTGTGGCAGGTTCCCCTCGATGGCCCGCTGCTGGGACCTGTGTCGCAGGTGGACCGCTACCACAACGGCAAGCTCCAGTTGCTGGCGCTGACGGCCCGGACGCTCTACCTCATCGACCGGAACGGACGTGCTGTGGATGGCTTCCCCGTGAAGCTGGCCGCAGAGGCCTCCGCCCCGGTGGCCTGCTATGACTACGATGGCGATGGGCAACTGCGGATCCTCGTGCCCCTGGCCGACGGCCGCGTGCTGAACCTCGGTGCGGATGGACGCCCGGTGACCGGTTGGGCGGCCCCGCAGGCCGCGGCGACCATCACGAGCGCCGTGCATCATCTGCGGGTGCGGGGCAAGGACCACCTGGTCTACGCCGATGCCACGGGCACGCTGCACCACCTGGACCGGCGCGGTGCGCGCCGCAGCACGCCGAAGCTGAAGCTGCCCGCCGGCGCGGAGCTGGTGGCGGTGGTCACCGGAGCGACGGACGCACTGACGGTCGTGTGGCGCACCGCGGAAGAAGCCCTGCAGGAGGCGGCGCTGGACGGGAAGCCCCGACCGCTGGCCGCGATGGTGATCGCCACCGGGCAGGTGGTGGCCGGCAAGGTGCGGCGGGTGTGGTGGTGCACGGGCGACAGCGTGTTCGTGCGCGACCCGGGCGGCAAGCCGAAGGGAACCGCCGTGCCGGAGGCCATGGAGGCGGCCATGATGCTGCCGGTGCGCGACCGCGTGTGGTGGGCCGTGCGGCGCACGGGAGGCCGCTGGACCGTGATCGACGAGCGCGGGCTCGCGGTGGCCGAGGCGGTGGCGGGTGGCCCGGCACTGCTCACCGACCTGGAACCCGATGGTACGCCCGACCTGGTGGTGCTGCCTGCCGAAGGTCCACCGGAGGTGGTACGGCCCGGCCCGGGAACGATGGATGGTGGCGGCAAGGTCCGCACCCCCTAATTTCGCCCACTTTCCCGGTCCCGGTGAACCGGACCTTGAGCCCCCTTCGTCGTTGGATGCTGCGCACGGTGCTCCGCCGCGAGGTGGTCGCCCTGACGCGCCTGCTGGTGGTGGTGCTCACCATCCTGCTGGCCCTGCTGGAGCTGGGCTACCGCGGCGCGGCGCCCACCAGTGGCATGCGGCAGGAACTGCTCACGGGCCTGATGTTCGCTGCCGGCTTCGTGATGTTCGGGGCCATCCTGCGCACGCTGCTCAAGGGGCAGCGACCACGCAAGGCCGAGATCGCGTGGTTCCTGGTGTGGTGCAGCTTCTTCGCCGCACATCCGATCGGCCTGCCGGTGTGGGAGGGCGTGGGCCTGATGGGCAACCTGATCTTTCTGGGCCTGTTCGTCTTCATCGAGCTCAGCCGCCTGGAGCTGGGCGGCGGTTTCACGCTGAGCCCGGCGCTGCTGTTCACCTTCAGCTTCATCCTGCTGATCACCATCGGCACGGCCCTGTTCATGCTTCCGAATGCGGCCGTTCGTCCGCTCGGCCTCATCGAGGCCCTGTTCACCAGCACCAGCGCCGTGTGCGTCACCGGGCTGTCGGTGTTCGACATCGGCACCACGCTGACGCCAATGGGCCTGTGGATCCTGCTGCTGCTGGTGCAGTTGGGCGGCCTGGGTGTGATGACCTTCACAAGCTTCTTCGCCTTCTTCTTCAAGGGCAGCAACTCGCTGGAGGAGCAGCTCCGCATCCGCGACCTCAGCAACACCACGCTGGGCGGCGCGCGGCGCTTCATCGTGCAGGTCATCCTGTTCACCCTGGCGGTGGAGGCCATCGGGGCCGTGTTCATCTTCCAAGCGCTGCCCGATGACCAGTTCGCCGCCTTCAGCGACCGCCTCTTCTTCGCGGTGTTCCATGCGATCAGCGCCTTCAACAACGCAGGCTTCAGCACCTATACCAACGGGCTCTACGAACCCGTGATGCGCTACAACTACGCGCTGCAATGGGTGGTGGCGCTGATGATCGTGTTCGGCGGCCTGGGCTTCGGCATCATCTTCAACTTCACGAACTACCTGCGCTTCTGGGTGCGGGCGCGGGTGCGCAGGTGGACCCTGGGCGTGCCCTGCGAGCGCTATCCGCGGGTGGTGACGCTCAGCACCAAGCTGGTGCTCTTCACCACGGCGGGCCTGCTGCTGTTCGGCACCATCGCCTTCTGGGTCTTCGAACGCGACAACGCGCTGCGCGAGCATTCCGGCTGGTTCGGACAGCTCACCACCAGCTTCTTCGGCAGCGTCACCCCGCGAACGGCCGGCTTCAACTCGGTGAACTACGGGACGCTCACCGTGCCCACACTGATGATCACCATCCTGCTGATGTACATCGGGGCCAGCCCGGGCAGCACGGGCGGCGGCATCAAGACGAGCACGGCCGCAGTGGCCCTGTTCAACATCTTCAGCACGGGCCGCGGGCGCGAACGGGTCGAGACCGGCGGTCGCGAGATCGGCGTGATGACGGTGCGCCGGGCCTTCGCCACCATCGTGCTCTCGCTCATCTTCCTGGGGGTGTCCATCACGGTGGTGGCCTCGCTGGAAAAGGACCACGGCCTGCTGCCCATCGCCTTCGAGTGCTTCAGCGCCTTCGGCACGGTGGGCCTCACCATGGGCATCACCGCCGAGCTGGACGACGCCGCGCGCGTGGCCCTCACCCTGGTGATGTTCGTCGGCCGTGTCAGCGCCCTCACCCTGCTCATCGGTGTGCTGAAGCAGGTGGAGGTGAGCAACTACCGCTACCCCAAGGAGGACATTCTGATCAACTGAACCCAACGCCCGCGCCGGGCTACGGCGCACAACGGATGAAGATCGCAGTCTTCGGCCTCGGCAACTTCGGCAAGAACCTGGCGGTGAAGCTCACCCAGCTGGGCCACGAGGTGATCGCCATCGACCACACCATGGAGAAGGTGGAGAGCCTCAAGAACGACGTGAGCTTCGCGGTGTGCCTGGAGAGCAACGACCCATTGGCGATGGACACCCTTCCGCTGGACGAGCTCGACGCCGCCGTGGTGGCCATCGGTGAGAACGAGGGCGCCAACATCATGACCACGGCGCTGCTGGTGAACCGGAAGGTGAAGCGCGTGATCAGCCGCGCCATCAACGACCTGCACGAGATGGTGCTCAACTCCATGGGCGTCACCGAGATCGTGCACCCCGAGGAGAAGGCGGCCGAGGGCCTGGCCCGCAAGCTGAACCTGCGGCGCCTGGTGGACCAGTTCGAGCTGCCCGGCGGCTTCATGATCGCCGAGGTGGTGGTGCCCGACCGCTACGTGGGGCAGCCCGTGGGCCAGATCAACGAACTGCGGCAGCGGCGCATCGGCCTGGTCACCGTGTTGCGCAAGGAGAGCGAGAAGGGCTTCCTGGGGCGCCGCTCCATCAAGCTCGGTGCGCTGGGGGTGGTGGACAACGACTTCGCGCCCGAGAAGGGCGACATCCTGGTGCTCTTCGGCACCAAGGAACAGATGGCCGCCTTCACCGGCGAGAACGAGTGAGCCCCGCCCCACCGCCCGACCTGGACCGTCCGGAGCGCATCGACGCCCTGGTGCTGGCCTTCTACGACCGGGTGCGGCCCGATCCGGTGCTCGCCCCGTGGTTCGCCGATGTGGACTGGCCCCATCACACCCCGCGCATCCAGGCTTTCTGGAAGGGACTGCTGCTGGGCGTGCAGGGCTACTCCGGCGAACCCATGAGCGCCCACATCGCGCTGCACCGACGCCTGCCGCTCAGCGGCGCCCAGTTCGACCGCTGGCTGGAGCTGTGGACCGCCACGGTGCGCGAGGGCTACGCCGGGACCAAGGCGGAGGAGGCCATCGCCCGCGCGACGAGCATCGCCGCCGTGATGAAGCACAAGGTGCTCAGCGCTTCGGCTTCCGCAGGGTGAGGCGGGTGCACGGCCGATCGGCCGACGCTGCGTCGTACCCGCGTATGATCCATGTTGTCGGAGGGGAGATCCCAGCGTATCGTGAGTTCCCGGTTGGGCTTCGTTGGCCCAAGCGGCGGTCCCGCGAGGAATAGCGGGCAGCTCGGACCCGCTTCCCTGGGTCCTATGCACCCATGCCGTGCGATCGAGGGCGCTGGCAGGCTTGGTCGGACGGCTGACATATGTATGGCCATACATATGTTGACCCAAGGCCGTTCACGGCCAGGTTCCACATACTCCCTTGTTCTTGAGCGTGTTATTCGTTTCTAAGGAACGCTCATGGTCGATATCATGACCTTCCAGGAGTGGTGGGGTCCGAGGTCGTCCGACCGACATCGCCGCCGCCAACCGGCGTGCCTTTCAACACACTTGAGACCCGCAACGCAGGAGGTCGGGAAGTATGTATGGCCATACATATGTTCAGAGGCCGTCCAGAAGCTCCGACCTCCTCACCACCGTTCCACCGTCCGGTTCCCACGCATTGACGACTGAGATCTCCGGACCCCTTGTTCCTTCCGTGAACAGTATCTCCGATCGGGGGCACCGCCACTTGACCGCCGTCGCGTCGTGCCGACCCGTTAGCAAGGCTGTCCGAGGGCCATCGCCGCGCATCCTCAGTTCCCGGTGGGCTTCAGCTGCCTTTGCCAGGGGCAGGAGGAGGCCATCGCCCGCGCGACGAGCATCGCCGCCGTGATGAAGCACAAGGTGCTCAGCGTTTAGCCTTCCGCAGGCTGAGGCGGGTGCCCGGCTTCACCGGCGCATCGGGCGCCAGACCGTTGTAGGCCGCCAGCTTGTCCAGCTTGATGGCGTACTGCTGGCTGATGCTCCAGAGCGACTCGCCGGCCATCACCGGATGGGTGGCCGGGTCCTTCACGCTGTTGCGCTTGGGCTGCAGGAAGATCACCTGCCCCTCCTCCAGCGCGGCGCCCTTGGGCAGGTCGTTCCAATGGGCCAGCATGCCGGGGATCTGCCCCAGCTCATCGGCCAGGCGTGCGAAGGTGTCGCCCTTGCGGGCGGTCACCATCTTGATGCGCCCGGCGAACCGTTCCACCGGCCGCGCGGCGCCGATGGTCACCGTCACCTCCTCCCCTTCGCTGCGCCGGGGCGGACGGCCACCCGACGCGTGAGGCGGTGCCGGTCTCGCGGCCTTCGCCGGCCGCTGGCCGCTGTCCAACTTATTCAGTTCATAGCGTTCGATGAGGTCGATGAGCTTCTGCGGGTAGCGCGGATCGGTGGCGTAGCCCGCCTTCTTGAGGCCATGGGCCCAGCCCTTGTAGTCGGTGGGCTTCAGGGTGAACAGGTCGGCGTAGCGCGGCCGCAGCAGGAAGCGGCTGTGGTCCTCGTAGCTGTCCGCCGCATCGCGGTACTTGCGGAAACAATCGTTCTTGCGATCGTCGTCGTGGTACACCTTGCCGCCGCGCCAATCGGGCGTGCACTTGATGCCGAAGTGGTTGTTGGCCTCCCGGGCCAGTTCGCTGTTGCCGTTGCCGCTCTCCAGCAGGCCCTGCGCCAGGGTGATGCTGGCCGGGATGCCGTGCTCCTTCATCTTGGCCACGGCCACCTGCTGCCATTGGGTGATGTACTCCTCGGCGGTGAGGCGGCGCTGCGGCGGCTGGCCTTGGGCCACCGCCGGCAGGACCGGCAGCGCCACGAGCAGCAGGGTTTTCAACAGATCCACGGTCCTCATGGGCCAACGGGGCGGTCCTCGCCAAGGGCCGAAACTACTGGGGCGCGGTGCGGTTGTTCACGATCCATCCACAGGACTGCCCACGGCCGATCGTGAATAGAACGGGGCGGATGATCACGTTCGCATAACCTTGTCCGATCTTCGCGCCATCACGATCGAACAAACTCGCGCATCAGACGTTACAGCACTGGGAAACAAGGGAATGGACGACAGCAGCCCCCAGCCCGAACGGTCAGCGCGCTTGGAGCGGCTCGGCCTGGAGCCCGGTGACTACTACTTCACCGAGGAGGGCTATCTCGTGTTCACCGAGCAGTACCACCGCAAGCGGGGGTATTGTTGCCAGAGCGGCTGCAGGCATTGCCCGTATGGGTTCCATGACAAGCAGGGCAAGGGGAAGGTGGGGTGAGGGTCGTGGGGCGGTCCGCTCCTGAGCGAGAAGCCCCGAACTTCGCCGACCCGCACCGGGATCAGCCATGTCCACCGCCACGACCAGCGACCTCGCCCCCTTCCAGCAGACCATCCGCGAAGGCATCCCCGATGTGCTTCCCCCCGCCCGCCCGCTCGACCCCGGTGTGAGCCACGCGCCCAAGCGCAAGGACATCCTTTCCGCCGAAGAGAAGAAGCTGGCCCTGCGCAACGCCCTGCGGTACTTCCACCCGAAGCACCACGCCACGCTGGCGCCCGAGTTCGCACAGGAACTGCAGGAGCACGGCCGCATCTACATGCACCGGCTGCGCCCCGAGCACCCCATGCACGCGCGGCCCATCGACCACTACCCCGCGAAGAGCCGGCAGGCCGCGGCCATCATGCTGATGATCCAGAACAACCTGGACCCGGCCGTGGCGCAGCATCCGCACGAACTGATCACCTACGGCGGCAACGGCGCGGTGTTCCAGAACTGGGCGCAGTACCGCCTGGTGATGCAGTACCTGAGCGAGATGACCGACGAGCAGACGCTGGTGATGTACAGCGGCCACCCGCTCGGCCTCTTCCCCAGCCACCCTGACGCCCCGCGCGTGGTGGTGACCAACGGGATGATGATCCCCAACTACAGCAAGCCGGATGATTGGGAGCGTTTCAACGCGCTGGGCGTGACGCAGTACGGCCAGATGACCGCCGGCAGCTACATGTACATCGGTCCGCAGGGCATTGTGCATGGCACCACCATCACCGTGCTCAATGCCTGCCGCATGATCAGGTCGTCGCCGGGCACCAAGGGCAAGCTCTTCGTCACCGCTGGTCTTGGCGGCATGAGCGGCGCCCAGCCCAAGGCCGGCAACATCGCTGGCGTGGTCACCATCTGCGCCGAGGTGAACGCCACCGCCGCCTACAAACGCCACAGCCAGGGCTGGGTGGACGAAGTGATCACCGACGTGGACGCGTGCATCGATGCCGCGCTTGCCTGGCAGAAGAAAGGTGAAGCCCACAGCATCGCCTACCTCGGCAATGTGGTGGACCTGTGGGAGCGCCTTGCCGCACGCAAGGTGCACGTGGACCTCGGCAGCGACCAGACCAGCTTGCACAACCCGTGGGCCGGTGGATACTACCCCGTGGGCCTCAGCTACGCCGAGAGCAATGCCCTCATGGTGCAGGACCCGGCCGCCTTCAAACAGCGCGTGCAGGAGACCCTGCGCCGCCACGTGACCGCCGTGAACACGCTCGCGGAGAACGGCATGTACTTCTTCGACTACGGCAACGCCTTCCTGCTGGAGAGCAAGCGCGCCGGAGCGGAGATCGGTGGCCTGCATGGAGAGGAGTTCCGCTACCCTAGTTACGTGGAGGACATCATGGGGCCCATGTGCTTCGACCACGGCTTCGGGCCGTTCCGGTGGGTGTGCACGAGCGGCGACCCGAAAGACCTGGCCACCAGCGACCGCATTGCCGGTGATGTGCTGGAAGGCATGCTGATGGAGGCCCCC
>Ga0138256_10004918_pt1 | contig 14176 bp, 14 predicted proteins | sample KNB2016incub_MG_FD_105486 | JGI IMG/M metagenome (GOLD analysis project Ga0138256, IMG submission 105486) | Active sludge microbial communities from wastewater in Klosterneuburg, Austria - KNB2014incub_MG | ecosystem: Engineered > WWTP > Activated sludge > Unclassified | place: Austria...
AAGATGCAGAATTTCGACGGCTTCTTCGCGAAAGGAAACTGTGAAATGACGCCCTTTTTCGTCAGCGTCACCATTTCGCCGGGCTTGATTTCGCGCACATAGTCCGCGCCGATAATATCAAGCTCGCAGCTCCCGTCGACTAGCACGTGCCCCTAGGCGAACTTGCCGAGAACCAGCAGGAGAATAACGTTAGGGTCGCGCAAGCCAATGACGGAATCTATCAGCAGGATCACTAGCGAATACGCGCCCTTGATTTGTGTCATCGCATCGATGATGCGGTCCTGCACCGTTTTTTTCTGCGACAGCGCCACGAGATGAACGATCACTTCGGTATCGCTCGTCGATTGAAAAATCGCGCCGCGCGAAACCAACTCTTTCTTGATCGTCATCGCATTCGTAAGGTTGCCGTTGTGCGCGACGGCAAAACCGCCAAAATCCATGTCGACATGCAGCGGCTGAACGTTTCGAAGATGCGTTTCGCCCGTGGTGGCGTAACGGTTATGGCCAATGCCGGATTTTCCCTTCAGGGATTCAATGGTTTTCTTGTCGCCGAACGTGTCGTCGACAAGGCCGAGCGCGCGTTTGATATAAAATTGATTATCATCGACGGTGACTATGCCACACGCTTCCTGGCCACGGTGCTGAAGCGCGTGAAGCCCGAGTGCTACGTGTGCCGACGCGTCGTCATGATTATAGATGCCGAAAATTCCGCATTCATCGTGAAGTTTATCGTCATCAAACGGCGTCGCCATTATTCGTTCGGTTCCTCATCTGCCGGATCTGCAGGACGCCGCTCCTGACCGCTCGGCCTGTTTTCAAAAAGCTGGTCCATTTCGTCGCGAAATTCATTCGTATAGCCTTCAGTGCCGCTTTCCGAAGGCGGCAGCTCTTCCTCGCGCGGTGCGCCGCCCTTGAGAATATCCATCTGCTGTAATTTCTCACGCGTACCGGCGCTCTCCTTAATCGTCTCAGCGTCTTCCTTGAATTTCTCGACCGTCGAGTCGGGAACCATATCGAGAAGCGCAACGGAAACCTGGTCAACGTAGAAATAGGTTTTGCTGTCCTTGAACCATTCTGCGCGCTGCTCGTCGCTGGTGATGAGTTGCATGACCATGACCGGAATGGAAACCAGCAAAATCCCGCGCGCGATACCGAAGATAACACCGAGCGTGCGGTCGACCGGCCCGAGCCCGATGGCACGGGCGGTTTCGGCCAGAATATGGCTGACGATCGAGAGCACGAGTGCGACGACTATGAAGATGACGCCATAAGCGAGAATGACGGCGAGAATGTCGTACGGCAGAACGCCGAGCAGTTTCTCAGGTTCAACACCTTCTTTTACGCCCAGCCAATTTTCCATGTAGGGCAGCAGGATCGGACCCGCATACCAAGCCGCGGCCAAACCGCCGACAACGCCGAAAATGGTCAGAACTTCGCGGATCAGACCGCGCAAAAAGGCAATAAAAGCTGAAATAAGGGTGATGATAAGGACTATGACGTCAAAGATCATGGTGCATCCGCCTGCTGCTGGGGTCAGGAGCACCTATACATAGGCAAGCAAGGTCGAAATTGCAAGACTTTCCGGGACGTTTCAGGCCTGTTATCAAGGCCTTCAGGCCGCCTCGGCCCGGCGGATCTGCCGCCCGCTGAACATGTCGGCAAGCTCCTGCACATGACCGATTTCACTGGCAGGCATGGCCGGGCTATCGGCCCGCTTCTTCTTGCCCAGCGGAATGACGGCCTCCTTGAAGCCGAGTTTGGAGGCCTCCTTCAGCCGCTGGTCGGGCTGGGCGACCTGCCGCACCTCCCCGGCCAAACCGATCTCGCCGAAGAAGACCGATTCCGGCGGCAACGGTTTGCCCTGCAACGCACTGATAAGGGCCGCGGCAACGGCAAGGTCGGCCGCCGGTTCCTGAATGCGGATGCCCCCGGCAATATTGAGGAAGATATCGCACCCCGAGAGTTGCAATCCGCACCGCGTCTCCAGCACCGCGACGATCATGGCGAGACGGTTGGGATCCCACCCGAGAACGGCGCGGCGCGGAGAACCCAGAGACGAAGGCGCCACCAGCGCCTGGACCTCGACCAGTATCGGCCGCGTTCCTTCCAGCGCGGCCAACACCGAACTTCCCGCAGCGTCCTGGTTACGCTGCGCGAGGAACAGGGCTGATGGGTTTTCAACTTCAACAAGACCTTCGGATGCCATTTCGAACACACCGATTTCATCCGTCGGCCCGAAACGGTTTTTCACGGCGCGCAAAATCCTGAACTGGTGGCTGCGCTCGCCTTCGAAATACAGCACCGTGTCGACGAGATGTTCCAGCACGCGCGGGCCCGCGATCTGCCCGTCTTTCGTAACATGGCCGACGAAAATCACCGCGATTCCCCGTGTTTTCGCGGCGCGGATGATTTACTGCGCCGATGTCCGCACCTGCGTCACCGTACCCGGCGCGGAGTCGATCGTGTCGATGAACATGGTCTGGATGGAATCGATCACGAGCAGCGAAACCGGTGTGGTTACGTTTTCCATCGTCGCGACGATGTCGCGCACATTCACCGCCGCCGCGAGTTCAACCGGTGCATCGCCCAGCCCCAAACGCCGCGCGCGCATGCGCACCTGTTCAATAGATTCCTCACCCGACACATAAACGCAGCGCGTGTTCTTTCGTGATAACGCGCAAACCGCCTGCAGCAATAAGGTCGATTTGCCGATGCCGGGATCGCCGCCGATCAAAAGCGCGGAACCCGGAACCAGCCCGCCGCCGGTCACGCGATCGAATTCCTTGATGCCTGTCACGTGGCGGGGGTAATCTCTGTCCGAACTGCCCGCAAGACTGACAAGCTCGATCTCCCTTCCCTTCTTCTTCCCTAACCCCTTGGGCGCAGACGCCTGCACGTTCTCCTCGGCGATGCAGTTCCAGCCGTTACAGGCGTCGCATTTGCCGCTCCAACGCGGGTGGACCGCGCCGCAGGCCTGGCAGATGTAATTTTTCCCGGACTTCGCCATATCATTGTTCCAAAAAGGTTATTCGAGTTACTCATTCGGCGCTTTTTTTGGGGGGGTGGGGGTGGGGTTTCACCCCAATCCCCCGGAGCCCTCAAAACGACTCGTACCCTATTTGTACCGGAACAAAAGGAACAAATCAAGAACGATAATTTAGGCTGTGACTTCGGCCTTTATATCCGCGAATTCAGCGGCGAATTGCTCGCGCGGCGGCAGGTGCATGCCCTGCATATAATGGATGTTCTTATGATGACGCTGCAGCTCCGCGGCATGCTCGGCGCTCTGCACCCCTTCCGCGACGAGATAGGCGTTGGGCAGCGTCGCGCCGATCAACGCCATGAGATTGTCGAGCGACATTTTCTCGCCGGGCTTCGTCATCACCCATTTGCGGTCCAGCTTGATGAAATCCGCGATCTGCTCGAACTGCGAGAGGCGGAAAATATCATTGAGCGACAGGCCGACATCATCAATGGCAAACGCAATACCGATCCGGCGGCAAAGATCCAGCACGCGCGGGCTCATGATTTCGGACGGCGCGCTTTCGTGGATTTCGAAGATGATCTTCTGCGCCTTGGGCAGCTTCATGGCCTCGATCACCGGCAACACGGTTTTGATGAATGTTGCATCGCGCATCGAACGGCCCGAAACATTGACTGAAATTTGCTGCTCGTCACTATCCTTAAATTGCTGCACGGCGCAGAGCGCGAGAATGGTATCGATCTCCGCCGCCATACCATTGTTATAGAACGCCATGATCGCCGGATATGGCGGCAGCGGATTGCCTTCCACATCTCTCAAGCGCAGAAGCATTTCGCCGGGCTGCGACAACGGCGCGTCCTTGTGCGCCTTGTGCCACGGCTCGATGCCGAAAATTGCTTTCTGCCCCGCGACGGCGGCCTCAAGAGATTCAAGACAGGCTACGGCACAGGCTGCAGCATTTTCCTGGTCTAGATTGTCGGCATTTGTTTTGAGAGTACCGGTTTTGAGCGCGAGGGATTCTATGTGCCGGTGAAGATCGGTGGCAGTCAAAACTTATAGTCCTTCGCGTTGCATCGCCCATTTAACCTTGAACTCGGTATCCGGCATATCGCCGTAGACCACGAGCTGCTTGGTTTTGCGCGGGCGGCTGTCCTCGCCGAGATAAACGGAATCTTCCAGCTTCAATATTCCGCCGGACTGGTGGAAACGCCAACCAATACCACTGGGAAGGCGCAGCAATGCCTCTTCATTACCCTCGCCGATCAGCGAAACCATCACGCGCGGATGGATGTGGAAACGGATCGCGACATTGACGGGTTTTGCCGGGCCGGCCTGGCTGGTGAGGATGTCCTCGCCGCGTAAATCGTGGCCTTGATCTGACAGGTACAAACGGCGGCGGTGCTCGATGCCGTTGAGCAATGCATAACCGTCATGCGTGGCTTCTAACAGGCACGAACCTTTTGTTTCCTCGCGCACGATGCTGACGACGCGCGGCTTACGCGAGAAATGCCCGTCCTCGCGGATTTCGCAGGCGTTGCGGTAGTCCAGCGTGACCGTGTTGTGCGCGGCGGTGGCGCGCAGGGCATCCTGCCAGTCCGCAGAGCTTGGGTGCGTGCCGCAGGAGACGAAAATCCGTTCCTTGCCGTAGGCCATCTCGAACGCCAGCGGCGCCGCGTGCGCGGTTTTATCGTGCGGTCGTTGCGGGCTGCGGCCGCAATCGAACATCACAAGCGTGCGGCCTTCGGTGATTTTTTCGAATCCCGCGCAAGGCAATGTATGCAAACCCTTGCCGCGCACATTGGCTTGCGCGAGAACGGAATCCAGCAACTCCTTCGGTCCCTCCTGCGTACCGTGGAACACGGCGAGACCGCCATCGCCATAGCGGAAGAAACGCAAGGCGGCGCTCAATGAATCAATCGCATGCTGCACGGTTTCAGGCAGCGCCTGACCGGCGGCAGCAAGCGCCGTGCGAATGTCTAACAGGATTTGCAGCGCCTGCAAATGCTGTACCGGCGCGCGCGACACATGCGCACCATCGCGCAGTATTTGTTTTGAAATTTCCGTGTTGAGCTGCGCTAAAGCCTGCTGCGCCCACGCTTCGCGCCCCTCGCAGGCCAGACCGGCGTACAAAAGACCCTTGATCGCGCGCAGCATCGGCACACCCGCGACATCACGCTGCAGCACGCGGCTTAAATGCCGCGCCTGCTTGCTTAAGGAATCGAAGAAAAGATCCTGGAAATCCGGCCCGGCCGCCTCGACGAAAAATTCAAAATAGGAAATCCACATGGCGATGCGTGAGCCGCACATATCGGCGCGCCACGCATGCGGCGACCATTTCTGGTGATAGTAAATCCAGCTCTCGGTCAGCCAGCGCGCCTGCTGCCGCGCTTCCTCGCCGCCAAGCGCGCGCAAATCGCGCAGCCATTCAAAGCCGTGCATATGGTTGAGCCATGCTTCGCTCACCCCCAGCGGTTCCCAGCAGCCGCCCTGCAATGAAATCTGGTCGCCCGCCAGCGCAAACGCGCCGTCGCACAGCCAGCGGCCCGACTCCACATTGCCCGGCCATGCATCGGCCGGTTTAACGTTCAGCCGCTCCGGCGCTTCGCCGCGCAGGCTCCAGTTATAGAGCACCGTATTGCAGGCCATTTCGCTGGCGTCTCTGCGGATTTTGCGGATCAGGTTTGTTATCATGGCCTATCCTCTCAATGCCTTGATGTGCGCAGCATATTTTTCAGGTCCGTCCTTGAACACAGCCGTGCCCGCGACGAGAACATCAGCGCCTGCTGCGATAACCTGCTTCGCGGTTTCAGGATTAATGCCGCCATCAACCTCGAGATCTATCGGATGTTTCTGCGCATCGATCATTTTTCTAGCCGCAGCAATTTTATCGAACAGCGGGATAAAACTTTGCCCGCCGAAACCCGGATTGACCGTCATGATCAAAATCAGATCGACCATCGGCATCACCTCGCGGATGGATTCAATCGGCGTGGATGGATTGAGCGACACGCCCGCCTTCACACCGTGCGATTTGATTGTCTGCAATGTGCGGTGCAAATGCGGCCCCGCCTCGACATGCGCGGTGATGATGTCGGACCCCGCATCGACGAAAGCCGGGATCAACGCATCGACCGGTGCGACCATGAGATGCACGTCAAAAATTTTCTTCGAAGATTTACGGATCGCCTTCACCACAGGCGCGCCGAAGGTCAGGTTCGGCACGAAATGCCCGTCCATGACGTCTATATGGATGTAATCGGCCCCGGCCTTGTCGATAGCCTGGACCTCCTCGCCCAGACGGGCGAAATCGGAGGAAAGAATCGAAGGGGCTATGCGAACAGGCTGTTTCGGCATTGGGCTTTTGTGAATAAGTCGGTGAATAAAAAGTCGGATAACCCCGTGAACAAAGGGCTTAATACAAATACTATATCAATTCGCGGCGGATTCCAGCAAATAGCGCAGAAAAATAAGCGTTTTTGCCGCGCCGGAATGGCCCACCGCACGAACAATTAGAAACAAAATCAATGAGTTACAGAGATTTGGCGCCTCCAGACCCCCTCTTAGGCTAAAATTAAATCAACCCCGCTACTCTTAAGACGGGCAATAAAGGGTGTTATGGAATGACTAAGCAGTCCAGCCAGCAGGAAAAGGAAGAGTCAGACGCTGACTTCTTCACGCAGTACGCGGATTACGCCCCTGCGGTCATCGATTTCATCAATAAAAATCCTGACAACGTCTTCGCGAAAGTCCTGGCTGCAGTCGCCGGGTTTTTCTTCAAGGAGGGCGCGGTCGACTTCCCGCCGGTTGCCGAAGAGATGAAACCGCTACTCGCCGAGCGCGCGTCGAAACAGATCGACCCGCTGCACGCCGCAAAACTCTACACCGATGCTTTCATGACGGGTGAGCCGCCGCAAACTCTCACGATACATTACGCCGGATCGAACCAGCCCGTTCCGCTGACCCTGCAAAAATCAGTCAATGATAGTGAGACAGGATTCAGGGGCGCGATATACCGCGACGCAAACGGTCACGCGATCACACTCTTTGGCGGCATGGATATTCTGCACGGCGTCGACATGAAGGACCTCGAAGCCATGGCGCAGGCAAGATTAATGAAACAGGGCGTCAACCAGCAGACCGGCCCCGCGCAGGAATTATACCTGGAAGCCGTGCGCACATCGGGCAGCGCCGAGATTGTCGGCTATTCGCTCGGTGCGATGCTGGCAAACGACACAGCGGCCCGCCTAGGCGCGAAAGCGACCACCATCGCCGATATCGGCCTGCCGGACGTGAAAGACACCAACGGCAAGAGCATGTATACCGCCACGCATATCAAGAATATTCACGACAACGTCACGGTCGTAAAAATTGTAAATGATTTATATTTCGAAAAAGCCGGCAAAGTGCACGGCGGCACTGTCGTTGAATTGAATGCCGTATCAGGAAATGAAATTCACAAGGCGATCGGCGAAACGGGCCTGACGGTTAATTTCAATGCGCAGAGCATGATCGCGCATCACCCGCTCGCCTATACGCTCGCGAGTGACCACATGCAGCCGCACGAACAGGCTGCCGCAGTGACAGCACCCGTCGCTGGCGCCAAAGCCGGATCTTAATTCGATTTTTCAGCTTTCATTGCCTTGCGCTCCTGGTGCAGATGCCAGAGCGATGGCAGGAATGACACGATAATAATCGCGACGATAATCGGCAGCAGATATTGATCGACCTTGTCAGCCGGTAAAAGCTTGCCGAAGAAATAACCGAAGAAGCACAGACCGCCCACCCAGATAAATGCGCCCGTCACGGAATACAGCATGAATTTCTTGTAATCCATCTGCGCCACACCTGCCAGAAAAGGAACAAAGGTGCGGATGATCGGCATAAATCTGGCACTAATGACCGCCATCGCGCCATGTTTCTCATAGAAACGCTGCGTCATCTCTAAATGCTTGCGCTTCAGGAATTTCGACTCTTTCGCGAACAATTTCAGGCCCACATATTTGCCGACCGCGTAACCCAGCATGTTGCCGACGATAGCAGCAATCAATGTGCCGCCCACCAGCGCCCATATATTGAGATAATCCTGCGAGGCGAGGAAACCCGCCGTAAACAAGAGACTGTCGCCCGGCAGGAAGAAGAAAAACACCAGGCCGGATTCTGCAAACACCATGCCCCACACACCGAGATAACCCAGCGATTTAATGACCGGTATGATTTCGATGCCAAGGCTCATGGATGCAATCCCGCGTTGTTTTTTACGTTTGCTTTATCGCATGACGACACCGGGGAGGCAAGGCAGGAATGATAAAAACCCGGCGCCTTGCGGTGCCGGGTTTTTTCGGGTGGGGGAGGAAAACTTATAATTATTTCGAGCGGTTGTTCGAACGGCTGTCAGAGCTTTTCTGCGAAGAAGAAGAGGAAGAGCCGCTGCTCTTGCCTTTTCCGCTGCTTGATTTGTTTTGACTGCGACCGGAACCGGATTGGTTTTTAGAACCTTGCATGGATGATCTCCTGTTTGCTGCGTGGGGTGTGTATAGCCAATAGCCGACACGCCGCATCGTTCCGAAAATTTACTAGGAAGAAAATCATGCGCCGGAACCGCGCCTTTGCTCGAACGTTTGTAGAGAAAGAAGAGGAGAACAGATCATGGAATGGCAGGTACGTTACGAACCGCAAACGCGCGATGAGCCGTGGAGTGTTTACAAAAGCGACAACGGCAAACGCATCTTCGAACAGGGCTTCCTGACCGAAGACGAAGCGATCAACTGGGCGGATAAAAAAAGAAAACGCCAGGGTGATCCGCCGAAAAAGAAAAACAAGGTCGACGAAGCCTCGAAGGATTCATTCCCGGCGAGCGACCCGCCTGCTTGGACGGGAACAACTGCTTACAAGGGACATAAAGACGGCACGGGGAAGCAAGGTAAAACACACTGACAAGCAGAAATGTTAAGCAGACATCCTTAAACCGGGGGACGCGCGCATAAGGCCGACCACACCCGCCCGCGCATAATGCGTATAAAATTCCTCCAGATCCGGATGATCGCGGCTCGCACGCAGGAAATCATTTTCAGGAACGTCTTTAAGGCATGCCACACGGCGCAGGATTTTTTCTTCCTGCATATCCATATCGCCTTCGCACCAAACCAGCGCCCGCGCCAGAATGCAGAAACGTTTTTTATGTTCGGGATTGGTGATCTTGCGGTACATGGCCTCGACGTTTTGCGGCGCTTCGAAATCTTTTTTCAGGGTGTCCATTTGAGTTTCTGAAAACGGTACTGTTCTCAAGTAGCTGCGCAGCAGTTCCTGCTCTTCAAGGGAGAGCGCGTTGTCGACAATTGAAAAAGCGAAAACCGCACGCCACATGGCGAACTCGCTCTCACTTACCCCTTTTGATTGCCCAGCCATCCTCTATCGACGATTAACAAGCCGGAAAGTTCCAAAAATCCTCAATGATTTCAGCATAATGTCTTTGCCGCAGCTATGTTCCGCTTGCTTTTAACCGAGCGGCATTCTAAACAAAACAACGGGATATCAAGGGCTTGAGCATGAACATGATTAAAAAAATGCTGGGACTGCTCGGCCGCCGCGAGCAAATGCAAGCGGTCGGTCTGCTCGGCCTGTTCTTGTTGATGTCGCTGTGCGAGGTCGTCGGCATCGCCTCGATCCTGCCCTTCATGTCGGTGCTCGCCGACCCTGACTCCGTCACGCACAATGAATGGCTGAGACGCGGCTATGAATTTTTCGAATTCTCCAGCCCGAAGGAATATCTGTTCTTCATCGGCCTCGGCGTTTTAATAATTCTTGTCGTAACGAACATCATCAAGGCCGTCACACGCTGGGTGACATTGTATGTCACACAATCCTGGGGCGAAGGGTTGTCGCGCCGCCTGTTCGATATTTACCTGCGCCAGCCTTACCGCTTCTTCCTCGACCGCAATTCATCAGACATTTCCAAAAACGTCCTCGCGGAAGTGCAGACGCTCAGCAACGCCGTCCTTATGGCATTTCTCGATATGGTGACGCGCATTATCGTCTCGGCGGTTATCCTGATATTCCTCGCAATTATGGACCCGGTGCTGGCGCTCGCGACCTGCGTCATCCTCGGCGGCGCGTATCTGCTCGTTTTCCTCGGTTTCAAATCATCGCTGAAAAAAGAAGCGCAGCGCCGCAATCAGGCGCAGGCCGAAAAATACCGCATCGTCAACGAAGCCATTCAGGGCATCAAGAATATCAAGCTTGGCGGCTATGAATCGCTATACCGCGACTATTTCCGCGAACCCGCGCAGAATTTCGCAGGCAGCAACGCGCGCAGCAGCGTGATCGGCGAAATGCCGCGCTACGCCATGGAAATCATCGCCTTCGGCGGCGTCCTGCTGATGACTCTGTATCTCCTGCAGAGCCAGCAGGGATTAAATCAGGCATTGCCGATGATCGCGCTCTACACGCTTGCAGGCTACCGCCTCATGCCCGGCCTGCAGGGAATCTATCAAGGCTACACGCGCATCCGTTTTTACAGCCCCGCTTTAGATACGGTGGAGCGAGAACTGGCGCTGACGGCGACGATGCAGGAAACATCCACGAGCGACATACAAGCGTTGAATTTCCAGCGCGCGTTTTCCTTGCGCAATGTGGGTTTCCAGTACAACAGCGCAGGCCGCGAAATCCTGAAAGACGTTAATCTTGAAATCCCCGCCGGCAGCATGACCGGCATCATCGGCAAAACCGGCGCGGGCAAAACGACGATGGTCGATATTATTCTGGGATTGCTGGAGCCCGCCTCCGGCCAGCTTCTCGTCGACGGCGTTGCCGTCAATGAATCAAACCGCAAGGCATGGCAGAAAAACCTCTCTTACGTGTCACAACATATCTATCTGTGCGACGATACGATCACGGCCAACATCGCTTTCGGCATGCGGCCTGACGAAATCGACATGGGCAAAGTGCGCGAAGCCGCGAAGATGGCGAGCCTTTCCGATTTCATCGAGAACGAACTGGCGCAAGGCTACGATACAATCGTCGGTGAAAACGGCATCCGCCTGTCCGGCGGCCAGCGCCAGCGCGTCGGCATCGCCCGCGCGCTTTATCTCGGCCGCCCGGTTCTTGTGCTGGACGAAGCAACCAGCGCCCTCGACCCCACGACCGAGCGCGAAGTCATGGACGCCGTCCACGCGGCAGGATTGAAGAAAACGATTTTCATTATTTCACACAAGCCGGAATTGCTGACACAATGCGACTCAGTTCTCGTCGTTCACGGCGGGAATGTCGAACAGAAAAAAGCGGATGCCGAAGATCTGCGCAGCAAATTACGCGGATACGCACAAGCGCTTTAATAAATCAAATCTTTGAAGCTTACGTTTAGTCCCGGAACTCAAACGCTCGGATGAAGAATACGAACTAATCTAAGCAATTCTTTCTTGCTTTTAGGTTTCTGAGCTTCCGTACCAGCGCTGGCTTTAAAATTGGTGCCTAACGAACTATCCATTGAAAAAATCCTTATTCCCAAATGAGGGTATGAAGCACACATACGCCTCACATGAGGACTCGACAAGGATTTTATCGAAAATAGACCGAATAGCAGATATAACCTGAAATTATAGGTTAAAATATTAAACGATTTTAAAGGTTCATTTTGAACAAAAATAACCTCGATTTGGTTTTTTTATGTCCCTTGGTATGTTTTTTAGCTGTACCTTTTTTCATAAATTATTTCGACCCCGGAACAAACGCTTGAAACACGGCATACACGAAATCGGAACAAAAACAGGGGCATAGAGCCCCGTTATTTTTTCTTTATATGACGAAAATTGGTTGCGGGAGTAGCAACCTAAAATAAATTCTAATGAATTGTTTTAATTACAATTTTAGAACTTGGATCAAGTTTTGTACCTTGTCTTGTACCCTAAAAACTTATCTACAGGAAATAGAATAAAATGATGCCATTTGATAGAAAAAATAGACAGGTCACAGTTAAGGCGCCATCTCTGGACCTGCCCCTATCGTGCACCAAATCAATCGGATGTTCGTGATGCTTTAGCTTAAAATCCCAGAAATCGCCTTCTTTTTTCAGCTCTATAAGTTTTTGGACAATGTGTCTTACTGGCATAAACTTTTTAACTCACGCCTTCCACTATAGCCTTAACCATCCCCGAGTACTCAGAGGATACCTGCTGCATTTCCTCAATTTGCAATATCAACAATTCTTTCAAAACTCCAATTTCCTGATTAACGCGAGCGAGTTTGTCATTAATTGTTTCAATATGTTCAATCTTTCTTTTGATTAGCTCAATTCTTCGAGGGTTATGCAGTTCCAAAATTCTTAAGGTAGACTCAGCCCTCTGCTGACCAACCCTCCAAGAAACAATTGGACCCAGGTGCGTTACCATAGATTCAACATCGTCGATATACGGGTTTAAAAAAGGCAATTGAAGATCGTTGTAGTCATTTTTCCTTCTATTACATTCTCCGCAAGCAATAGTCAGATTATTCCATTGAAAATGCATTTGAGGAGAAGCTGACGAAGGAATCATATGCTCAACATCGCCAGGCGTATTGTGCCCAATTTTACTTTCGCAATAGATGCATTTATCACCTGTTTCAGCTTTAAGAGCCTGCTTAATGCTGGCTTCTCTATAGCGGTATTTGTATGTACCACTGGCAGGATTGCCCAGGTAATCCTGAGTCCATTGCGTAACATTATCGGTTAAAACCTGAGGTGAGGTATTTTTTGTCAGATTACGCATTGCTGGCTTTAATCTCAGGAAGTGAATCTGCAATACCCATTTTTTTCAATTCATTCATAATCAAAGAGGCTTTTTCTTTATCAGAAAGATTTTGATTGCTATTCAATATCATCGATAATTTTTCTTCGACCCATACCGGCAAATTCGACCGTACATCTAAAACGTCTCGGAGGATTTTATTAGGGGTTCCCGATAAATCAGAAGTTTCTAGCAGACGAGAAACAATCCTATTTTCTTCATTATGAAGGAGGCCATATACATTTGCCTCTGGGAAAGAAGTCACAACAAATGGACTGTGAGAAGCAATAATAAATCTATAGTTAGGGAAGGCCTTAGCCAGTGATGGCAAAAACGATCGCTGCATACTAGGATGTAGATGATTTTCAGGTTCATCTATTGTGACAGTGCATTTATCCTTGTCGAAGCCGAACATATAAATTTGCCATGCCATACCAAAAAGGCTGTTAATACCTCCGGACATTGCCTCCAAAGCAAAATCGCCCGAACTGGTTACCAAAACAACTTCAGGCATTCTAATTTGTAAACTTTGAAAGCCTATTTCTGGGGGCAATATATGACGCAATACATTTTGGAAGCCTTCAAAGATTTTTATAAATTCGGGATTACTTTGCATATGGTTGTTACCTTCACCAAATGCCGCCAAAGAAATAAGAGATTGCTTCTGTATCCTTCCAGGATTTTTAGAATTTCCTGAGGCATATAATTGGTTAAGTAAATTTTGATAATTTTGATAAAATTGCAAAGCAGTTGCTGGATTGGTGGGTATTTCTTCGACATTATGATACGTGCTCGCCGGACGGTGAGAGGGAACATGCAAACCGATAACTTCTTGTGCGCCTGCATAAGCAGGTTTGTATTGAGCACTTACTTGCGGATTGACCATAAGCCTGCATATGGCATTGTTGTCGTAAATGATCGTACCTACTTCTCTGGTTTGAGTATCATCTTCATTAAAAGATCTGCTATTGAATCCAAAAATATCTGACCAAAGCGTTTTTGCTTGTCTTTTCGCAAGATACGGCGTGGAAACAAAATGGACGTTCCAGCCAAAATGATGGCCCAGAACATTTAGAATAGTCGTCTTCCCACATCCATTTTGACCCGTCAAAATTGTGATGTGCTTAGAGAGATCAATATCAATACTTCTAAACTGTCTCCATTCAGACAGCGTAAGAGATCTAAAATTGTGCATATACAATACCTAACCAATTCTGCTTGCTAAATAAACATACAAAAAATTTAAATTTGAGAGGACAGCAGCGTTAGTGAGGTAATCTGTATTCATAAGACTCTTCTAATGAATGCATTAGTAATCAAAAATACTGATCTTATTAATTTTTTTAAAAGAGAAATAAGCACCTAAAACTATAGTCAGACCCCCAGCAATCTGCAATGCTGCGCCGTCATTCCAACTGCAATTCCAGCCCTGCCT